>ERZ1034946.935-NODE-935-length-11291-cov-28.435653_pt1 | contig 11291 bp, 8 predicted proteins | sample MGYA00520591_ERZ1034946 | MGnify/ENA primary metagenome ERZ1034946 (study PRJEB33766, sample SAMN09781753) | gut metagenome | biome: gut microbiome | host: Homo sapiens | place: Madagascar | study: EMG produced TPA metagenomics assembly of the PRJNA485056 data set...
TAACATTGTAAATATGAAAGGAGTATTTTCAAATGGCAAGTTTATCTTTAAAGAATGTCTGCAAAGTATATCCTAACGGTTTTGAAGCTGTTAAGGATTTTAACCTTGAGATCGCAGATCAGGAGTTTATTATTTTCGTAGGTCCTTCCGGATGTGGTAAGTCCACCACTCTTCGTATGATCGCAGGTCTGGAAGATATCTCTTCCGGTGAACTGAAGATCGGTGACAGAGTAGTTAACGATGTAGAGCCTAAGGACAGAGATATCGCAATGGTATTCCAGAACTACGCTCTGTATCCTCATATGTCCGTATATGACAACATGGCATTCGGTCTGAAGCTGAGAAAAGTTCCCAAGGATCAGATTGATAAGATGGTTAAGGAAGCAGCAAAGATTCTGGATTTGACTCCGCTGCTTGATCGTAAGCCTAAGGCTCTGTCCGGTGGTCAGAGACAGCGTGTTGCCATGGGACGTGCAATCGTTCGTAACCCTAAGGTATTCCTGATGGATGAGCCTCTGTCCAACCTGGATGCTAAGCTGCGTGTACAGATGCGTATCGAGATCGCTAAGCTGCATCAGAGACTGGGCACCACCATCATCTACGTTACACATGACCAGACCGAGGCTATGACCCTTGGTACCAGAATCGTTGTTATGAAGGACGGCGTTATCCAGCAGGTAGATACTCCTCAGAATCTGTATGAGAAGCCTTGCAACCTGTTCGTAGCAGGATTCATGGGATCTCCGCAGATGAACTTCTTAGATGCTACTGTTAAGGTAGAAGGCGACATCGCTAACCTGGTAATCGCAGGTCACAGCATTCCTCTTCCTCCCGCTAAGTCCAAGAAGCTGATCGATGGCGGTTATGACGGAAAGGTTGTTACCTTCGGTATCCGTCCTGAGGATGTATATGATTCCGAGATGTACATCGAGACCTCTCCTCAGAGCGTATTTACCTCTACCATCAAGGTTTACGAGTTACTTGGTGCAGAAGTATATCTGTACTTCGATCTTGACGAGTTCCCTATGACCGCAAGAGTAGATTCTCGTACCACTGCAAGACCCGGCGATACCGTTAAGTTCGCTCTGGATGTTGAGAAGATCCACGTATTCGACAAGGAGACCGAGCAGGTTATTACCAACTAGTCTTAAGCTGAATAAGAGATTTCAAAGCCCTGTCTGTGAATGCAGACAGGGCTTTTTTCAGCTTTTTCGCTTGCGCCGGTGAGACAAATACTTTATACTTATAAATAGAATCTGTCATAATAATAGTAAAAAAGATAATTGTAGATAGAAATAACAGAACCGAAGCATTGAAGAGAAAGGCGTGGAAAATATGATTACAGGCCAGATTATACAGACAAGCATTGATGAATTAAAAGGAATTACCAAAGTAGACCTCGGGGTCTATGATCTGAACGGATCTGTAGTGGCATCTACTATGGAAAGGGACGACATCACGACAGAGTTGATCACTGGGTTTGCAGCTTCCCCGGCAGACAGTCAGGTGATCGGAGTACATCATCTTCTGAAAATCCGTGACGAGGGCGAAGTGTTATACGTCCTGGTGGCAAGAGGCATGTCGGATGATGTATATATGGTGGGCAAGATCGCGGTCAGCCAATTACAGAACCTGATTATTGCTTATAAAGAGCGGTTTGACAGAAATAATTTCTTCCAGAATCTGTTGCTTGACAATCTGCTGCTGGTAGATATTTACAACAGAGCGAAGAAACTGCATGTGGAAGTAAACTGCCCAAGAGCGGTATACTTGATCGAAACGAAGGACGAGAAAGACGGTATTGTATCGGAAGTGCTGAAGAGCATGTTCTCTCCGCAGGCGGGAGATTATGTGACCGCAGTGGATGAGTCAAGTCTGATCCTGATCAAATCGGTAGAAAACACGACGACACCGGAGACATTACATGAATTGGCAGAGACGATTGTAGCTATGATGAATGCAGAAGCGTTGCTGGATGTAAAGGTAGCTTACGGTACTGTCGTACAGGAACTGAAGGATGTATCCAAGTCCTATAAAGAAGCAAAGATGGCACTGGATGTAGGCAAGATCTTCTATGCGGAGAAGAAAGTAATTGCGTACAGTACCTTGGGCATCGGACGACTGATCTATCAGCTGCCGGTAAATCTGTGCAAAATATTTATCGATGAAATCTTCGGAGATAATGTGCCTACGGATCTGGATGAAGAGACGCTGAATACCCTGAACAAATTCTTCGAGAACAATCTGAATGTATCAGAGACTTCCAGACAGCTGTTTGTACATCGTAATACGCTGGTGTATCGTATAGAGAAGATTCAGAAGAGTACCGGACTGGATCTGCGCAGCTTCGACGATGCGCTGACCTTTAAGATCGCATTAATGGTCGTAAATTATATGAAATATCTGGACAATCAGGAATATTAAGGACAACCCCCTGAATAAAATGTAGTAATCGTTCCAAACATGAGACGGAATCGGTGAAACATTTTAGGCAGGGGGATTTTTATGTCATACCGGAAACAAATCAGTTATCTGGAACTCAGAGAAAATGGGCAGCGTGTGAAAAGTGCAGGGTACGCCAGACTGATCAGCCTGGATAAGGAATATATTTTAACATTACACATTGATAGGATGAAAGGGATAGACAAAGTACCTGTACAAATATATCTCAGGAAAGAAAGTGGGGACGAGAGTGTTGGAGAGACTGTTGCCGTCGGGGGAAAAATTGCCTGTGAAAAGAGATGGAATCGCAGAGAAAATGATGACTTTCCATACGGCGTGAAGATTCCACTGGATAAAAACAGAGAAATTGGCGGAGATTTTCCGAGAAATCATGTGACAAATTTGCCAATGGAGAAACAAGATGCGGAAAAACCTGCGGAAATATTATTATCAACTGAACGAAGCGGTATAAAAGAAGCCACAAGGATAGCGAATAGCGCAAAAACAAAGGAAGAGCGAAATGGGATAGAAGAAACAGAAAAAACGGAAAGAGCACAAAATTTGAGGAGTCCTAATCGCGAAGACAAGGACACCGCAGATACCGCAACCGCCCTGCACATGATGGACACCAAATGGGAGCAGTTAAACAGCATTTATCCTCATATCCATCCTTTTCGGGATGAGAGAGAATTCCTATCCGTTGGTCCTGAGGATTTCGTGGTACTACGGGAAAGATATTATCAGATGACCCATAACAGCTTTTTGCTTCATGGATATTATAATTACAGACATTTGCTGCTGATGCGCCAAAGCATGGCAGAACAGGTAAAATATTACATAGGCGTTCCGGGCAACTTTTATGAGAGGGAAAAACAAGTAGCAAGAATGTTCGGCTTTGAAAGCTTTGAAGGCGCCAGAGAGCCGGCCTGGGAGGGGGATTTTGGCTACTATATGATTTCCGTTGAGCTGTAAAAATAGTAATGTCTTACAGCCCTCGCTCGTCAAATTCCGGAATAAAGCTTTCACTGGCAGCAGTACCCTCCTGGCGAAATCCCCGTTCGATACCGATACGCTCCGCAAAACGAAGAACGCGGTCATACTCCTCTGCTGTGACGGTACGGTCTAAGGGAGCCATATCAGCGACCTGGGGCAGGGGCGTATATTGATTCATGATGCTGATATAAATATGATTCCCATAGGTCTCATGAAGATAACGGAGTATTTTTTTGGAATCCTTTGTTTGGCCGGGAAGAATCAAATGACGCACAATCAGCCCACGCTTCATTAATCCGGTAGTCGCATCTATTAACGGATCATCGATTTGACGATACATTTCTGCAATCGCCCGGCATGCTATGGAAAAATAATCCGGGGCGTGAGAGTAGGCAGTCGATAATTCGGCAGAAAAATATTTCAGATCCGGAAGATAGATGTCGATCAGCCCTTCCAAGTGTTTCAAAGCATCCACAGATTCATAACTGCCCGTATTGTATACAACAGGGATAGAAAGTCCCTGTTTTTTTGCGGATTCCAGAGAGAGGACGATTTGCGGAAGAAAATGCGTCGGTGTGACGAGGTTGATGTTGTTTGCCCCCTGTTCCTGTAACTGCAGATAGATTTCCACCAGATGTTCCGGGGAAATCAACCGTCCGGCTTTCCCCATGGCGATATTGTGATTCTGACAGAACACACATCTCAGATTACATCCGGAGAAAAATACCGTGCCGGAACCGGAAGCGCCGGAGATACAGGGCTCTTCCCAGTAGTGCAGGGAAGCTCTGGCGGCTATGATTCCGGTAGCCTGACCGCAATAGCCTGTCTGCCCTGCCAGCCGGTTGGCGTGGCAGGCTCTGGGGCACAGTGTACAGTCAGACATCATCTCCCGAAGCCATGCCCCGGAGTGAGATACAGAACCGGCAGAATCTGATGCGATGCAGTTGGAAACTGAAAAATGGGATGCAATATCGATTGACAAATTTACGACCTCTTATCTGATTGCTTTGGAATGCCTGAAAAAATATACAAATATCAAAACCGTACATGCCGGACCATGACCAAAAGCTCCACCCAGTTTCCTCACGGCACATGGAAGGTTCTACTTAGTGCTGCTTTGTTCCCAACCTGACACGGTTCGTAGATTCCCATTGCGTAAGACCGAGTTTCATCACCATGACATGGCAGCCCGACACATACGGCTTTTTTAGTTTATCGTTTCTGCATGCTTTTGTCAAGCAGCGATTCTGCAGAGCATTTGCAGCAGAGCCTTTCATAGATGACAGCGAGCCGGCTTAAGCCGCGTTTATCTTGCTGAAAACGTGTCAGCGTGCTATAATGAGCGTTAGAATATGCAATATCTTAAGAAAGTATAAAATTGACAAAAGAACCTCATTATGAAGAATTTCATTATAATAGAAAAAGGCTGACAAAAGAGAATGCAAAGTAAACAGGAAAAAAGTGAGAAACTCTATTACCTATTGACGGGCGGACTGTTGGTATGCACGATGCTTATGATGCTATTGCTCAGTTATTGGGCATGCCGATATTCCTATTATGGCGCTGTGGATTTCAGACCCAGAGGACTCTTGGTCAAAGACAGGACCTGGAAACATCTACTACTTTTTCTATGCGCGGCTTTTGCTGCCTTCGGAATGGATCTGCTGCTGCAAAAGCAAAGTAAAATCATGCAGGAAAAATTATGCATTTGCACACTGATCGTGACCTGCGTGATCGCGTTTTTTATTGGTGTATTTTATGTGATGGAAAACCCGTATTATCCGGTGGGGGATCAGATCAGCACAACAGCATTTTCGGCTTATTGCAGAGATGGTAATTTTATTATGCTGTGCTCCGGCGGCTATATGGGGATGCAGCAGCACCAAAAAGGACTGGGATTTTTATACGAGATATTGTTTGCCATCTTTGGCAATTTTAATTATACACCGGCAAAAATTCTGCATGTCGTATGGTGGGTACTGACGATCTGCGCAGGCTGCGGATTTCTGAAATTGAACACGGACAAAGCCATATTCCGGATCCTGTATTGTATGGCGATGTTAGGCTGTGTTCCATACCTGCTCTATTTACCTTACATCTATGGAGATGTTATCAGCATCAGCTTTAGCGCGATTTTGTTCTGGGCAGTCGCATCCTACGAACATTTTGCGCAGAAAAGATATCTGGTTGTGGCAGCAGTGGTTGCGTCAATTGCAACGCTGGCGCGCAGAAATACGCTGATCGTACTTATCGCAGTGGGAATCTATTCTCTGTTGCTTTGCCTGAAGAAAAGAAAACTGCAATATATTTTGACGGGAATCGTTGTGATATTGTCCGCAACCGTTGCTCTGAAAGCGGTGGATGTCATGTACGAATACCGCTCCGGCTATCCGAGTGGCATCGGGATTCCGAGTATCCTGTATGTAGCCATGGGATTGCAGGAGACGGAAGGAAGAGCTGGGGTCTATAATCGCTATCATCAGGCACTTTTTGCAGAAAATGATTTTCAACAGGAACCGGCGGCACAGCAGGGAAAAGAATATATCCGGGAGAGACTTGCACAGTTTGCAAAGGATCCGGCAATGGCACGTGATTTTTTCAAAAGTAAGCTGGAAGGTCAGTGGATAGAACCGATGTATGCGGCACTGGAGACCACGGAAGATTTTGAGGACGAGAAACCGCTGCCGGCATTTCTGACAAATTTGTATTATGGACAGGCGCGACAGAAGATATGGAACCTTTCCAATTATTATCAAAGTATGCTGTATCTTGCAGGGGTGATGTCGCTGGTGGCATTGGGACTGATGTGGTGGAAGAAAAAGGATATCCCGACTTCCCTGTGGCTGCCGTGGATCGCTATTTTTGGAGGATTCTTGTTTAGCATTCTATGGGAAGCAAAGAGCCGGTATGTTTTTCCTTATTGTGTATTTATGATTATGTATCTTCCGCTGGGATGCTATGAGACAGGACGTATGATTCTTAACCTGCGGAAAGACAAAAAGAAGGAGCAAAAGCAGGAAAATCAAAAAGAAGACAGCTTACGAGAGATCGCTTAAAGCTTTTTTGCAGCTTTCTCCTGTTTGTTCCGGATACGGAGTTCTTCAAAAAAAGTTTTTAACATCTGACTACATTCTTCACCGAGAATGCCCCGGGTAACCTTCACCTGATGGTTAAACTGGGGCATTTCCAAGATATTCAGGATAGATCCGGCGCATCCGGCCTTGGGATTCATACAGCCCATCACAACCTCGGGAATGCGGGCCTGTACAATGGCACCGGCACACATCTGACAAGGCTCTAACGTTACATAGAGGGTACATTCTTCCAGACGCCAGTCCCCGATATATTTACTTGCTTTATTGATGGCGGTGATTTCTGCATGTGCAAGCGTATTTTTATCTGTGTTTCTACGGTTATATCCCCGACCGATAATTTTTCCTTCGTGCACAATGACACAGCCGATAGGAACCTCACCCAGAGCATAGGCTTTTTTTGCCTGTTTCAGAGCTTCTTTCATATATTTTTCTTCAACGCTTTTGATGACTGCCATGGTGACGGTTCCCTTTCTTTACTTTGCTTCCTTATTTCGGAAAACCTTTTCCAAAAATTCTGGCTATATTTCGTAAATGCTGTACATTGACTTACGGATGATTACCCGATAGTATGATAACATGAGCGCAAGCAAGTCAACACGCTTGCATGATTGACAAACGGTATCGTCTTCCGGTGATCTGTGCCTTTTTGCTACATGCAATTATAGTATAAAGAATATCGGATGGAACGTCAAATAGAAACATGTCGCAGTTGCATGCGCTAAGAAAGAAACGGGCTGAGTAACAGGCGGTCCGGAACGGGGGATTTATGGTATCAATCAAAGAAGTAGCAAAACATGCGGGAGTGGCAATCTCCACAGTATCCAAGGTCTTGAACGGTTATCCGAATGTCAGCGAAGAGACGAAGAAAAAGGTGCAGGATGCCATAAGGGAACTGAATTATATCCCGAACTCTATTGCCGCAGCACTGTCTTCCAAACAGTTTGGCAGAATTGCACTGGTACTGGATCCGAATAGACAGACACAGGCCATTGACCAGATTTTCATGCAGTATCTGGTAGGAGCGTTGGATAAAGCAAAAGAACTGAATGTGGAAGTGGTAACTATTTTCCCCTCTATGATCGCAGGGATGACGGCGGAGGAGATTACCAGATCGTTTTTGTCACAAAGCATTTCCGGTATTGTGATCTATGGCATGTCAAAGGAAGACAAAGTACTGCAAAAGCTGGTTCGGGAAAAACAGTTTGCCTGCGTCGTAGTGGATGCGCCAATTGTCAATGCCAGAACGACCTCAATCAGTATTGACCAGGAACAGGCACAGTATGATGTGGCGAAGAAAACGGTGCTGGATGATAACTGCAAGCGTGTCTTATATATCGCCGGCAGAAGAGACGGCTATGTTACGGATCAGAGATTAAAAGGTATGAAGCGCCTGGTGAAGGATCTGGATCTGACGATGATGGTCAGACAGGGGGATTTTAGTGAGCTGACAGCGAGAAATGTGGCATTAAAATATGCGAAAAATAAAGACGTGGTGGTCTGCGCGTCCGATCTGATGGCTATCGGTGCCATGAATGCGCTGATCGATATGGACATATTCCGCCCGGTGTGCGGTTTCGACGGCATTACCCTGATGGGATATGTCGGTAAGCAGATGAATACCATAAGACAGGACTTTTACACTATTTCCAGCAGAGCAGTGGAAGAGGTTCACCAGCTGATGAACGGCGGAGAAGGTCATCAGGTAGTCATGCCGCATAGCATCGTGAAAATGTACTATAAGGACATTATCTGTTAAGCTATTTTGCACAAAAATAGGGAAAAATAAAAGAAAAGGTTGCGGAAAACGTTTTCCTATGCTATCCTGTGTATTGTAAGAGAAAGAAATACATGAAATACCCTATAATTACGGAGTGGAAGGGTAAAAAATCAGTATACGATCGAAAAAACAGAATGAAAAGGAACGCAGCACGATGCATTTCCCTTTTCAAAAAGAAAACAATCGTGCACAATGGAGCATAGTGTGAAAATCAACTTTCACACGCGAGATTTGTGTCTGCGCGCACTCGACACAAACTCGTTATGCGTAAAAGGCGTGCGCAGAAATGAGGATTGAAATGAATTTAGAGCAGAATTTAAACGAGATCACCGGAAAATTATATGGCAAGAACATCAGTGCCTGCACCGATGCCCAGCTGTATACCGGCGTATTGCAGCTGACAAAAGAGAAAATGGCAGAGACTCCTGTGATCACCGGAGATAAGAAAGTATACTATATTTCCATGGAGTTTTTGATCGGTAAGCTGTTATCCAACAACCTGATCAACTTAGGAATCTACGAGGAACTGAACGAGATCCTGAAGAAGAACGGTAAGAACCTGGCAGATATCGAAGAGGCAGAACCGGAACCCTCTCTGGGTAACGGAGGCTTAGGAAGACTGGCAGCCTGCTTCCTGGATTCTATCGCTACCCTGGGACTTCCCGGAGACGGCATCGGTCTGAATTATCACTTCGGCCTGTTCAAGCAGGTGTTCAAGGATCATCTGCAGAATGCGGAGAAGAATGACTGGATCCAGAAGGATTCCTGGCTGAACAATACCGGCACGAAGTTCGAAGTGGCATTTGGCAAGCGCAAGGTAACCTCTGTACTTTATGACATTGATGTCGTAGGTTATGAAAACGGACTGAATAAGCTGCATTTGTTTGATGTAGAGACCGTCGATGAGAGTCTGGTAAAGAAGGGCATTACCTTTGACAAGGAAGCCATTGAGAAGAACCTGACCCTGTTCCTGTATCCCGATGATTCCGATGAGGCAGGCAATCTGCTTCGTATCTACCAGGAATACTTCATGGTATGTAACGGTGCGCAGCTGATCCTGAAGGAAGTGAAGGAAAAAGGTTATGACCTGCATACCCTGCCGGAGCATGTAGCGATTCAGATCAATGATACCCATCCGACCATGGTTATCCCCGAACTGATCCGTATCCTGACCACCGAGGAAGGCTTCACCATGGATGAAGCCATTGATGTCGTAAGCCGTACCTGTGCTTATACGAACCACACCATTCTGGCAGAAGCTCTGGAAAAATGGCCTCTGGCTTACATTGAGGAAGTAGTGCCCCAGCTGGTTCCCATTATCAAAGAGCTCAGCGACCGTGTGGCAAAGAAATACAAAGATGAAAAGGTACAGATCATCGACAAGGATAAGAGAGTGCATATGGCACATATCGATATCCACTATGGTTACAGCGTCAACGGTGTGGCTGCCATTCATACCGAGATCCTGAAACAGAGCGAACTGAACCATTTTTACAAGATCTATCCTGAAAAATTCAACAACAAGACCAACGGTATTACGTTCCGCAGATGGCTGCTGTCCTGCAACCATGAACTGGCAGCTTTCCTGAGCCGGACCATTGGTGACGGCTACAAGAAGGACGCCGATGAATTGCAGAAGCTTCTGGAGCATAAGGAGGATCAGGCCGTACTGGATGCCATCTACGATATTAAGAAGACCAAGAAGACAGAACTGGTATCTTATATCAAGGAAAAGGAAGGTGTGGAACTGAATCCGGATTCCATCTTCGACATTCAGGTAAAGCGTCTGCATGAGTATAAGCGTCAGCAGATGAACGCACTGTATATTATTCATAAATATCTGGAGATCAAGGGTGGCAAAAAGCCTTCTACCCCGTTAACCTTCATCTTCGGTGCCAAGGCTGCACCTGCTTATGTGATCGCACAGGATATCATTCATCTCCTGTTGGTAATGTCTGACATTATCAACAACGATCCTGAAGTCAGTCCTTACATGAAGCTGGTAATGGTTGAAAACTATAATGTAAGCTATGCTGAAAAGCTGATCCCTGCCTGTGATATTTCCGAGCAGATTTCTCTGGCTTCCAAGGAAGCATCCGGAACCGGCAACATGAAGTTCATGCTGAACGGTGCCGTAACGCTGGGTACCAGCGATGGTGCAAACGTAGAGATCCATGAACTGGTAGGCGATGACAATATCTATATCTTCGGTCAGGACAGCGATACTGTCATCAAGCACTACGAGAAGGCAGATTATGTGTCCAGAGACTACTATAAGAAGAGCCCTGTGATCAAAGAGGCAGTGGACTTCATCGTCAGCAAGGAAGTTCTTAAGGTCGGCAAAAAGGAGAATCTGGAGCGCCTGTACAACGAACTGCTGAACAAAGACTGGTTCATGACGTTGCTCGATCTGGAAGACTACATCAAAGTCAAGGATCAGGCATTCGCTGATTATGAGGACCAGCAGAAATGGAAGAAGATGATGCTGGTGAATATCGCCAAGGCCGGATTCTTCTCTTCCGACAGAACCATTGCGGAGTACAACAGAGATATTTGGAAATTGAAGTAAGATATAAGAACGAAATGGCAAGTTACGAAAGTATAGCCGCGCATATGCAAAAAAAAGACAGTGACTGGGAGCTTGCTCACAGGGCACTGTCTTTTTTTGCCGTGATGCGGCGAACGCCGCGATAGGCAAACGATGGGAGGCGTCTTTTGCCCGACAATCTTATGGGGAATTTTATGAATAGCGTGGCTCATTGCGAATATGGGGCGTAATGTAAATATGATCCCCTCTGCTATGCCAACAAATTTTGAAGGGAAGGGTACAGAGAAAGAAAAAGGTTTACCTGTACCCTCAAAAGTCGGAAGGGAAGGGTATAGAGAAAGAAAAAGGTTTACCTGTACCCTCAAAAGTCGGAAGGGAAGGGTACAGAGGAAGAAAAAGGTTCACCTGTACCCTCAAAAGTCGGAAGGGAAGGGTA
>ERZ1034946.937-NODE-937-length-11287-cov-38.362269_pt1 | contig 11287 bp, 16 predicted proteins | sample MGYA00520591_ERZ1034946 | MGnify/ENA primary metagenome ERZ1034946 (study PRJEB33766, sample SAMN09781753) | gut metagenome | biome: gut microbiome | host: Homo sapiens | place: Madagascar | study: EMG produced TPA metagenomics assembly of the PRJNA485056 data...
CGAGCGGCGCATTAATAGCAGCGTTCGACCAGCGGGAAAGCTACCGGCTTTTGCACGAGGCGGTCAGCCTTTTGCCGGGCGGATTGAAAGAAGTTATCAAGCTGTTATACTTTGAGAACCTCACATTAAAGCAGGTGGGAGAACGTCAGGGACGTAGCATAGAGGCAGTAAGGCAGTCAGAACGCCGCGCGCTGAATATGCTCCGCAGAGGACCGATAAGCAGGAAACTCCGTGACACGTATTTTGACGATATACGCACGCTGCACGAGTTCCCGCTCGACGTGGATTTAGCATACAGGCACAAGGGACTCTCTGCGTTCCGGAGCTCACGAACGTCAGTAGTGGAGGACGCGTTTTTTCAGAGGGAGGCAGCTTATAAGCGGTTACACAATGGAGAGATAACCCGTGACGAATACTTTGAAATCCTGCTTACAATTTCGCGCATGAAAACCGGATAGCATGGACTTAATGAGCGGCGCAATTCCTCCCGATCGGAGCAGAACCGGGCGGAAATGCCCGCTCCTTTTTATCGGCAAAACCGGCAATCGGAGAACAAACAGCCCCCCCTCGAAAAAGAGCGGCACACCCTCCAAAAGACCGAACCCGGAAAAGCTCGGAATAGCTCGTGGCTGCACCTATACCCCCCTACCCCTCGCAAACTGAAAAGAGCTCTGCCTGACATCGACGACCATAATCACAAACGATTTATTCCCGATATAATCCCCGGTTCCAGAGCTCCCGGAGGGTTGACTATAAATAGTCACTTTTCGCCGCTCCAAAAATCATAAGTATATCTTGTTAGACTTATAAGCGGGGTTGACTATTTATAGTCAGCATTTTCCGCCTCCCAAAGGGCGGGAAATGCGGAGGTGTTGCGCCGCTCTCTGATGTGAAGTTTTGTCAAGGTTCGGGGCTTATACACACGCGAACGAGTAACAGGTTTTCACAGGTTCGCCCCCGTTTACGTGCGCGTGAAAGGTCAAGTTTTGTCATGTTTTTTTCTCCGAAGAAGCCGGACAGATTACAGCCCAATCAGACGGATAAACGCCGACGTTCTGAAACCCCGTAGCGGGGAAAATAACTCAGGTTTTCTCAGGTTCGCCGCTCTGGGTTACGCTAACAAATGTTAACCTCTCTCGCGCGTGGAACCGTAGCAAAACGTAGCAATTCCCGCTATAATTCCGCCGTCAAAAATCTCAACGAACAGAGAGCGAACAGAGAGAAAAAACACATCGAAGCAAGAGAATTTTATAAACGAAGTCCGAACGAACTCCGAGAAATTCCGGGTTGAACCTCGAGGGAACCTCGAGAATTAACGCCGAAAACGGCACCGAAATGTTAAGAAATGTTAAGGTTGAGCCGCTCATAAAATTGATAGGAAATGCTAGGGTTCTGCTCCATATATGCCGGTAATGGAGAGAGCCGCTCACGCGCCCGGAAAGGCGCACAAAGAGCGGCTCTTTTGCGGTATAGGTAAATTACACCCCTCCGACCAGAAACGCGCCCAGAGCGGCGCAGAACGCAAAAGGGAGCGCACACCGCGCCCCCTCTGCCTTATTACTGCACGTGCAGCTCATTTTTCAACCCGTTCTGTAACACCTGCGAGAAGTTCAGCCCCGCCCGTTCTGCCATAGTGTTTAACCATGCCGGAATTGTGAGGGTTTTCTTTACCGCCTTGTTGTCGTAGTAGCGACGATACTCGAGCGTATCGCACATAACCAGAGTGACGATCTCGCCCTCTCCAGCCTTTACCGCCTTAATGTCACTCGCTGCGGGGATTGCTTTGCCGTTCTCCTCCATGTTGTAGAGGGTCAAACACAGCGCGTCAGAGGCTGCCTCGAGCCCGTCCGCCATGTCCTCGCCCTGCGTAAAGCAGTTGCTTAAATCGGGGAATGTGATTGAATAGCCCTCGCTCTCGGGCTTGAAAATCGCCGGATATACGTATTTAGCCATTGTGTAACCTCCTTGTATATAGCCCAGCGGCTAGGGGGCTTATTTCAGCCCCGCCGCTTTTCTTATGCTCTGCTCTGTACCATTCTTGACCTCCTCGGCGTTATGTCTGCCTACCGGGAAAGTTTCGCCGGTCACTGGGCTGTACCATAGCTCGTGGCGTTTGCCCTCTCGGACTAGGTAACAGCCGATTTTCTTTAGCTGCCGCTTTATCTCTCCGTATGTCACCTCATGACCTCCTCTCTGTATATTATTATAGCACGTATTAACACGTGTGTCAATAGGTTTTTGAAAAAAATATGTATTTACACGTGTTTTTTTATTATCTCCGATAGAGGAGAGAGAATGCAGGCAGATTTTCAATAACCGGGCTTAATTCTTGAAAAACGGGTTCTTAATTTGAAAAATCGTCACAAAATCAGCCGAAAATTGAAATTGACGCGCCTATTTTGCGAATTTTCCGCAAAATCAACGTTGTAAACTGTACCTAAGAAACGCTAAGGTTCGCGCACGTGCGAGGACATCGAAGCAAGAGCGAAGCTAGAGAACCGGCGCAAAAATGCGCTCGTTCGGAGATGTTCCCGACATAAAAGACGGGGACATATAAGCGCCGCTCAGAGGCTCGGAGCTACAACGAAGTGAGAGCAAAGTGAGAGAACCGCCGCCCAGAGCAGTAGCCCTCAGAACGAGGGGGAGTCAATTTGACTTTGCCTTGAACAGTCGAGAACGTCGCCGACCGGGGCGCGGTTCTCCTGCTCCTTATGCTCGCAGCCGCTCCGATCGGGGAGGCGAGAGCGGCTGAAATGCTAAGAAATGCTCAGATTAAAAACGCCTAGCAGCCGGAGCAAATCACCTAGCACCGGAGTGCAACCACCTAGAACCCAGAGCGAACCGCCAAAGACCCGGAGCGGAACACCTAAGACCGGGAGCAAATCACCTAACAGCCGCGCCGCTCGTGGGTTCGTCCGAAATCCGGACAAAGCCGGAGAGCACGCAGGAGAGCCCAGAACGCACGCAGCGCGCACGGGGGATAGTTTCCCCTCTATCGGTCAAGGGCTCGCAGAGCGGCGCACAGGAGCTCACAGAGGGGCGGCTCTGCGTGCATGATGAAATATGACGAAATCCCAGAGGAACCAGAGAGCGGCGGCGTTGCTTTCCGAAAGCGCGGAAACCAATGCAAGCCAATGACGGCGTGAAACGCGACCCCATATATTAGCCGCTCACAGCCCCGCAGAGCGTTGTTTGCCCTCCGGTAATGAAAACTATACTCTTGCAGGGCTAAACGTGGCACAGCGGCAAATCTGGAGCGTTTGAGAGCGTTTCAGAATATAGCCACCATTCCGGATAGAAAAAGAGCCGCTCTTTAGTGAGCGGCTCGTGGTTATTTTGACTTTCCTGTTCCATTGCATTCTGGACATTTTACTATTGTGAAACCGACGGCTTTGTAAGCTTTTTCTCTCGCCATTTGTGCATTCACAAAATACCCCTTATCCATTTCAATGTCAATTAGTCTTTCGAATTCCTCTTTGTTATTAGGCTTTTTCCATTCCCCTGTACCATCGCATAAAAAACACTTGCCCATATTTATACTCCTTTACAATTCTATGTCATTGTCAGTATCGGTTCTATGCTGCTCTTTAAGAGCGGCTTTATTGTTTGCCACTTTCCGGAGCACCTTTTGGTTTAAACGTGCTCTCCCGTATCATTCATTACAAACTCAAACGAAAAAGAGCAATTCAGAGCAGCGGCTATTTCCTCAACCTCCTTTTCGGAAAAATTGTCGCGGCTCATCTTATTAGAGAGGTTCTGCCTTGTTTGCCCGGTTTTTTCTGCGAGCTGCGCAAGCGTCATGTTCCTGCGTCCGAGAATTACCTTGATTTTCTCCCCTATTGTGAGCGGCATATTAACACCCCCTTTCCTCTCTTCTATTATATCAAGTACACGTTAAAATGTCAAGTGTAAAAAATAATTTTACAAAATACACAGAAAAATTGCAAATATCTATTGACAAACGACACTTTTTAGTGTATAATGTAATCAAGCTCAAGAGCGAGCGGAACACCGATAAAGGAGATAACCACAATGGATAACTTAAAAATATTACTCTACACATTAATTGACAACTGGAATTACGCCGAAAAGTACAAGCGCCCGTACAGAATGTGTGACAGCACCGTAATATACGAGATTGCCAAGATATTAAACATCAATCTCACGATGATAGAAACCAGCTTTTCAGCCAATCCGAGTTATCACCAGATAATCGCAGAGTGACGGAGGCGCGAGCCTCTGGTAATGCGGGAGCCCGGTCACAACCCCGGGCACGCAAGGGGACAACACCGAAAGGAGCACCGAACATGAACAACAGCAAGAACAGCAAGGCTCTCACAATCGCAAACGCGCTCGTTCGTCAGGGCGTGAGCCGCTCGGAGGCAATGCGCAGAGCATGGAGAACCGTCAAGCAGCGCGTAATTCACACCAAAACCGCCGGAGTTACCCGCGGGAACCGTCAGACACTCCTCTACCGGCTGACACGGTACAGCGCCGACCTGATAAGCGTAACGCTCCGCAGGGAGCCGGAGAACGCAGCGGACAAGAACGCCGTGCAGGTTATAGCTGCCGTTAAGGGCAAGGGCTCTGTGGTCATGGGCTACCTCAATAGACAGCTTGCCGCCGCGATCGCGCCGCTCCTGGATAAGGGAAAAGCTGTTGCAAGTTCATTCAGAGCAATCACAGGCGGCGCGGAGTATTACCTTAACTACGGCTTGAATATCAGTATTGCCGTATGAGAAAAGCCCTTGCAACAGCGAATTGCAAAGGCTTTCAGTTGAGCGGCTGTGTGATACAAAACCCCCCCGAACACGGTTATTGTACCACACAGCGCCGCTCTTGTCAAGACTTTATGAAAGGATTTTTTTAATATGTTCACACCAACACCAATAGAACAGCTCTATTACGACTTCAACAACGAAACAAAGCCCGGAAGCGCGGAAAGCTGGGAAGCGCTCGGCAAATGCCGCGAGGAATTCACCAGACAGAACCCCAATCAGACCATAGAAGCCCAGAACAGCGCCGATGATGTCGTAACTGCATACGGAGAAATTCACCGCCGCGAGGGCTTTATAGACGGGTTCAAGCTCGCAGTCAAGCTCATGGGCGAGGTTTACGCGGCACCGGAGAGCAATCAGAGAGGAGCAGACACATGAACAGAAACACAAACCTCCCGGCATTCGAGCCGGCAGAAATCACCGTTGACGGTGACACTCTTAAAATCGAGCGAAACAAGGACACGAAGAAAAGCGCGCAGGAACTAAGCACATATATACACGCACTGAACCTGACGGCGGAGCAGAACAACGAGTTAATAGCCATGATAATAGAGCACGTCCAGGGAGCGGAGCGCGGGGCATTCGCCGCCGGGCTGCTGGCAGCAGAGAACGGTGGCGGCTACACAGATCCGAGCGGCAGACATGGCACACCAGCGGACAGTTTTCCACAATGAGAACAGGCGGGGCAAACACCCCGCTTTCTCCTTTTAAGGGGAGCGGCGAGCGCTATAATTTGAGTGCGCCATTAGTGCGCTATCATAGTGAAAGTGCGCCATACGAAACGGAATGGGATAAAACGTAAAATGCCGATATACCGCATAACAGCGCCGCTCATTGAATACTGCAAAGAACTGCAAAACGTCAAAATCACCATTCGTAATGCGCAGGTCGTGGGTTCGAGTCCCATTCCCAGCTCCAGAACAAACCGCTTTGTTAAGCCATTCGGCGAACATGGCGGTTTTTCTTTTTTCCGGGACTTGCTTTCCGAGTGCGCCATTAGTGCGCCATTTCAAAAAAGTGCGCTTATTCCATCGCTATGACGGGATAAGCGCTTTTTTATGCGTGGCGTTTCTCCAGTAGCTGCTCCAGGCTGTCAACCGCGTCGGCGTCCGCCTGCTCTACCAGGTGAAGATATTTGTTTGTTGTGGTGAAGTCAGCGTGACCGAGCCGCTCCTGCACGGTTTTCAGATCTGTGCCATTATACAGCAGGAGCGTTGCGGACGTATGCCGCAGGCTGTGGAATTTCCGGTGCGGAATATCGTTCTTTTTCAGGAACTTGTCAAATTGCCTGCTTGGAGTCTGGGTGTGCATGATCGAGCCGTCCCATTGCGTGAATACCCAGTTGTCGCCTTTCCAGGCGGTGCCGAGTTTCATCTGTTCAAGCAAGTGCTGTTGTTTTAACCTCTGGAGCAGCTCGACGCAGGAGGCGTTAAGCGTTACCGTTCTTGCTCTGCCGCTCTTAGGCGCTTTGGTTCTGACCGGCTCGCCCTTGAGTTTGTACGCTGAGCGGCTGATCGTCATTTTCCTGGTGGTGAAATCTATGTCAGAGAATTTCAGCGCCACTAGCTCGCCCTCACGGGCTCCGGTGAATATTGCAAGCTGTATCATCGCCTGGAACTGGAGGCTTTCATCTTTCAGGCATTGCAGAATATACGAAGCCTGCTGCTTGGTGAATATCTCGATTTCCGGGCGCGGCATTTTCGGGAGTGTGAGCCGCTTTGCGTCGGCAGGGTTATTGCTGATGTAGCCGAACTTGGTTGCAAGTGTAAGCATGGATTGAAGTACCGCCAGTTTGCGGCGTACAGTCGCAGGTGACAGCTTTTCGCCGCTCTCGTCAGGCTTACCGTCACGCCTTAGCTTTGGCATATTAGAAAGCTGCTTGATGAACTGCTGAACGTGTACCGGTTTAAGCTCCGTCAGCTTGATATGACCGAGCGCAGGCAGCACAAGCGTTTCCAGTATGTGAATATAGGAGCCGTAAACGGTAGGGCTTAACTTTTCCTGCATGGAGGAAAGATAGATCGGGGCGAAATCCGCCAGCTTGAGCGCCGCTGCCGTTCCGATCAGACCGTTCTTGCATTCGTCCTCAAACTGAACTGAGCGGCGGTTCAGCTCCTTTTCAACCTGCTTTGCGGTCATGCCGGGTTCGGGCTTGTAGGTCATGGTGTACGGCTTGAGCCTGTTCCCGCTGCTGTCATAGCCGCGATATACCCTGATCGTGTAGCTGATGATCTCGCCGGATTTATTCTTTCTTGGGGTTATTGCTGCCATTTAATTCACCGCCTTGCGTTCTTTTTGCAATTTCTTTGCATTCTTCAAGTGTTTTCTCTGAAACAAAAAAATCAATTGTTCCTGACAAAGTCGGGTCCATATACGGCGAGACCGCAACAACACCTTGTTTCAGATTATTGTAGCCGATTTTGCGTATTATTTTATTTAAGGAAGTAAACGCCGCACACGCTTCAACACTAGATAATACCCAACCGCCAGCAGCAACATAATCATCATAATTGGAAATAATTCTTTCTATGCACACTTCATATAGATCTGTAGTTAAAGTGCCGTTGTGATAAACCTTTATAACATCTTGCACTTTAGTTGCAAATTCAACAATGGTTGGATTATCGATATATATTGATAATGTTCCATCATCAAATTTTTTTATACCAATTGACATATCAGACAAAACAACAACCAATGCGCGTAAAAAAGTATCAAGATCATAATCTGAAATTTTAACTTTTCCTGCACCGTCTTTTCCACAAAGCCAATCAAGGCTAACGTCCAGCTTGTCAGCAATAGCCTCAGCTTTGTCAAGCGAGGGGATTTTTGCGCCGTTTACAGTTTCGTAGCTGGATATTGTAGCGGCAGACACTCCAACCGCCTTTGCTAAATCCGCCTGAGAAATGTGTTTTGCTGTACGAGCGGCTTTTAATCTCTCTGAAAACATTTTTACATTAAACATATATGCCCTCTTTTCGTTGTTGTTCTTGTTGTTGACTTTATAATAACACATTATTTTGCTTTTGTCAATACTTTTGACTGTTTTATTTTGTTAAGCACTATAATATAAAGTTTGGTATATTTCATAAAATGTACTTGATTTTATTTCGGCAACGTGATATAATGAAAAGGCAACAAGAAAGAGAAAGGAGGTAAACCCATGACAAAGGCAGATGTTTCAAATCTCCCTGCTGAGAAAAGAGCGGCTATTGAAGCACGCCGAGCATATCAGCGCGAGTGGAGAGCCAAGAACCGCGACAAGATCAGAGCCACAGAGGAGCGCTACTGGGCAAAAAAAGCGATGTCGGCGAATACAGAGAGCACCGCAAACAAGGCATAAAAAAACACCGCCTGACGTGTACCACCACATCAGACGGCAAAGAGCAACCCACCAACCACTAATTGAAACAGGTTAAGCTCCGCTGTAATTATACCACAAATCCGGCGGAGTTTCAACCGGAATAGGAGAAAATTTTGAGTATCACTGAAAAGCTCGTTGAGCTTATCCCCACCGGGAGAACGAACGCCATTCCCATGCGTGACCTTGCAACGCTGCTGAATATCAGTCAACGCGCCGTGCGCGTGTTAGTCCAGAGGGCGCGGGAGCTGGGTTCGCCTATCTGCTCCGAATGGGAGAACCGGGGCGGGTATTATTTCCCCGCTGACGAACACGAGGCGCGGTCATACCTCCGTCAGCAAAGGGCGCGTATCAAGTCCGCGAACGCCGCTCTTAATGGAGTAATCAAGTATTTGCAGTCGTTTGCAGTGCTCGAAGATACAGAATAATGGTGAAAGGGGCGTTACATAGATGAACGATACAGTTAATAACATTCCGCACATGGAAACAATCAAGCGCACCGCCGAGATCTTCGGGCTGCCGGTGCATTTCATAAGGTGTAAAGTCGCGAGCGGCGAGGTCGTCGCAGTCCGCGCGGGGCGAAAGTTCCTTGTAAATATTGACAGATTCGCCGAGTACCTCAACACTTCCACCGTACAGCCCGAGAGCGGCGCAGATCTGGACAGCCCTGCACGCATTGCACCGATAGGCAGGTAGCACATGGCAGACACCAACGGTTATATCAAGCTGCACCGCTCTATTTTGTCATGGGAGTGGTACGGCGATATCAAAACGCGGGGACTGTTCATTCACCTGCTGCTTTCCGCGCGCTGGGAAGATACTCGCTGTATGGGGCAGGTCATAAAGCGGGGACAGCTCTGTACCACCGTGCGCGAGCTTTCAGAATTGAACGGACTGACCTCTAAGGAAGTCAGAACCGCCATTGTACACCTGCAAACAACTGGAGAAATAACGATCCAGTCAACGCCGCATTTCAGTATATTCACAATAGTGAATTATGAAACATATCAGGGCGAAATCAGAGGGGCAAACAAAGGGCAAACAGAATTGCCCGAAAACGGCAAACCGAAAGGCAAACAAAACGGCAAACCAAATTCACCGGAAACGGCAAACGGTTTACCACTTGAAAACGGCTTTGCAACCGCAAATGAAAGTGATGAACAATCAGCGGACGGCAAACAGATTTGCACGTCAGGGGCAAACCAAAGGGCAAACGAAACGGCAAACAAAGGGCAAACAGAAATCGCCGAAAAGGGCAAACCTACTTATATAAATAAGAATAAAGAAGTTAAAGAAAGTGAAGAAGTATCCGCGCGCACGCGCGCGAGCGGTGCCGTCAGTAATGTTCTTGAAACTGCTGTCAGGGAATACAACGAGAACTGCAAGAGCCTGGAGCCGCTCACCGGAGAGCTTTCATATCATCAGGGGCGGCTTGTGGTGGAGGCGTTCAAGGAGCTGCACGGCGTAAGCTTTGCGGAGTATTTCCAGCGTGTGGAGGGTTCGGCATTCCTGACCGGGAAAAGCTCCAGTAGTTTCAAGGCTGATTTCAACTGGCTGATACGTCCGGAGAACGTTGCAAAGGTGCTTTCCGGGAAGTATGACAGAAACTTTGAGAGCGGCGCAGTTACCACCAGTCCGGCGAAAAAGGACTATGACGAGCCGCTCTGGGACGATTAGGAGGAATAAAAACAATGTCAGATATATTCAGCGGATTCGCGCGGGAGCTTTCCGAAAAAGCCGCGAACGCGAACCCGGAACCAGAAAAGCAGTACATGGGCGAGGACGGCTTTCTTCATTGCAGTATCTGCCATGAGCCGGTACAGATGAAAGCGCCGGAGGAATGCCGCAGCATCTTTCCCAGCGGAATAATGGACAAGCATTGCCGCTGCGTAAGGGAGCGAATCGAACGTGACGAGGCAGAACGGAAACGCCGGAAAGCAGAGGAACGCATTGCCGAGCTCCAGCGGATATGCTTCACAGACCCGGCGTATATGCGGCATACGTTCGAGCAGGACAAGGGATATTCTCCGGCAGCCCGCAAAGTAGCCGAATGGTACGTTGATACCTACCACGAGCGGCGCGCGAACAACGAGGGCTTGATGTTCATGGGCGACACCGGAACAGGCAAGACCTTTTTCGCCTGCTGTATTGCAAATGCTCTGATACGCAAGGGAGTTGCTGTTTGGGTCACAACCATGCAGCCGCTTCTCCGAAAAGCCGGAGATTTCAGCAGGGCTGACGAGGTAATGCGCCAGGTGCAGAGCATTGACCTGCTGATACTCGACGATTTCGGCACCAGCCAGAACAGCGCCCGTAATCTCGACCTTATGTTTGAGATAATCGACACCAGAGCGCGCAGCGGTTTGCCGCTGATAATCACAACGAACCTTGCGCCGCATGATTTCAAGGAGCCGCCGCTCGAACTCAAACGCATATACAGCCGGATAAAAGAGATGTGCTGGAGCAGCGCGGACAGTCCGGTCAGAATGAGCGGTGCGGATCTCCGCGAAATCCGGGCAAAGAGCGCACACAATTCCGGAAAATAAAAAAGCCCTGCAAAGCCATTGACGTGGTTTGTCCGGTTTTTCGTAAGAAAAAAGCCGCCCTGACGGCGGCGAGGGCAAACATACGGAGCGAAGCGACCAACTTCTGAACTCACAGAGCAAACCCTATTGCCTATATTATATACCAAAAGGGGGTTGCTGTCAATGACTAATGAACAACTCGCAGTTCTCATAAAGCAGGGGGAGCAGGAACGCGCTCCGGAGCTCTGGGAGAACGTGCGGAAACTACTGTATAAACTCTCGTTCCACCAATACACAGCACACGCCGATTTGTTCAAGCAGCAGGGGCTCTCTCTCGAAGATATTCAGCAGGAGAGTTACTTTGCTATGCTCGGAGCAGTAGAGGCATACAACCCAGAAAAGGGGTATATGTTCACCACCTACTTGAACCTCCAATTAAAGCGCAGATTACGGAGTATTCTCCGGCTGAAAGACCCCTTGAACCGTGAGGACACCCGCTCACTTGACGCGCCGCTCGAGGACGAAAACGAGGACAGCGACACCCTGCATGATGTCACAGCAGACCAGACGAGCGGCGCATTAATAGCAGCGTTCGACCAGCGGGAAAGCTACCGGCTTTTGCA
>ERZ1034946.938-NODE-938-length-11271-cov-9.226730_pt1 | contig 11271 bp, 10 predicted proteins | sample MGYA00520591_ERZ1034946 | MGnify/ENA primary metagenome ERZ1034946 (study PRJEB33766, sample SAMN09781753) | gut metagenome | biome: gut microbiome | host: Homo sapiens | place: Madagascar | study: EMG produced TPA metagenomics assembly of the PRJNA485056 data set...
AAGCAGAAAGTGCCGCTCAATCACCTATTCCGGTGATTTTGCGACACTCCCTTTTGGCGTATCAGAGCTTCAGCTTATCGGATTCGTTTCTTTATCATTGGTCCGATGATCATGGCGATGATCATTTTTATGAGATCTGCCGGGATAAACGGAATTACACAGATTCCAAGAGCTGCTTTGAAAGTGGAATCTGCAACGATGCAGAACCATACAGTTCCGAAAAGATAGCATACAATTGTTCCTGCGATCATACCAACGAGCTGGATCAGAGGCTTATGGCAGTTGTCAATTACCAGTCCGGCAATAACAGCCATAACGATAAAGCCGATGATGTATCCGCCTGTAGGACCGGCCAGCTTTGCAGGACCGCCGGTAAATCCGGAAAATACCGGAAGACCTACAAGGCCAAGTAGAAGATAGATCAGATAGCTGATGGTTCCTTTTTTCCATCCGAGAAGATAAAGGGACAGATAGATGGCAAGATTGGTAAATGAGATCGGAACCGGACCGATCGGAATGGACAGCGGCGCAAGAATACAGGTGACAGCTGCCATAAGAGCGGTCATGGTGATCTCGTAGGTTTTTGTACGTGGTGCAGAGACAGTATTTGTCTGATTCATATTGAAAGAGCCTCCTTTGAAAAAGGTAATATATTTACTGGTTTGGGTAAGCAATGAAATGCTGTAAGTGTGTATGAAAGATCATATGCCATAAGGACGCTCACGCAGATTCGATCTCATAGGTGAATCCTGCATCCGTAATGGTTTTCAGAGTGTCTTCGATTCCCTGGCCACCTTCTGTAAGATAACCGGAAGCAAAAATAGAGTCTACAACACTGAGCAGTTTTTTTTCTTCGCCTTTAAAATAAACTTCTCTTCCGGCAGCACATCGGATATCTGCTTTAGGTACAAGAAGTCTTGCCAGGCAGAGGACCTTCATGCAGTATTCGGTTGTCAGCTGGGAAATATCTGCATTTCCGAGAGGAGTTCCCTTGATCGGAAGAAGAAAGTTGATCGGCAGTGCTTCCGGCTGAATCTCACGTAATTCCAGAAGCATGTCAACAACGTCTTCCTTGCTTTCACCCATGCCAATGATACCGCCGCTGCAGATCTCGAAACCAAGTCCCTGAAGCATATGGATATTCCGGACACGCTGGTCAAAGGTATGTGTACTGCAGATATTATGATAAAAGGAACGGCTACTGTTCAGGTTATGGTTGATCCGGTCAAGACCAGCCTCTTTGAGCATTTTTGCCTGGTGCTCTGTGAGAAAGCCTATGGAGCAGCAGAGATGAGTTCCGTGTTCTTTCATTTTGCGGATCCGGCGTGCCAGCTCCTCAATCTCTTTATCTGTAAACTTCATACCACTCAGGCCGATACAATGTCTGGATAAATGATACTCATTTACGAAATCATTGTCCTGATATAATTTGTCTTCATCTACCCATTTGTATTTATCAATATCGGCAGTGGAACGACATGACTGGGCACAGTAGGCACAATCCTGGGAACAGTTTCCGCTGCGGGCATTGGTAAGGATGTGGATGCTTACCCGGTTTCCCTTATATTTGTAACGTAAACTGCTGGCACGGTCGATCAGTGCCTCGAGTTCTTCGTCCGGAGTATCTAAAATTGCAATGGCTTCATCTCTGGAAAGCGATGGAGCTTCTTTTTCGCATGATGCAGTGTTCATGTCAATACCTTCCTTTTGAGTTTTTTGTACGGGTATCACTTTATCACATAGAAATATTGATTGTCAACTATAAATACAGAATAGGTTTACGATTAAAAACTGTAGTATTAAGGTATTACTTAGCCTTATCGAAGCAGGGAATTTTCTTGATTCGGTTAAAATAATTCTCAAGAGAATATCATATCTTTATAAAATCTTAATACGGAAGCAGAGACTTTTATACTATCTTTGAAAGCAATTATATATAATAAAATGCGTTACGAAGATAGCACTGTTAAAAGTATTGATAAGGAGTTTTGATCATTTATGCCGGAAAAATCATATAAGAAAAAACATATGACATCTTTTCAGCTGATCATTCTGGGTTTTGCAGGAGTGATTTTGGTGGGAACCGTTCTGTTGATGCTTCCGTTTTCCTCTTTGGAGAAAGTGTCTACTCCATTTCATGAGGCGCTCTTTACAGCCACTTCGGCGGTATGTGTTACAGGTCTTGTGGTAAAGGACACTGGAAGCTACTGGTCCCTGGCAGGCCAGACGATCATTCTTGCACTCATACAAACAGGTGGGCTTGGAGTAGTGACTGTGGCTGCGTCTGTTTCCCTTCTTTCCGGAAAGAAAATATCCCTCATGCAAAGAAGCACCATGCAGAATGCTATTTCAGCACCTAAAGTTGGAGGGATCGTCAGACTGACAAGGTTTATCTTAAAGGGAACATTTTTGATCGAAGCAGCGGGGGCGTTGCTGCTTCTGCCGGTTTTTCTGGTGGATTTTGGGAAAAAGGGAATCTGGATGTCAATTTTTCATTCAATCTCTGCTTTTTGTAATGCCGGCTTTGATATTCTGGGGACAGATTCCAGTATGTTTCCATCGCTGACTGGGTATTCCGGAAATATACTTATAAATCTGGTAATTATGCTGTTGATCATTACAGGAGGAATCGGTTTTCTCACATGGGATGATATTTATACAAATAAACTGAACTTTAAACGCTACCGCATGCAAAGCAAGATCATTCTCATGACTACCGCATGTCTGATCTTATTCCCGGCAGTCTTTTTCTATATCTGTGACCTGACAAATTTACCCATGGGAAAACGCCTGTTAGCAGCAGCGTTTCAATCGGTAACGACAAGAACTGCCGGATTTAATACTATAAACATTTCAGAGATGAGTGAGGCATCAAAAGCAGTTATGATATTGTTAATGCTAATTGGTGGTTCACCGGGATCTACAGCAGGTGGAATGAAAACAACAACTTTTTCAGTACTTATTTTAAATGCAATTGCGACATTTCGAAGTCAGGAAAATGCAGGAGCTTTTGGGCGAAGACTTGAATATCATGTGATAAAAAATGCAGCGACAATCGCCATGTTATATTTTGCCTTGTTCTTTGGCGGCGGAATAGCGATCAGTGTGTACGAAGGCCTTCCGCTTTTAGATTGTCTGTACGAAGCTGCTTCAGCTGTTGGTACGGTAGGTCTGACTCTGGGAATCACACCGGAACTTCATGTTTTTTCACAAGTCGTGTTGATCATACTGATGTATCTGGGACGTGTAGGTGGCCTGACCCTGATCTATGCGGTATTTTCCGGAAGAAATAAGGGAAATGCAAAGCTTCCTCTGGAAAAAATCACGGTTGGATAAGAAGGAGAAAAATAATATTATGAAAAATGTATTGATTATTGGACTTGGAAGGTTTGGAATACATATTGCCATGCAGCTCAATCAGCTGGGACATGAAGTTATGGCAGTTGACTGGAAGGAAGAAAGAGTGGACAAAGTACTGTCATTTGTGACGAATGCTCAGATTGGTGACAGTACCAATGCTGAATTTTTACAGTCCCTTGGAATTGGAAACTACGACATTTGTTTTGTGACCATTGGCGACAGCTTTCAAAATTCTCTTGAAACAACATCCCTTCTGAAAGAACTGGGCGCAAAATTGGTGATATCCAGAGCTGAACGTGATGTTCAGGAAAAATTTCTTTTACGCAATGGTGCCGATAAGGTAGTTTATCCGGAAAAGCAGGTGGCAAAATGGGCCTCCATCCGTTATACAGATGATCATATCTTGGATTATATGGAGGTGGACGCTTCCCATGCAATTTTTGAAGTGGAAGTGCCGGAAGAATGGGTTGGAAAAACAGTGGGTGGACTTGACATCAGAAAACGCTACAATATTAATATCCTGGCAGTAAAAAATGAAGAGGAATTCAGTATTGCAATTTCTCCGGAAACGTATTTTGCAGAGAATGATAAATTACTGGTATTAGGAGAGTACAGAGCTCTTCAGAAGTGCTTCCGCATATAGCTCATTGCCATGAAGAAAAAATTTTGACCACAGAACAGCTGCGTGATATAATTCCAGAAAACAGTAGCAGAAGGAGAATGACAGAATGAGCTTGAAAATGGAGGATACAGTAAAAAACAGAACCTATCCGAAACGGCCATTTGCATGGTATGTGGAAAAACCGTCCGCAAAAGATTACTTGCTGACGGTTTTTATATTTGCAGTATGCACTTTGATTGGCCTGTTGTTTCAGAAACTGGATCTTACAGATACAAATATTGTAACGATATACATTCTGGGCGTATTGATCACTTCGATCGTGACAGATGGTTATCTTTGCAGTGTAGCCGGATCCTTTTTAAGTGTATTCTTATTTTGCTTTTTCCTGACGGAGCCAAGGATGTCTTTTGAGACATATGCGGTGGGATATCCGGTGACATTTTTCATAATGCTTATTTTGTCCGTACTTACAGGAACCCTTGCGGCAAAGCTGAAAATGCATGCAAAGCTGTCTTCACAGCTTGCCTTTCGTGCACAGGTTCTGTTTGATACGGATCGTTTGCTGCAAAAGGCAAAAAGTGAGACAGAAATCCTCGGAGTTACCTGTACACAACTGATACGTCTGTTAAACCGCAGCATCACGGCATATGTTGTGGAAAATGGAACTTTATCAGAAGGAAAGCTTTTTTCCGGGGAAAAAGAAAGCACAGAGGATTTTCTGACACAGGAAGAACAACAGGCGGCCAGATGGACTTATGAAAACAGACAGCGTGCCGGCGCATCCACGCAGCATTTTTCACAGGCAAAATGCTTATATCTGGCAATCCGAAGCGGAAATAATGTTTATGGCGTAATTGGGATCCCTCTGCAGAAAGAAACACTGGACTCTTTTGAATACAGCATCCTGCTGTCTGTAATAAATGAATGTGCACTTGCAATGGAGAATGTACAAAATGCCATAGAAAAAGAGAGAAATGCGGTTTTAGCAAAAAATGAGCAGCTGCGTGGCGATCTTCTTCGGGCGATCTCCCATGACCTGCGTACTCCGCTTTGTTCTATTTCCGGAAATGCAGATATGCTTCTCAGTAACAGTGACCGTCTGGATGAAGCTACAAGGTATCAGATCTACACGGACATTCATGAGGATTCAGAGTGGCTGATCGGAGTTGTGGAAAATCTGCTTTCCATTACTAGGCTCAATGATGGAAGATTGAAGTTTAAATTTACGGATCAGCTTTTGGATGAGGTGATAGCAGAGTCACTCCGACATATCAGCCGGAAGCATGATGCGTATAAGATCGTGGCGGACTGTGAAGAACTTGTTCTTACACGTATGGACGTGCATCTTATTATACAGGTTCTGGTAAATTTGATCGATAATGCGATAAAATATACGCCGTCAGGCTCTGTCATCAGCATTCGGGGGTTCAAAAAAGCCGGGAAAGCACAGGTAAGCGTGGAAGATAACGGCCCCGGAATTCCGGATGAAATGAAGCCACATATTTTTGAGATGTTTTATACAGGGAAAACAACCGTTGCAGACAGCCAACGGAGTCTGGGGCTTGGCCTGGCACTTTGCCGCTCTATCATAGAAGCTCACGATGGAACACTGGTTCTTTCGGATCATGCTCCGCATGGATGTAATTTTACTTTTACTTTACCATTAAGCGAGGTGACATTAAATGAATAAGACATTAATTCTGGTGGTTGAGGATGACAGACCCATACGGAACCTGATCGTTACCACATTAAAAACACATGACTATAAATATCTGGCTGCAGAAAATGGGGCTTCAGCCATTTTGGAGGCTTCATCACACAATCCGGATATCGTTCTTCTGGATCTGGGCCTTCCTGATATGGAAGGAGTAGAGGTAATAAAGAAAATCCGTACCTGGTCGAATATGCCTATTATCGTGATCAGTGCCAGAAGTGAAGATATGGACAAAATAGAGGCACTGGATGCGGGTGCAGATGATTATATCACAAAACCATTTTCAGTAGAAGAATTACTTGCGCGTATCCGTGTCAGTCAAAGGCGGCTTGCCATAACGCAGGCAGGAAAACAGCCGGAAACCTCTGTTTTTGAAAATGGTGGATTAAAGATAGATTACACGGCTGGCTGCACATTCCTGAAGGATAGAGAACTGCATCTGACGCCCATTGAGTATAAGCTGCTCTGCCTTTTATCCCGTAATATTGGAAAAGTATTGACACATACATATATTACTCAGCAGATATGGGGACGCTGCTCGGAAAACGATGTTGCTTCTCTCAGGGTCTTTATGGCAACACTGCGGAAAAAACTGGAGCCTGAAAAAAACGGTGTACAATATATCCAGACGCACATAGGAATTGGATATCGCATGCTCAGAATCGAGAAACCTGAGCAGGAAATGAACTCTTCTTTATGAAGTCGGAGAAGAGATATGGAAAAATTCTGCAATCTCACCATCAGTAATAACGGAAGTTTTTTTACGCAGCGCATAGGATCATTTTGGCTTTTGTGCCATCCATCTATAAACAATCCCATAGTTACGATTGGATTAGGACGGCTTTCTTTGCGGAAGAAACGATAAATATATACATCAGGTGTTTGGTGTATTTGAAAGATTATTTTCATTTTAACACACAAAAATATAGACGTAGGAAAATGCGAAGTGTTATAATGAAAAAATATTTGGGCAAAGCAGACGAAAGTCTGTGACGCAAGCTAGAGGGCCTGTAAAATGGTAGCCAGTTGCAAGAGATGATGTACACTGTCTATTTTGGATAGTGTTTTTTATTTCTACAGAAAGAGGGAAAATGAAAAGAAAAAGAGTGATTGCAGTTATTCTGCTTGTAGGAATCATAGCAACCACCCTGGTGGGATGCAAAAATGCAAATGTCAGTAAAAAAGAAACGGAGAAACCTGTCATCACACTTGGAAGTGACAGTTATCCACCATACAATTACCTGAATGAAGATGGAATCCCCACAGGAATCGATGTAGAACTTGCTACAGAAGCTTTCAAAAGAATGGGATATCAGGTGGATGTAGTCCAGATCAACTGGGAGGAGAAAAAAGAACTGGTGGAGAGCGGGGAGATTGACTGTATCATGGGCTGCTTTTCCATGGAAGGGCGTCTTGATGATTATCGCTGGGCCGGACCGTACATAGCAAGCCGTCAGGTGGTTGCTGTAAATGAGAGCAGTGATATCTATAAACTGAGCGACCTGAAGGGAAAGAACCTGGCCGTCCAGTCCACAACCAAACCGGAAGGCATCTTTCTGAACCGGACTGATGAGAGAATTCCCAAACTGGAAAATCTGATCAGTCTTGGATACAGGGAACTGATCTATACGTTTCTGGGAAAAGGATATGTGGATGCAGTTGCCGCACATGAGGAATCTATCGTCCAGTATATGAAGGATTATGATGCGAGTTTCCGTATCCTGAAAGAACCTCTGATGCTCACCGGAATAGGGGTTGCTTTTGCAAAAAATGATAATAGAGGAATCTGTGAGCAGATGGAAAAGACATTGGAAGAAATGCGTCAGGATGGCACGACTCTGGAAATTGTTGGAAAATATCTGGATGATCCGGAAAAGTATCTGGAGGTGGATGATCTTGGATATTAAGAGAAGGGCAAAAGAGAAAAGGATTAAAATATTTGGCGTTTTGCTTGGAATCTGCGTGACCGTAGCCTCCATGTTTTGCTTTTTTTTTATTGAGAAAGCGGAAGCAGAGAAAAGAATGGTGGAGATTGTAAACTATGTGAAAGTGCAGTGTTCAACCTACACCCATTATAATGAATCTTCAGAATCCAAAAGTCTCCTCCGTGCTATTGAAAGTGCCAGGCAGATGAGCACGAATATTGAAATGGAAACAGAAAATGGCGGTCAGCTAAGACAGCAGTTTCTGAAAGAAAATCTGCAGACCCTCTGGGTGGACGGTATCCTTGTAATGGATAAAGATGGAAAGACGGACTGTGAATACAGCATGGATGAGTCCCTGACCGATGAGATTACGAAGTATCTTCAAAAAGATATAATCATGGATTTTGCCGGATATGAAGAAAGGAGCTATTCGGAACGGATCAACAGGGAAGATGGATCACGTATCGATATTGCTGCCTGTGCCAGAAAAGACGCACCAGGTATCGTAGCAATCTATTATTATACACCTCCTGAATTTATCCGAAATTATACTTTGACGATACAAAACCTCTTAAGTGGGTATAGTACCCGGAAAGATGGAACGATTATTGTTGCAGACAAGGGAACAGTCATTGCCAGTAATGATGAGAGCCTGTTGGGTCAGAATACAGCCGACAACGAAGTTGTCCAGGCAATGAAAAACCATACAGACAGTCAGCACATTTTTCATTTAAAGAATGAAGGAACCGGATGTTATGGAATTATGTTGAAACAGCGTGATTACTATATTTATGCGTACCTTCCGGATATGGAAGTATTCCATAATCTTCCATTAAGTGTGACAGGTGTCATTTTTCTTTATTTCCTGATATTCAGTATATTCCTGTTCTGGGGATACAGAACCAACCAGGCACATCAGAAACAGGAGCTGGAAAAAGAGGAAAAATATAAAGCAGAACTTCTGATAGCGGCAAAAAAGGCAGAGGCAGCCAATCGGGCAAAGACGGAATTTCTCCAGAGGATGAGTCATGATATCCGTACACCGATCAATGGAATCTGCGGTATGGTCGATATTGCTGACCATTATGCCGACGATGTGGAGAAACAGTCAGAATACAGGGAAAAAGTCAAATCGGCTTCTCATCTGTTGCTGGAAATGCTAAACGATGTTTTAGATATGAGTAAACTGGAGTCTGGAGAAGTGATGCTGGAAGAAATTCCCTTAAAGCTGAGCAGCATTTTTGAGGAAGTATTTGTTGTGATCGGGCAGATGGCAGCAGAACAGAATATCCGTATCATGTGGGAAGAAAAAGAAATCATACACTGGAATCTTATTGGAAGTCCGATTCATGTGAAACGTATTCTGATGAACATCCTGTCAAATGCAGTGAAATATAACAAAGAAAATGGAGATATCTATATCAGCTGCAGGGAAATTGTGTCGGATCAGCCAGAAATGACGACGATAGAATTTACCTGCCGTGATACCGGAATCGGGATGGCAGAAGCATTCCAGAAACAGATTTTTGAACCATTTGCACAGGAACACACAGGAAGTCGCACAAGATTTGCAGGAACAGGCCTGGGAATGCCGATCACAAAGAAGCTGGTCGAGAAAATGGGTGGAACCATTGCCTTTGAAAGTGAAGAAGGGGCAGGGACTACATTTGTGATCAGGATTCCATTTAAAATAGATCTGGATGTGGATAAACGTGAAGAACAGAAAGATATATCAGAAAAATCCATAAAGGGACTGCATGTTCTTCTGGCAGAAGACAATGAGCTGAATATGGAAATTGCAGAATTTATGCTCCGGAATGAAGGCGTTGCCGTGACCAAAGCATGGAATGGACAGGAGGCAGTTGACATATTCAGAAAAAGCAGATCTGGTGAATTCGATGTTATTCTTATGGATATTATGATGCCTGTTATGAATGGATATGAAGCAGCAAAGATGATCCGCTCTCTGGACAGAGAGGATGCAAAAGTGATACCGATCATTGCCATGACAGCAAATGCGTTCACGGAGGACAGACTGAGAGCAAAAGAAGCAGGAATGGATGAGCATATTGCCAAGCCTGTTGATGGGAAATTATTAGTAAAAGTGATCAATGAGTTAGTAAAACACAAACAGAGGAGAAGGTGTAATAAAAAAGAAAAAATGGAATAAGATCCTTGCTGTACTTTTGGCGATGGTGACAGCCATATCACTTTTGTCAGGCTGCGGTGGGAAAAGTGCGGAAAAAGAAGATGCAGAAACCATCACCGTGTATTTATGGACCACAAATCTGTATGAAAAATATGCATCATACATCCAGGAACAGCTCCCGGATATCAATATTGAATTTGTAGTAGGCAATAATGATCTGGATTTTTATCGTTTTCTGAATGAAAACGGCGGATTACCGGATATTATAACCTGCTGAAGGTTTTCCCTCCATGATGCAAGCCCCCTGAAGGACAGTCTGATGTATCTTTCCACAACCAATGCTACAGGTGCTGTCTATGATACATACCTTAACAGTTTCAAAAATCAGGATGGCAGCGTAAACTGATTTGTACAGAAGGTCTTTTCTCCTTTTGAGAGAGAGCGGACTTCCACTGTAAGCAGGACTCAGGGTACAGGACTTGGCATGGCTATTACCAAGAATATCGTGGATATGATGGGCGGAACCATCGAGGTTCAGACAGAACAGGGCAAAGGTACTGAATTTATTATCCGTCTGTCATTACGGATTCAGCCTGAACATCATCGTATAGAGAAGATCGCAGAGCTGGAAGGCCTTAAGGCATTAGTTGTAGATGACGATTTCAATACCTGTGACAGTGTAACAAAGATGCTTGTAAAGGTTGGGATGCGTTCGGAATGGACACTTTCCGACAGGGAGGCTGTTCTCCGTGCACGCCAGTCTGTGGAAATGGCAGATCCATACTGCTTGTGGAAGATAATGAACTGAACAGTGAAATTGCAGTGGAGATCCTTAATGAATATGGCTTCCTGGTTGATACCGCAGAAAATGGAGCAGAGGCAGTGGAGAAGATTAAGAATTCAACACCAGGTAATTATGATCTGGTGCTGATGGATGTGCAGATGCCTGTAATGAACTGATTTCTGTTTTACAAGATAATCTGCATGAATAAAAGCTAACATCCGGATGATCAGCAAATTGTAGAGGAATCCGTGAGAAGCCTTAATATAGAGCATCCCCATGCACATATTGCAAAACCAATTGATATAAAAACATATTTGTTGTCTTTGATCAGGTATTTGGTGTAGTACTGTAATGCGTGATTTTTTGCGGCAAAATAATTGAAAAGTACAACAGAAGTTGTTTTAAAGATATTAATAAAATGGTGTGGGGGTATTGAGCATTAATGAATGTAAAAATAAAGTCTGCAAGCAAGCAACTGTAGCCTGAAGGGTGGGAGAAAGATGAAGAAGTGCAAATTAATACAGGATATAACAAATTTCAGATTTTGTTATTTTATATTTTGCACAATCATATGTTTAATTGCTTTACCTGTTTCCACATTTGCCAGAGAAAATTCGAATAATGTTATCCGGGTAGGATCTTTTGAGGAAACTTATAATGTAGTCAATGAAAAGGGAGAAAGAAGCGGCTATGGTTATGAGTATCTTCAAGATATTG
>ERZ1034946.944-NODE-944-length-11237-cov-4.897961_pt1 | contig 11237 bp, 9 predicted proteins | sample MGYA00520591_ERZ1034946 | MGnify/ENA primary metagenome ERZ1034946 (study PRJEB33766, sample SAMN09781753) | gut metagenome | biome: gut microbiome | host: Homo sapiens | place: Madagascar | study: EMG produced TPA metagenomics assembly of the PRJNA485056 data set...
CTATATAATAATGTCTCTTCTTAGGAAGGATAATGTCATACTTAGACAATAAACTTTCAATAGTCTCAGCTTTGATAATATTATTAAAATTCTTCTTATGCTTAAGAGAAGAATTCGCAAAATATCTTCTGTAATGAACTAAACCTATAACATCATAATCAAAATTATAAATTCCTTCATAAAGAGCAGTTAATTCACAAAAAAAATCATTCTTTATTGATATATTCTTTCCTTGATTATCTAAATGTTCTACAAAATGTTCAGTGTTCTTCTCTGCGTTTACTTGAACAGGAATATAAATAGGATCTTTAGGAAATTCAACGTTTTTATGAGTAGCAACAATCAATTTAATATTCATATGTCTTTATTTTCTCTCCTTTTTCTTCATTATCTTTGCTTTTATAGATATAAATTTAGATTTGATTTTAGCTAAATATTTATTAGCTAAAGGATAAGCGAACTCATCCTTAAACAGGTACAAAAACAATGAATATACTATAACACTAACTACAATCATAAGAACCATAGCTTTATTTGCTGATATGAATTTAGTTAATACTTTATTTCCAAGCAAACAAACAACAGCCATAATCAAAGATGCATCCAATGGTTTTATCATTGTTTTTACTACTTTCTTAAAGTCGATATAAAGATGTGAGTAATAAATAAAAACTATAGCGACAAAAGCTTCAGTAAATAAAACAGCATATGCAATTCCATCATTTCCAATGAACTTTACTAATAAATAAACAACAATAATATTTAATATTCCAGCACATAAATAAATTGCATTGGATAATTTCATCTTCCCTTTTGGAATAATATAACTGTAGTTGATAATAGAACTAAAGGCAATGAAAGGAAGCGATAAAGCTAATATATCCATCATCAATACAGCATTAGATCCATCAGAGCCAAAATACAATGGCATAAACACGTCAGCTACACATATTATTCCTAACACACAAGGCAAAGTGATGTCCATGATCACATTGAAGGTTTTATAAATTAAATTCTTTGCTTCCTCATCTTTCCCTTGTGAAATCAAAAAGGACATTCTAGAAAAAATAACAGGAATAATAGCGTAATTAATAGATGTTACTACATCCTTAATTTTAGAAGCTGAACTAAAATATCCTACTGCACTATCGCCTTTCATCAATCCCAAAATAGTTGAATCCATAGTCGTATAAAGGCTAATAGCTAAAGCAGATATAAAGAATAATGTGGCATTCTTTACATCCATACCCATCATCTTAATATTAAAAGTTGGTTTCTTAATATATTTGCGTAAAGGAAGGAACATTATCAAGCTCGATAATACTGCACATCCACACATTATTCCAACATAAGTCAAATAATCATCGGGTGATTTTACCAAGCAAAAAATAAGAATTAAATTTATTACTTTTATTATTGCTGATCTTATTGCAATCGCTTTGAAATTTTCAATTCCTTGATAAAAGAAACTGATGTCGAGCATTGTCGACAATATATTCAATGCGAATATAACATACGCAATATCATTAGACGAATCGCCAAATACATGACAGAAAACCAAGATGAAATAAACTAAAAGACATCCAACACCGAGGAGTTGCTTAGAGAAGAAAACACTCCAGAATCTTCTATTCAATTCATCCGGATTTTTAGTTGCGGTAGAGATTCTTTTCGTACCATAATCCGCAAATCCAAATGCTGCTACTAAAGTGAAATAACTGACATATGCATTTTGATATGTGTATGATCCAACCCCGCTAAATGTTAAGACTCTATATACATATGGAGAAAGAATTAAAGGTATTAAATAAGTTAATAATTTAATTGTAATATTAAAAATAGAGCTTTTTTTAAGACTATCTCTTTTTATCTCTTTTTGTTGTTCTACTTTATTTTCCATTAAAAAACCTTATCTAATATATCCAACTTTTCTATTATAGATTACTTTAATCTTATTTTATAGCTATAGGAACCGTTTACCAAAGCACAACAAAAATAAAGCTGTTTTGTTAATGCTTAATTAAATATGTCTCAAAATCCACATTAGTTTTATCTTATGTGGATGAAAGCTAAAAAATAAAGTCAAATTATCTGCCAAAGCCAAACAATAAGTTCAATAACATCATCAACAATTCAAATAAATTAAAATGTGTTTGTTGCATAACAATTCTCCTTTGCTATATCAGTTTAATTTTAACACGATTTTGAATTCTAGCTAATATCTTTTTAAAATCCATAACCTTAATACAATTTCACAAAAGAACAATCCCCACATCAAATTCAAACCGATAGCATTGACATAAGTCACATAAATTACTTAATAACCATCTTTAACCTTTCGTTCTAATAATCTATAATTTTAGATTGCACAAAGGAGGTCATTCATTTATGGCCAATAATAAAAAGTATTTCTATATTACAACACCTATTTACTATGCTTCTGGCACATTGCATATAGGTCATGCTTATTCAAACTGCATTGCTGATAGTATTGCCAGATATGAAAGAATGACAGGTAAGAAAGTTAGATTCTTAACTGGATCAGATGAACACGGACAAAAAATTGAGGAGAAAGCAAAAGCTTTAAACGAAACTCCTCAGCAATTTGTCGACGATACCGTCAAAGGCTTCAAAGAGACATGGAAACTATTAGATATAACTTACGATGATTTCATCCGTACAACTGATGAAAGACATGTAAAAGTTGTTAAAAAAGTCTTCACCCAACTATTAAATCAAGGCGATATATATCTAGGTCAATACAGTGGATGGTACTGTACACCCTGTGAATCTTTCTATACTCAAACTCAATTGATTCAGCCTGGAAATCTTTGTCCTTCTTGTAAGAGACCTTGTCACCAGGAAACTGAGGAAGCTTACTTCCTCAACTGTAAGAAGTATACAAATCAACTTCTTCAATTCTATAAAGATCATCCTGAATTTTCCACTGAAAATAGAATCAATGAGATGATCAATACATTCATCAAACCTGGATTGGATGATTTATGCATTACTAGAACATCATTTGATTGGGGAATCCCTACGAATGAGAATCCCAAACATGTCATCTATGTTTGGATTGATGCTTTGTTGAACTATGTGTCTGCTTTAGGTTATTTATCTGAGGATGATACTTTATTCAATGAATATTGGGGACCTGACAGTGAGATTGTTCAACTTCTCGGAGCAGATATAACTCGTTTCCATTTAATCTACTGGCCTATTTTGTTATTTGCTTTGAATTTGCGTTGCCCGGATAGAATGCTCGCACACGGATTGCTCTTAACACATGGTGGTATAAAGCTTTCCAAATCATTCCACAACGCTGTAGAGCCTAAAGTATTGGTAGATAGATATGGATTGGATGCATTCCGTTGGTACATGGTAAGAGGAGTTAAATTTGATGAGCAAGGTCAATTCACCCCAACCTTATTTGTTAATTTAACAAACACCGATTTAGCAAATGGATATGGAAATTTAGTCAACAGAACAATCAATATGATTAAGAAATATGATGGTTGTGTTGTTCCCTCTTATGCTGATCCTATTTTAGATTTCACAAAGAAGCTTTATTCTGATGTAGCTGTATATATAAAACAATACAACGATGCATGGGATAATTTCGATGTCACTGCAGCATCAGGTGCTGCAATGTCCATAGTCAACGCAGCTAATAAATATGTCGATGATGCAGCTCCTTGGAATTTATCCAAAGAAGGAAAGACGGCCGAAATCGACGAAGTCATGCACGCTTTGACTTATTGTATTCGTGTAGCTTCTATCACATTGAAGCCCTTCTTAGTGACTAAAGCTAATTTGGCCTTAGATGAATTAAACGTTCCTGAAGATCAACGTCAATTAAATACAATCAACGATTACAAGACTTTTGGAAATATTAAGACAAATGATCCCGTTCCTCTCTTCCCTAGATTGAAGAAAGATGAAGAAATCAAATGGTTGGAAGATTTATTTGCACCAAAAGAAAAATAATCTATTTAGTTTTTAAATGATTGGAGACAAGAGTGATAATTTCACTCTTGTTTTTATTTATGAATACCTATACACAAGTAAGATATAAACAAAATTGGCTTTGTATATAATTGGGCATATGAGAACTAGAATAGACTTAAATAAAGAATGGATATTCATTGCCGACGGAAAACAAAGCGTAGTTAATATACCTCATACATGGAATGCTCAAGGATCTAGTTTAGTTAAATACAAAGGATCTGCCACTTACATAAAGAAATTTAATAAACCCATAGAACTCGAAGACAAATGTATTTATCTAATTTTTGATGGTGTTAACTCTGTATGTGATGTGATATTAAATGGGATGCAAATAGGACACCACGAAGGTGGATATTCTAGGTTTATAATTGATATTACAGATCAAATACAGGAATCGAACACTTTAGCAGTTAAAGTATCAAATAAAACAACGGATTATGTTTATCCCACAACCGCCGATTTCACTTTCTATGGAGGAATTTATAGAAACGTATATTTAGAAATATGTGATAAACATCATTTAAAATTTAATTCATACTCTTCCTCTCCTTTAAAATGCACAACTTCTTATGCAAACAACATCGGTCACTTAAATGTTTGCTATACACCAGCATTCAAAGATGATGAAGTAAAGATTCAAATTGTCAATAAAGATGGACTAACAATTAAGGAAGGATATAACAAAGATTTTGAAATTAACAATCCTATATTATGGAATGGAATTGAAAATTCATATCTATATAAAGTCAAAGCTTCTTTGTATCACGGCAACACATTATGTGATGAGGTAATTGAAAATATCGGATTTCGATCTTTTAAAGTAGATCCTATCAATGGATTCTTTCTAAACGACAAGCCTTATCCTCTGCGTGGAGTATCAAAACATCAGGATAGAAAAGATAAAGGAAGCGCCATTTCATATGATGATATGGAAGAAGACTTAGAATTAATAAAAGAAATAGGGGCTAATTGTATTAGATTAGCACATTACCAACACGATCAACATATGTATGATTTATGCGATAAATATAGAATTATTATTTGGACTGAGATTCCATACATTTCAAAGCACTCAAACAATGGATTTGATAATATCAAACAACAACTTCAAGAATTAATTCTTCAAAATTATAATCACCCTTCAATTTTCTTTTGGGGTCTTTCTAATGAGATTACAATGTTCAAAAAAGAATTTAACAAGAACACTATAGAAGAACATAAAGAGCTAAATAAAATAGCTCACTATTTAGACCCAAATAGAATGACCACCATAGCTTGTTATTCGGCTATGCTAATAAACAATAAAATCGCTCATATAACTGATTTAGCCAGTTACAACCTTTATTGTGGATGGTACATTCCTTTTACACATCTAACTTCATTTATCTTAGACTTATGGCATTTGTTTTATCCTAAAAGTCCGATAGGCTTAAGTGAATACGGAGCTGAGGGAATGATAAACCTTCATTCATCTCACCCAAAAAGGTTTGATGACACTGAAGAATATCAATGTATTTATCACGAAAAGATGCTTAAGGATATAACTAAAAGGAAATACATCTGGTCTACATTTGTTTGGAATATGTTTGATTTTGCTAGTGAAGGAAGAAATACAGGTGGAGAAGAAGGAATCAATCACAAAGGATTAATCACATTCGATAGAAAGATAAAGAAAGACTCTTTTTATCTTTATAAAGCATATTGGAGCAAAGAACCATTTATACATATTTGTTCAAAAAGATATATAAACAGAAAAGAAAGAAAGACCTTGATTAAAATCTATTCCAACTTAAATGAGTTGATGATTTATAAGAATGATAAATATATAAAAACAATAAAAGGAAACAAAGTTTTCAAATTTAAATTGAAGTTAGATACAATCAATAATATCACAGTCAAAAGCGGTAGTATAGAAGACTCTATAACGATCAATAAAGTAAACAAGAAAGACAAATCTTATATTTTAAAAAAGAAATCGAACAATAAAAGTTGGCAAAAATAAATCGCCACATTGATATCGATTAATACTTTTTAAATATTTGCTTTGTTATAAAAAAAATTATAAAAAAGTTTTTTAATAGCATCGATAAATGAGGCTTAAAAATGTTTGTTGGAAGAGAAAAAATACAAATCCAAATTTATTTGACTTCTTGTATCAACTTATAGACTTCATTTTTCTTTATATCTGTTTGTTTGGATATTAATTTAGCGGCTAAAGAAGGACTTATTCCATTTTCTTTATATAAAGACCACAAAGATAAGATTCTTTCTTTGTTCTCATCTTTATCTTCTTTATATCCTTCTACAACAATAATGCATTCACCTCTAATAGATTTAGGATCTATTTGATCAACTTCATCAAGTGTTCCTCTGATGGCTTCTTCATGTTCTTTAGTCAATTCTCTCAAGACTGCAAAGTGTCTGTTTCCTAAAACTTTATTCATCTCTTTTAAAGTATCTATCAATCTAACTGGAGATTCATAAATGATGAGTGTCGGCTTATCATGTTTCATTGCCTTTAATTGTCCATCCATAGTCTCTTTCTTAGGCGATAAGAACCCATAGAAAGTAAAATCAGCCGTGTCTAATCCAGACATGACCAAAGCAACAATAGAAGCTGTAGCGCCGGGCAAAGATGTGACTGTAATCCCAGCGTCCATACATTCCTTAGCAAATACAGCACCAGGATCTGAGACACCAGGTGCACCGGCATCAGAGCAAAAAGCAACTTTTAATCCTTGTTCCAGAATATCTTGAATAATAGTTTTGGATTTCTTTGCTTCGACTTGAGAATATAAGCTTTCGAGTCTCTTAGGCTTTATTCCTAATCTAGATAAAAGAGCTCCTGTTGTTCTAGTATCTTCACAGCAGATTAAATCAGCTTCTTTAAAAACTTCGATTGCTCTCAATGTTATATCTTTATCATTTCCAATAGGAACTGGAACCATATAAACTATTGCGCCTATATGGTCTTCATAAGATTTAATTCTTTGCATCTTTTTTATCCTTCTCTATCGATTCTTCACTAGGTAATGTCAATTTTGTAGGATCAAATCTTCTCTCTTCATTATGATTATTCGATTTATAATATGAATTATCTTTTTTGACTTCATCATCATTATGACTTGCAAATCCAAAAGGGTTAGCTGCAGCTTGTTCTTTATTGCTTTGTGGACGTGGCTTAAAGCCGAAAGGCCCTGGTTTAGAGAATCCTCTTCCACCTTTACTATTGTGTTGTTGGCTGTTATTATGACCATTCTTATTATTAAAATGATTATTGTTCTTGTTTCCGTTTTTATTCATGTCGTTAATTTCCTCCATATTTTCTATAACATCTTTCTCATCTTCTTCAGTTTCTTCCTTTGTATCTAATTTTTCCACATTAAAATCAGGTGGATCATCTTCATCATAATCCTCATAATCCTCCAAAGAATTTTTATACTTCAATTCTTCTTTTTGATTGATTTTGGGGACAAAAGTCAAGCCTTCAGGCTTGTTCTTCTTCATTGTATCAACAATATTTGCTTGAGTCTTTTCCTCTTCTTCATCATCTATTTCTTCACCTTTAGAAATCTTATCCCATTGAGCTCTAGAATAAGTTCTATAAGTATCGCCGTCAGTTACAGTGATAGTATCAGCGATGATATTTACAGATTTTACAGTCCATGTAACATCTTCAATTTCAGCTGTATCACCAGAGTTAGGATATAGTGGTCTAAATTCTTTGTAATAGTCATTTTCGTATCCGAGACAACACATCAAGCTTCCGCATTGACCAGATAATTTTTGAACGTTAAAGTTGGGCTTCTCTATTTGATTTTTTATCATTGAAATAGGCGTTCCATTGAAATGACTTAAAAATGTTTTGCAACATAAAGGCAATCCACAAACACCTATTCCGCCTATTAATTTTGCTCTATCCTTATTACCTATTTGTCTCATTATAGGATGGATATGAAATTGATTTTTAAATAATAATAGGAAATTTCTATAATCTACTTTATCAGGTGAAGTATAAATGACCATCGCTTTTTTGCAATCTAAAGAGACTCTAACTTCTACAACTCTCATTCCCATATTCGTCTCATCGCTTTGCTTTTGCGAAAACTCTGCCATTTGTCTTTCTAATGCGTGATTTGCATTAAAAGCCTTCATGTCTTCAGGTGTTGCCCTTCTTAAAATAGGAGGAAAAGCTGTCAAAAAATCAGGATTGTTTTTCTCTTCTTCACTAGCTTTTATAACGCCTTTAATTCTAACTAATTCCAATCCGATATCAGATGAATCCGTAACGACAAAAGAATAAGAAGGTGTATCTTCAAAACAAGATATAAAAGAATCAGGTTTATAACCCCAACAAGCCTTACAAATAAACCTATCTTTTTTTTCACCAACTTTGTTTTCTATTTGTGTTGATTTATCGTCCATAAACTCACCTCGATCTCAGTATTATTCTTTTACATTCAAAAGTATCAATCCGAGTCTCGCTAATATTCCTGTGAAAGACATATTAGCATTGCTCTCCTTAACACTTTCATCTAACAACACACTAGCTTTACTAGCTTTCTCTATATCACAACTATGTTTAACTATACTGTCTTTATAGACAGAGAATTGCCCATCCTGAACCATTATATCCTTAAAATAACGAGACAATCCCCCGTAAAACCAATTATAACATGTAGAACCTTTTAATCTATCAGCAGCATCGTTCATCAAGCTAAAAACAGCTTCTTTATTAGATTTATCATATGCTTTTATGAATTTATCTAACGCCAACACTGTAGCTAAGAAATCTTTATCTTGACCGATTGATTCCAATCTATTTAAATCTCCAGACATATCACTTAAGAAATATGAATTTTCGTGATTAAATTCATCCGTTATCAGTTTGTTATATAAATAATCTCTAGGAATGGCTTCTAATCTTATTTCTTCACATCTGGATCTGATAGTCGGCAACACTCTTTCAATGTTCGATGTAGTAAGTATAGCCGTGAGACCTGGGGCGGGCTCCTCTAAGAATTTCAGCATAGCGTTAGCCACTTTTTGAAGAATGTTATCGGCTTGTAAAATGACATAGGACATACGTTGGAAAGATACTTTTTTATTCTCGACTGAGCTCATAGAATATTTATCTCTCAAAGTTATTATGTCATCTTTCTTGATGAGACCAATTCTTCCATCAATCAAATAAAAATCAGGTCTAACTCCTGCCATAAATCTTTTACAAGAGTCACATTTCCCACACGCTAAACCACCGCTCTCACAATTCAATGTTTGAGCGATAAATAAACTTGCTTCTTCAAAAGGACATCTAGGAGAGCCAAACAAAAGATACGCTTGCGATATTCTTTTGTTCTCCATGGCATTTTGAAGAATAGTCGCTAATCTAGGTTCAAGCTTTATGAATTCATCTCTATCCATTTAGCTTCGATAACTCCCGCTATTTGCATAGCTTCATCTTCAAATTGCTGGTAACCATCAATAACCTTAATTCTTTCAGGAAATTTAGATTTCAAGTTTGAATAAGCTTCAGCTACCATGTCATAAAATTTTAATTTTTGCACATCCAATCTATTCTCTTCATGCTTATCATCTGAATGCATTCTCTTCTGTGCATCGACTGTTTTTATATCGATCAAAAACGTAATATCTGGCCAAAGTCCATCCATAGCAAAGTTATTGATGGCCATAACTCCATCAAATCCTAGATTTCTAGCATATCCTTGATAGACCAAACTTGAATCAACATATCTGTCGGATAACAAAATGCATTTTTCTTTGAGTAAAGGTTCTAGTTTGGAATGAACCAATTGAGCTCTTGCAGCTGCGAATAACAAAGCTTCACATCTATCATCCATATCTGTGTTTTTATTGTCCATAATGATGTTTCTTATGGATTCAGATATAGGTACGCCACCCGGTTCTCTAACCGAATATACATTGTATCCTCTAGCAGTCAAAATCTCATTAACTCTTTTCATTATGGATGATTTCCCACATCCATCTATGCCTTCAAAAGAAATGAATAATCCATTCTTTTCTTCTTTCTTCATCACTCATTCTCCTTTCCTACTAAAACTCTACCTTTTATAGCTTCACTCATAGTTAAAGGATCAGCATATTCAATAATTGCTCCAGATGGCAATCCTTGAGCAGGTTTTGTGACTTTGCAAGATGAATTCTTCAATAAATTAGCTATATAAAGAGCTGTTGTTTCACCTTCCAAATCTTTATTGGTCACAGCTATTACTTCTTGAATTCCTTCTTCTTTCACCTTCTTCATCAAAGCATCCAAACCTATAGAACTCGGAGTTCTATGGTTAGCTGGAGACAAAGTTCCTCTCAATACAAAATACAATCCGTGATAAGCATCAGTCGATTCAATCGAATAAACATCTTTGCTGTCTGTGACTACCAAAACAGTCTTTCTATCCCTTGTCATATCATCACAAATAGGGCATTCTTCATCATCGATTAAAAGCCCACATTTAAGACATCTATGGACCTTTTGAATCGCTTGATTCAACACTTCTTCAAATGCAATCAAATCACTTTTAGGCAAGCTCAAAGCAGCATATGCCATTCGATATGCTGATTTGCTTCCTACAGAAGGAAGCTTCTTAAAAAATTCTGCTATATCTTTTACCGATTTAGAAGTTTCCATCGTTGGGATTAAAGCCACCAAATCCATTAGGCAAATCGATGTCGTCATCATCGTCATCTTTTTTCTTTTCCATGAAAGTTTTGACCATGATGGCTTGTGTCTCTTCTGAGAACATTTTTTCTAGTTCTTTTCTTTCGGCAGCGATTGCGTCACAGCAATTGTTAAAAGCCATAGTCAAAGCTTCACCTACTTGTTCAGCAGAATATAAAGCCAAATATTTAGGTGAAATAGTAACTGAACTAACCTTATAACTTCCTAACATCTTAATCTTCACTCTACCATCTGCTACTATAGAATTGAATTCCTTGTTTTCTAAGTTTTTTATACGCTCACTAAATCTTGCTTGCACATCTCTAGCTTTAGATGCGACTTCATTAATTCTCTTCATATCATTTTTTTGTTGCTCTTGTGCCATGTTAATTTTCTCCTTTTAATTCTTTCAAAAACAAATCAGCGTTAGTTTCTTCATCATCCTTCTTTTCTTGACTATCTAATTGTATAGGAGTTTCATCAGGAAGTGTGTTGTTTTTTAATCTTTCTTTGAATACTTTTACCAGTT
>ERZ1034946.948-NODE-948-length-11216-cov-4.652271_pt1 | contig 11216 bp, 15 predicted proteins | sample MGYA00520591_ERZ1034946 | MGnify/ENA primary metagenome ERZ1034946 (study PRJEB33766, sample SAMN09781753) | gut metagenome | biome: gut microbiome | host: Homo sapiens | place: Madagascar | study: EMG produced TPA metagenomics assembly of the PRJNA485056 data set...
ATTCAATTCTTACCACAAAAATACACCTCTTTTCTACAATAAACTATTTTTATGCTTAAATTCGTCAAGTGCCTTTCTATAATTATATTTTGTTTCTGCTATACTATGTGCTTCTTGATATGTCATCCCCTCCTTATTCATTAATTCATATTCAAGTCGCTCATGTCTTAATAAAATCAAATCATGTTCTTGTATTTCTTTACCTTCTCTTAATCTTCTGAATGATTCAGCCATATCGTAATCCGGATCGAATCTACGTTTTCCACCATACAATTCGTATTCATTTATAAATACATGATCATATATTTTTGATATGTCAGACTCTGCCATACCTGTATTACTTGCAATAGTATTAATAATATTATTTTTCTTACTATTTCTAACAGAATCGTAATAACTATTAGCATGCCTGTTTCTCTTTTCATATAGTGGATCATTATTATCTGTTAACGCACCACTTGTTACTTTTGATTTCATTATATCAGAACTATGCAATTTTTCAATGTTTTTTACTCCCGCCTTTACCTTAGCCTCTTCAATAACCTTTTCTATGCTTTCAGGTATCTTCTGTCCCTTTTCTTTAGCAAGAAATCCTTCCGCAAACGCTTCATATGGATTCTCTGTAGCATATTTGCTTATTTTAGCCGCATCTATCTTTCCTGTTGCAGAATACCTTGTGTTAATATCGTACTTCCAATCACCATTAATAAGTTTACCACCTAAATCTTTTGCGCCAAATACACTTTTTTTCTGAACATAATCCACATTAGCATGCCTGTGTATGAAATGACCATACTCATGTGTCAAAGCATCCATTAAATTCTCTCTAACTGCCATACGCTGTGTATTTAACTCAATTTCTGCTTCAGCTTTACTAATAATGGCTTTTTCTCTCTCATATCCCTTTATGCTTTTATCTGATAATATCTTTTCTGCATTTTTCAAATGTTCTTTCTGAATATTGATAATATCGTGCTTATTCCTGTACTGTACAAGCGAGTTTTCAGATTCCTTAATGAAGCCTGCATATTTGTCAATATCATTAAATCTGTTAGATATGTATATCTTATCGTCTATCCAGTTATAGGTAGCTGTTGCATCCGTCACCTTAAGTGGATCGAACACAATGCCTTTAGGCATTATTCCATACTTATCTTTCAACCTGGTTAATTCATTTTCCAAAGCATCTACCGTCTTAGGTGTCATTCTTTTTGAAAGATCTATCTCTTCAACTATGCCAGCATTTAATATTCTGTTTTGAGCTTCATTCTTGTAAATTTCCTGTTTATCAAGCATATTTTTGTTAAGAACATCAACTTTCTCCTGCAACTTCTTCCTCTCATCAACTGATTGTCTTAACATCTTCATCTCTTCCTCCGTACCGGTTGCATCAAAATACACTTTCTTTTCAAGAGGCTTTTCTTTTTCAAGACTGGCATTTATCTGTTTCTGTATCTCTTCGATTTGAGACTTAAGATTATTAATTTCTGCTTTAGTTCCTTCTTTATCAAACGCTGTATGTTCTTTCTTCCATTTTGCTCTTCTCTCATTAATTTTATTTTGATATTCAGAATCATTTTTCAGGCTTTGTGCCTGTTCTTCCCATTGTTCCTTCCTAACAGCATATTGCTTCTTATTTCCATCATCCAACGAATATTTAGATAACCTGTCAAACTTATCAACATTTCTCTGAATTAAATTTCTTCTGTTTTCCTGCTGTTCTGCAACAACCGCCTGCTTCATTTCCTTTTTGGTTACCTTTTCAGGCTTTTCAGAAATGCCCGGGAAATATGTACTGTGTCCATCCTTGCAGTTTGGATGATATAAACCGCCTGCCATAGCCTGAGACATTAGCGGATATGGTCCATCACTTGCTTTTCCACCACTCCATACATCATCTATTAATATCTTTCCAGTCCATCTTCCACATTTAGGACAAGGTAAACCACGTTTATTTACTATAACTGTTGTTATGCCCCATTCCTGACGTTTAGCGCCTTCGCCCTGACAATATGCTCTGGTATTCGCTGTTCTTAAAGCCATTCCGGCATACGAAGCAATATTCACTCTTGCACCATTCTTATACTCTATACAATTAATTCCACGGCTTAAAAAGTCCTTTGTAGCCATATCCACTACCTTTTCATAAGTTCCAGCTCCCGTATTGTAGTATATCTGAGAATTAAATATTACTTTTCTGTACTGGTCATTTGCCATTCTAAGCATTGCTGTTTCAGCACGTCGCATACTGGCATTTATCTCGTTTAATAATGCATCAAGTTTTCTGTCATTAATACGAAAAAAAGCACCTTCAATGGTGCTTCCTGCCTTATGTGTTAACTTTGCTCCCTTTTTTATTGCTTCAAGAATGGCTTTCTCCTGTTCGGTTTCTCCTGTTCTTCTATGTAGCAATATGGACTTTTCAATATTTCTGTTAATATCTGCAAATATCTTGGTGAACTTCTTTTGATTCTTTTGCTTGTATACATTAAGAGCCTTAAGCTGTTCTGCCTGCCATGAAGTCCAGTTCAATCCTTCTTTCATTTCTTCTGCTCTGTGATGTGACAAATTGCACATCATGGAATTTATAAGTTCATTCTCAATTGCTCTGAAAGCCTCTTCAACGTCATAATCCTTTGGCATATCTTCTAATCAACTCCGTTAGCATATACTTTAAAACCAGCCTTTTTAAACTGTCTTTTTAAACTTTTTACCTGAGTAACTGAATTACATTTATCATTTCTCATTTCAATTACTTTGTCTTTCTCCAATGCATATATTCCTCTTGGAACCTGCTCACTTGCAAGTCTAAGAAGATTCATAGCCTTATTCTTCGACATCTGATATACTTTCTTTCCCACTATTACCTTCATTAATCAAAACTCCTTCCATGTTCAAAGCAGGTTCCTGTTCGTCTGCTATTCCCTGCTCTGCCTTTAATCTTGCAACTTCTTCTTTTTTCCACTCTTCATCTTTTGTATCACCATACAGTTCCTCAACGGATGCTTCTACACTCATAATTCCCTGTGTCTTAGCTTTTCCAACTGTCTCTACCTGACTTTCAAATGACGGATTAGCATACTCACTAAAATCAATTGTGCATTTAACCTCTGTTAATGTTTTATTTTGACTTATATTGATAACATCAAATACTTTCTGAATAAATAAAGGTATCTGGTCCTGTAAGATGTCTACTATGTTTCCTCTTGTATAAAGAGTAGTCTTTTCTTTTTCCCTCTGTGCTTCTGCATTGTCCAACTTCTTTACATCAATTCCCAACGTGCTAGGACTTATAATACCCTGCAGGCACAAGTCCAGGGCAGTAATGTACGTTGCCAGATACGATTCGTGTGGAATTGCTGGCTGTGTCACTTCAATTTTATTTTGAGAATTTTCAGACATATCATCACCTTTTGCAATATAAGAATTGTCAAAGGCATTTGGCTTGATAATTGCTCCGCTTTCAGGATTTCTTGGAAGTAATGATTCAGGAATCCACTCCTTACTTCGCCCTTTTCTTAAAGCGTCCATCCATTGACTCCATGCTTCATCTAACGCATCAAAATCATCCGTCTTTTTATCAAAGATAGACTGACCTCTTCCCTCCCATTTTGCACTTTCTCCAAACTTTATTGGATGTGCCATCATTACTGATTCATCAAATGCAACATCGGTTAATCCACTCAACATTGGAATTGTATTAACAGCAACACTTACCTCATCCATTTCTCTGTAAAGTTTGTAGGCAATATAACCATATCCATAATGTTCCTTTAAGTAGTAACTTGTATCGTTATATCTATATTCAGTAGTAAAAACTACTTCCTGTATTCGTCCTCTGTTATACACATAATCAACTTTATCTGCTCCATAAAACTCTATAATCGGATATTGGCTTATTTTTGTATCGAGTGATATTTTAAATGCACCATCACCTAATACAAGCATCTTAGACGTTGCCTTTTTAAGTATTTCTTTAAAGTTATTATCTTCTGCTATATCGTCCCATGTCCTTTTGTCTGTATCTTTTGCAAATGTAATCTGGCTAAAATCATTAATAATAATGTCAGTCAATCGGTCAACTATAATCCCTGGTAAGCCTGTATGTATTTTTCTTATCTCTCTTCCAACAGTTGAACGTGCAGCCCAAAACTTCACACCATCAGAACCACCTGGAATGTTTTGATAAAGCTGTGTCAGTTCGTAGCTATCACCACGATACCAAATAAGATTTTTTACACAGTTTCCATCATAATTAAGTAATTCCCTAATGTTAAACGTCTGTTTTGGAGCGTCCTGTATTCTTAAAAAATGTCTTATTCCATCTCTCATTTTATCTAATAACCTCATTCTTTATTTACTCCTATTTTCTTTCTGTATGGAATCCAATTGTACTGAACTGAGTTAACCATATGATCATTGCCGTCTTCTGGTTCCTGGTCCTTTTCCTCTTTCCACGAATACTTATCTAATTCCTTTTGATATTCCTTACAGGTTTCAACAATTAAAAAACTTGACTGAATGTCTTTATCATCATTAAAGTTCATCCAACCAAGTTGTAATATAATTCTATCTATAATTTTCACACCCTTATATGCTTCATTGAACACATATAAGCATTGTGCGTGTTCTCTTTTAAACTTTTTTAATTCAGTTATAGTTGCCGCATCAGCAGAATCAATAAATGTATGCTTTGCAAGCCCCCATTCCTTTCTGTTTCTTTCCAAGAAATCATAATAATTCTTTGCAGTATCAGATGGAGCTACCGGAGTTCCGATTTCAGCATTGTTATATACTCTTTCATCCAAAAGTATATATCTGCCTCTATTTGTTATTCCTGCAAAACTCATGGCTATTGTATCAGGACTTTTGGTTGAATACGCTGTATCTAATCCACTTGTATATATTTCAAACCATTCCGTCTGCTTTTTATCTGCTCTGTTTCTGATAAATGCTTTTGCTTTATCAACTGTAATAACATGATGCTTTCTGTCAAATATGCTGAATACAAGACCTGTAGCCTTTCCTCTAAGACCTAATATTTTGTTTTTATACATTTTGGTTCCAACCGGAACCGCATCTATTTTGTCCTGAATATCCTGCTCTGTTAAACTAGCATTATCATAAAAAGTAAAATACCAATGAACCCAGCCAACTTTTTCAGGTTCATTTAACTCTGCCAGCAATTCTTCTGGATAATCCTTAATATACTTTTTTAAAGGTCTGCTATGATTAATAAATTCTTTATATACCGGCAAATCGGGACTGTCAGGATTTGATGTAGTCATCATATACTTGCATCTATGGGATATTTCTCTTAAAAACTCCATATCTGCCGTATTAACTTCATCAATGTAAACACATCCCTGCTGTGAACCCAATACCTTTTTCCAACGTGCCTTATTATCATAACCACACACGTAAATTATCTTTTCACCATTTGGTGTTTGGTACTTAATATGAGATAAACCAATTTTGCCCTGACCTTTAGGATAATATTCAGCTAAACCATCGAACTGATCTAAAAGACCTCTTTCATTGTTAATTACGTTCTTCTCAACAGTCCCAAGGTCTGCTCCTGCAATAACATGATACTTAATATCGCTCTTTGCCACCATAAGCATAAACTTAAATATACCTACAGTAGTTTTTCCTGCTGCAGTAGTACCTTCAAGATAATCTCGCTTTGTTTCTGTTAATATAAATTCTTTAAATTTAGGTGATAGTATTAACAAATCTACTCACCCTCTCTTACAGGTGTCATTTGAGCTAAAATACTAGCAATGTTATCCAACTTCTCTGCTTTCTTTTCCTCTGCCTCATTGTTTACATCAAGCTTATCTGTATACAACCCATATCTCTTACCAAGAAGCTCAGCTGCTTTATTTGCATCTGAAACTCTTGTAGGTATTTCAACTATTTGGGGTATCTCTTCCTTAACTGTTTGCTTTCTCATTGTCCCTTTTTCATCTGGAACATATGTAGATGTTTCTCTGCTCAAAGTAACTACAACATTTTCTTTATGTTCCCTTCTCATTACTGATGTGAGATACTCCAATACTTCCTGTGCGTCTGCTGTTTTTTCGTTGTGTAATTCAGCTAACTGCTTTTCTATATATTCTTTAATCTCCGGCTTATTCATAAGCCTGGAAGCAGCTGCAGCCGCAACATTATCATTTTTGACATTTTGATATGCCTTTTTGTATGCCATTGTTTTGTTAAAATCTGGATCCGACAAAAGTTCATCACAAAATTTCTGTTCCTTAATTGTCACTGCAACCACTCCTTTCTGATTTATTCAAAAAAATTATGTATAACTTATTACACATTTTCTTTATGCACTAAAAAAGCACCCTAATAAGGATGCTCTTTCATTCTTCGATGACTCTATAAATACTTAATTTCGGAGGAGGAACTTTAGTTCCCTTTGGGTATTTATCATATTATAACAATATCATATGTTCAATATAAACTTCTATCAACACTTTATTAATTTTTCAAGTTCTATTAAAGCTTTTCCGTGTAATTTGCACACCCATTGATATGTATACTTCATTTCAAGTGCTATCTCTTCCCACTTTTTTGATTGACAGTATCTCTTATATAAGATTCCTCTGTATTCTTCGTTACTTAACTTTGAAATCGTTGTCATAATCTCTGCTCTAATCTCAACTAATTTACGAACCTCTGTATTCCACTCTTCTATTCTTTCCTCGATTGTGCAAATTGTATCTGCCATCTTGTCCTGCGATGTAGAAGATATAACTCTTTCACCCTGACTTATTGCGCTTGTACTTGTTACAAGTTCCTGCAATGTCTGTATTTCTTCTTGTAGTCTCTTTATTCTATGTTCTGCTCTGCTTACCTGGAGCAAATACTCTTTAGCTTTGTTTGTTTCTGCCACGTTATCCATCCTTTCTGTTTTATGCAAATAAAAAACCAACCACCGAATATTGGTAGTTGGTCTGTTATTCTCATTTATATGCATTAAATATGATATCCCATCGAATCCATTGTGAATATTAAAAAGTATGATACAGCAATTTCTAAATCAAGTCCCTTTTTATTAGCCAGTCTATTTACCAATTCATATTTGCTATCGTCCAATTCTATTTCGATGTGTGGATTTTTTATTTTCTCCCATTCTCTATCTGGATCATCATGTCCCCACGACGATAAAGCTATTGAAGCCCAATTAACATCCATAATTGATTTGTAAATTGTTTCATTAATTGCAAATCTTATTGCTTCAGCTTCATCCAAAGATTTATCTCTCTCAATAATTCTTATCATATCCTGTGCTGCAAGACAATCTGAAAAATCTAATTTTAATACCATTTACCTTATCTCCTTCCGTCCTATTTATACCTAGATTATATCATTCCAACTACCACTATTCAATTGTCAATGTACTCTCTGCTCTACTCGAACATATTACTTACACCCCAAATCACCAACGCTGTAATTGAAAAGCTCATCAACGTTGCTGCAATTACTATCTTATCCATCTAATCACCCTCTTTCATAAATACCAGCCAATGTGTCTTTGCTCTTCTGTTTCCTAATATTGGCTTTTTCGAAAACAAAGGCAGTATTTCTGATAATTTTATCTGCTCTTCGTTCCACTTAAATATCAAAGTACCATTAGGCTTTAATACTCTCAAACACTCTGAAAAACCTTTGCTTATATCTTCTCTCCATGTATCTGACAGTTTTCCGTATTTTTTAGCCATCCACGAATTTTCTCCAATTCTATGTAAATGTGGTGGGTCAAACACAACCATGAAGAAACTGTTGTCTGCAAAAGGAATATTTCTAAAATCACCAATAATATCAGGATTAATCTCCAATTTTCTTCCATCACAGAGAGTGTCATCTAATTTTCTACAATCCATAAATGTTACTCGGGGATTATTTTTATCAAAGTAAAACATCTTACTACCACAACATACATCAAGTATTGGTGTTTCCATCTGATCCACCTGCCTTTACTATACCTATAATAGTCTGATATAATGCTGATTTTTTACCAACAAGTTTGGTAATGTATGCATCCAACTCTTCCACCACCTTATCCACGTCATAGGCTGTTGGTACATCATCAATATTTATCAGCTTATTCACTCCACTGTAACAGTGACTTGCGATTACTTTGCCTTTGAAGTTATCTGCATCTATTAATCTCATTTCAGCATTTCTCCTGTTCCACCACCTAACTTATTTCTATGCATAGGTTTAATCTTTAATCTGTCGCACAAAAGATTAAGTGCAGAACATGCTTCACTGTCAGGTACACTATGTCCTTTTGTGTTATATATTTTTGCTATTTCTCTTGCGACTTTCTTTTTACTAATAAATCCTAAATTATTCATCTTCCTGCTCCTCTCTATATGGCTCTGGTAATGGCTGCCACGCATCTATAACCTCTGCCACATATTCATTCATTCCTTCAAATATTCCGGCTGATTTATACTTCAATTCCGTTACAAGTCCGTGCTTAAGACAAGCTATAACCCTTGTTCCGTCTTCAGGCAGTCTCTCACTGCACGGAATCCAGCCATTATTATTTTTCAATGTAGTTTTCAAAAATCCATTACTTTGAACTATCTCAATTGCATGTGCATAACTTCTCGCTTTCTGTTTTCCTATTTCTTTATTGCAAGTGGCATCATTCCAGAATTCTTTTTCATTTTTCAATTCTTCTACAACTTTTTCTACATCGTAATCTGCATCCTTGTTATTGAGGTAATCTAATAGTTTTATCCCAAATTCATATGCTGTCCCTTTAAAAGGTTTGCCATAAGGATTAATTTGTGTCTGAATATAATTTTTAATTTTTTCTAAACTTACTAACTTCATAGTAACATAATCTCCTATCTATTCATTTACTAATTCCAATTGTAACTGTTGACCAAAACCTGTAACTTTAATGTAGTCACAATCCTGTAATAGTCCATAAAGAACAAATTCTCCCATAAATGGCATTACAAAATCACGCTTTTTGAATATTTCTAACACTTCTCCGAAAGGTGTTTCTTTTCTTATGATATCACCCATAAACTTTGTTCCTCACTTTCTGCTAACTTTGCGTATTTCCAAGATAACATATCAGTTTTATCTTCCATTGACCAAGATGTTTTTCCACCATCCCAAGCATAAACTTTTCCATCTTTTAACTTAGCAAAGTATCTTTTCAACCACCGATTCTGTTCAGATTCTCTAACCAGAATCGGTGTATCAACCTTAACCTTGCTCCAATCAACTTCTGGCTCTTTGTATTCTGAAAATAGCCAATTATCTGTTCTATCAACGCAACAGCTTTCTACGCTACGCAACTCGCACATATTACACTCAGTTTCCTGACACATACATGGCTTTCCATCTATAACTGCCAGTTCATCAGGGTTAAGCACTCCAATATTCTCCAATTCTTCTTTATACTTTTCGATATTTAACATTCTCTCACTCCTTAACATTTCTTAACATTTATTCATTCTGCCTTATGAATGTATCAATACCACATTCTTCTTTTAAAATTGCTATCTGATCATCCCAGCAGCTCCAATCAGGATTCATAATACATTCTGTTTTATTGTTGAATATTTCTCTAAACTCTAACAGTCTTTTTTTACCAAATCCAAATCCGTCCCTTAAAGATACCATTGCCAGGATTCCCACACTGTCTACTGTCTGATTTTTCATTCCATCACACCATTCTTCAACATCTTTTTCTTTAATAGCAACTGGAAGTTTTGTAATGTTTCTTAATCGTAATTCCTTTTCCAGTCCATCAATTCCTCTTTCTTTAGCAATCTTAAAGGCATAAGCCATTCCTTCACGTCTTGCCTGCTCTTCTTTATTCATCCTTGCCATTTAAGTCTCCCTTCACTATCAAACACATCATTTATATCCATCTGCCCTTCAAGTTCATTCTTTTCCTGCATTGGCGGTAATTCGTAGTTTTCCGGTACTTCTACTGTAATCTCTATAGCTTCAAATGAATCTGAATTAGTCGGATGCCAATGTTTTCTGGTCATCTGCCATGCATATACTTCCATTTTTAATATTTTCTTTGGAATGTTCTTTAATATAACATCGTGGTATACATGGTCATTTTCAAATCTGTTTATCTTTTCTGCTATAAACTCAACTTTATAATCCTGATGTGCTTCATGTTCGCAAAGTTTGGCATCTCTCCACGCTCCATCACCTATGTAGTATTTTGCTTTAAGTCTGCCGTTTGACCTAACTTCAACTTCTATTTCAGCAATGCAGAAATTTAATTCCACCAATTCTTTTATTGTCACTATTGTTCACCTCCTCAAATAAATGCTAACTGTTCTTTTGATGCATCTATTCTCATATTTGGCATTCGCTTTCCAACACACAATTCTGGCAAATTGGCTTTTACAATTGCTTGTGCAAATGGTGGTGGAACTGCATTACCGCATCTTTTTACTTGTTCTGTACGGCTATATGTCTTTCCCTCAAAATCGTGGTCAATAATGTAATCATCCGGGAATCCTTGACATCCATATAACTCTTTAGGCTCCAGCATTCTCAATCCAATATCCACAATTTGATATTCAACACCTTCAATGGTTACTAGTCCGAATCTGTCTTTTGATGTAATTGTGTCCAATGGCTCTTTTATGTCTTGTCCTGTTCCTTCACCATAATACTTAATCAGAAACGCTCTTACTTCTCCAAAATGCCCAGCTGATGTTGTAATTGTGTGTAGAGGTTCTCTTATATCTTGACCTGTACCTGATTTATAAAACTTACTCAAAAAGGAAGTTACAAGACCATATCTATTGCTTCCGTCAACTGTCATCAATGGCTCTTTTATCATCTGCCCTCTCACATCATCTTTACTCGTCTCTGAATGATACTGAATTAATGCTGGAGCACATAAATAATGTTTTCCACTTGATACTATTGTTGGAAGGGGTTCTCTTATGTCATGTATTCTTGGTGCTTGTCCTCGTCTTTCGCCGTATCCTATAGGTACTATGAACGGTTCCTGATTATCAATTACAAATTTCTTTATTCCTCTTGCTATTCTCTGCATTGTTTTATCGGCAAGCGGTCTTACAGCTCTGATGCCATACTTTTCCTTTATCTCTGCCGATGTATCAAAAATGCTTGGGCAAGGAATACTAAAGTCAAGTTTTGTATATGCTCCAACATAAGGTTTTACAAGTCCAGCCTTAACC
>ERZ1034946.951-NODE-951-length-11166-cov-26.271893_pt1 | contig 11166 bp, 11 predicted proteins | sample MGYA00520591_ERZ1034946 | MGnify/ENA primary metagenome ERZ1034946 (study PRJEB33766, sample SAMN09781753) | gut metagenome | biome: gut microbiome | host: Homo sapiens | place: Madagascar | study: EMG produced TPA metagenomics assembly of the PRJNA485056 data...
TTGGGGTAGACGGAGAGTGGGAAGGAATAGGTCATTGTGCCGTTGGATATGTTGACGGTGAGATTCCTAAGGCTGCAAAAAGGAAAGATAACCGGGTATTTTGGGTAGAATGACAACTTCCAGTTTATGCGTATGACAATTTTCCTATATAATACGTTTTTGTGAAAAACTGAACATACAGATATCTGTAAAAACAATAAAAGTGTTTCTGGAATAATATTGCTGCTACGGGAGATGTGATATATATTGGGTCTGATCTCCCCAGCGAATATTCAGGCTCTTTATATACAAAAAAGCTAAATGGAACAGCTGCAAAAGCCAAAGCTAATGCCGCACAAGGTATTCCTGAAATGTTAGAAATATCAACAGGAAGACATTTCAAGGAGAATAACGGAGAGAAACATAATTGGAATGCAAGAAAAGGGTGGTATAGGTATGATTCCTATTTTGCATTGTCTGTTTATGGTAATGATGGAAATATAGAAAGATATAATGGATGTTGCCACATGGGAAGAAAACTATGGGGAGAAAACACCACCAAAAGCAACCTTTGAAGAAAGATTACGGATATATCAAAGAGAAGCTGATCAGCAGCATACACAAAGGAATTACCATAGCAGAGATAAAGGGGCGAGATAAGTCGCCCTTTTTTCGTCGGATAATTCATTTCTTTACGTTTCTATACTCTGTAGGAGTTAAGGAATACATTCTCTTAAATGTTTTACAGAAATAATCTGTATTACTGAATCCAGTTTCTATTGAAATGGCACTTATTTTTTTTTCTGTATTGGCAAGAAGTAATGCTGCCTTCTTTAACCTGTAGCATATCAGATAGTTGACAGGAGATGTATTCAGTACATTACGAAACAAATTCAAGGCAGTACTGATACTCACTTCCCCAACTTTGGCAATATCCAAAAGAGAAATGCTTTCAGGGTAATTCGAATGTATAAACTGCATCATCATTTGTAACCGTGAAAGTGAGGAAGCATTCACATTTTGAGTTTCTGGGTAACAAATAACATTTGAAGTTATGAGTGCCCATATCTTTTGTAATTGAACAGATATTTGTAGTTCATTTATTTCACCTCTGCTAAACTGTATAAGCTTTTGCATTTCAGACAAAATTTCTTTCTGCCATTCCTGTGAAGAAGAAAAAATGTAATAACCCAAAGATGAGTTCAGAAAGGGTAACACAAATTTCTGATAGATTAAACTTTCTTTCGGAGCAATCAGAGACGGAAGAAAGAGAAAATTTGGAATTACAGCGTCATTTTCGGAATGCATTTTATGAACAACTTTGGAATTAATAAATATTCCCTGTCCCTCGGACATGTCAAAATTATCTTCTCCTACATTAAAGTGAACTATACCGGATTCGATATATACAAATTCAAATTCGGTATGCCAATGCCAGTCAATACAGTTAAAATCATAATCGGTTATGTTTTCATCATAGAGTTTGTATGGAAAAAGATGAATCCCATGTAAAGCAGTTTCCATCAGTGTATCATCGGTTTTTATACTTACAAGCTTTTTCTTTTCTTTCTGCGACATGGCAGTCCCCTCCTGAACAATCTGTTTTACGATATTATACAGCATAATTGCGATGTTATATAGTGAAAAATAAACAAAATTGCTATATAGTTCTATTTAGCCGTAAGGAGAGAAGATAAATGTATGCACAGGTTGAACTTGGTTTATGTGATGAAAAAGAATGTATTTCTATCATTTTAGATAATGAGGAACAGGTAAATGAATTTATGTTAATGCTTATTGAAAAGTCATTTATAGTGAATTGTGAACCAAGATACTTAGGTGCGTTCTATGAGGGAAGTGTTTGGTGTGGAGATGAGCATTATCTAAGAATAACAACAAAGAGAGTTGAGGAAAAATGATAAAGAATTATAAAAAGACAAAATTGGCGTGTTATTTGGGATTTATTACGCAGGCAGTTGCTGCGAATTTTGCACCTTTACTATTTCTGAAATTTCATACAGATTACAATATTTCACTTGGAAACATTGCTATGATATCAACATCCTTTTTCTTTACACAGCTTTTGGTAGATTTGTTTTGTGCCAAGTACGTGGACAAAATTGGATATAGAGTATGCATTGTTGCTTCTGAAGTATGTTCGGCTGCAGGCCTTGTAGGTTTGGCATTTTTACCGGAAATAATTCCATCTCCGTTTATTGGTATTATTATAAGTGTCATTTTGTATGCGATTGGAAGTGGCTTAATCGAGGTTTTAGGAAGTCCTATTGTGGAAGCATGTCCGTTTGAGAACAAGGAGGCTACTATGAGCCTTCTGCATTCCTTTTACTGTTGGGGAGCAGTTGGAACTATACTTGTTTCGACCGTTTTCTTTCTGCTATTTGGAATTGGCAACTGGAAATGGCTTGCTGTTATTTTTGCATTAATTCCTGCTATCAATATTATTAATTTTGCAACTTGTCCGATTGAATCATTAGTAGAGGAAGGACAGGGAATGGGAAGCAGAAAATTATTTTCAAATCCCATGTTCCTGATTGCCATTGTGATGATGGTCTGTTCCGGGGCATCGGAGCTTGCAATGGCACAATGGGCATCTGCGTACGCAGAATCAGCCCTAGGCTTTTCAAAGGCAGTGGGAGATATTGCCGGACCTTGTATGTTTGCTGTGACGATGGGAATTTCACGAGTGTTGTTTGGAAAAGCCGGTGATAAAATGAAACTAAACAGATTTATGATTGGTTCCGGTATCTTATGTTTTGTATGTTATTTATTAGCGTCATTTTCAGAAAATCCAATCATTGGACTTGCTGGATGTATTGTATGTGGGTTTTCTGTAGGAATCATGTGGCCCGGTACAATCAGCATCTCTTCCAAGGCATTTCCAACAGGAGGAACTGCAATGTTTGCACTTTTAGCAATGGCAGGTGATCTTGGAGGAAGCATAGGTCCAGCCATTGTAGGAAGGGCTGCGGACATGTTTGGAGGTAGTATTCATGTGGGCATGCGCATTGGACTCCTGTTTCCGATTACGTTGTGTTTTATGCTATTTTTATTCAATATAATGAACCACAATGCGAATAAGCAGAAATAGCTGTTATGTTCATGTGACAGTTAAATGTTGCCAGATGAAAGAACACTATGGGGAGAAAAATGCCCCTTAAAGAAACCAACGAAGAAAAATAACGGATATATAGAAGAGAAGCTAATAAGCAGCATACAGAAAGGGTTTATGCCAAAGGACAGGTAGATAGGATTAAGAAGTCTATTTTAAACCTACACACATTTCTGCAGTCCCATTAAGAGCGTAACGAGGGCAGAGATGCTGGAAAAGTCTACCGTTAGTTACTGATTGATAACTATATAGACATTTTCCGCATTGATGAACAATGCAAAATAGTTTATGAAGCAACATACACTATCGAGGATGGAATCTATAAAACAAGCACCAAATGCTTTTGATGAGAATGAATTGCTTGAAGATGAGGTATATAAACAGATATTGGCAGGCAAATTGCAGATCAATGAAGGGATGCTTTATGAAAATGCAATAGCTCAAATGTTGGTAGCAAACGGACATAAGTTATATTTTTATACGCATTATAATGAAAATAAGCACCGGAATGATATGGAAATAGATTTTATTAGTTCAAATAACAGCAGGCTAAAATATAAGATGTTTCCAATTGAAGTAAAGTCAGGAAAGCAATATAAAACTATTTCATTAAATAATTTCAGAGAAAAATATAAGGAGCGTATAGGAGAAAGCTATATTATTCATCCAAGAAACCTGATTTTAAAAGATGGAATTATCTGTATTCCACCATATATGACGATGAATATATAAAATCCTTTACAAGAGTGAAGGAGAGTTTACCTCTGTTGCCTAGGTGAATGGCGGTTTGGATAATATGATCAGCCGGGATTATAGTATGGGAGAGATATAAAACGGGGCACTTTTCACTAATATAAACGCAAAAAACGGGGCAAAATACAACTGATTTGATTGCAAAAACGGGGCAGATGATGTATTGTGTAGTTGGAGGGATGCGTTTATGTATAGAAAAGATTCCGTTACAATAGAAGAATGGCTCAAAAATTCCAAGAAAGCCTTACTGGTGACCGGGGCAAGACAGATAGGAAAAACATGGCTGATAAGAGATGAGATTAAAAAAAGCGGATATACGAAATTTGAAGTGAATTTTATTGACCAGCCGGATATGATTTCTTATTTAAATGCAGAGATGAGTGCGGAAGAATTTTTGGTCAAATTAAAAATGATCATGCCGGAAAATTGCAAAGTGCATGAAACCGTTGTCTTTTTTGATGAGATTCAGAAATGTCCGGAAATAGTAACAAAAATAAAGTTCCTCGTAGATGAGGGAAGCTTCAAATATGTAATGAGCGGATCTCTGTTGGGTGTGGAACTTAAGGGAATCGCTTCGGCTCCGGTGGGATACCTGACTGTCTTAAGAATGTATCCTATGGATTTTGAAGAATTCATGATAGCAAACAATGTCTCAAGGACCACATTGGATATGCTGGAAGAAAAATTCCAACGTGTCGATCCGATAGACGAATTCATACATCAGAAGCTTCTGGCAATGTTTTTTGTGTATCTTATCGTCGGCGGGATGCCGGATGCTGTAAAAACTTATATAGAGACAAAGGATATCCGGGAGGTTGACAAAGTGCAGCTGGATATCACAACGCTATATAAAGAGGACTTTTCCCAATACGAACTGGAGGATAGAAAGCTTAAGCTGAAATCGATCTATGACATTATTCCTGCGGAATTGAATAAGCAGAATAAAAAGTTTGTATTTACCATGTTGGATAAGGAACTGAAATTCGACCGTTATGAAAACAGCTTTTTATGGTTAAAAGATGCAGGCGTGGCATTGCCGGTTTATAATGTTGACGCACCGGTGATCCCCCTTTTGGCAAGTAAGAGCAGCAATGTATTCCGGCTTTTCTCAAATGATATCGGATTATTGACGAGCACATATCCGGCAGAAACAAAAATTGAGTTAATTAACAAAAATGGAGAAGTGAATAACGGAGCCCATTTTGAAAATGCCGTGGCACAGCAATTAACGGCAAACGGTTTTACACCGTATTTCTGCAAAAAGAAGAATATCGGAGAGATGGATTTTGCGATAGAAATGAATGGAAAAGTTGTGCCGATTGAAGTAAAGTCCGGAAAAGAATATAAGTCCCATAAAGCTTTGGACAATTTTATGCAAGTGCCGGAGTATCATCTTGAAAAAGCGTACGTTTTTTCCGTAGGAAATGTGGAAAAAGAAGAAAATGTGACATATCTTCCCATTTATATGTGCTATCTGCTGAGAGAACAGAAGCTTGGACGGATGATCGTAGAGCTGGATACTACCGGGTTGTAAAATGGAGAGTTATTAGAACGAGCAGGGAATTCCCTACTCGTTCTTTTTATACCCGAAATCCGGTATTTTCTCCCAACGCTCTCTAAAATAATGTGCGATCATCTTCGGACGGCGGTCTCTGGTGAAGATGCCTTTGCGGTTGCCGTCAGCACGCATGCAGCCCTGTATGGTGGCAAAATCGGCAAAGTTCCATACCTGTTCGCCGATAAAGAAGGCACGACCGTCAAAGGCTTTGCTGTACATCTTATAGAATTCTACCTGGAACTCTTCGCTGAACATCTCCGGAACGCAGTTATGAAGTCCCGGCAGAGTGTCGGCGCCGTATTCTGTCATCATCACAGGTTTTCCGATCTTTTCCCAGAAATCCAGTTCCAGATTCCAGGCGTAGGAAGCGGCCTCCAGATCACCGGAGAGGTTGTACCAGCCGTAATAGCGGTTCAGGCAGACTACATCCATGGTTCTGGTGACGATATCTTTTTCATAGTTATTCTGGCAGCAGACGAAAGTCACCGGACGGTTCTGGGGATCTAGTTTATGCGTGAGCTCGTAGAGAGAATGCCAGTATTCATAGGCGGATTCCGGGAAATGCTCGGTATCCGGTTCGTTTCCCATGGACCACATGACGACGCAGGGATGATTCTTATCCCGTGCGATCATATCACGCAGCACCTGCTCGTGATGTTCCCTGATGGGGAAGGTCTTATAAGGATCCGCAGCGCTTCCGGCGCCGATTCCCACTGCCGGGGTCTCGTCGATAATGACGATGCCTTCCCGGTCGCAGAGCCTATAGATTTCTTCCGCATAAGGGTAATGGCTGGTACGGAAGGAATTGGCGTGCATCCAGTGCAGGAGGTTGATATCCTTGACATCCAGACACAGATCTAAGCCTCTGCCGTGGAAAGGCGAATCCTCATGCTTGCTGAAGCCTTTGAAATAAAAAGGTTCGCCGTTGATTAAAAATTGTGTTCCCTGTACCTCTACAGTGCGGAAACCGAATTCTTCGGTATAAGTATCTTCCCCGTAATGAACTTCAGCTTTATATAGATAAGGCGTGCCCGGATAAGGCTGCCACAGATGCGCCTGTGGAATCCGAATCTGTCCGGCAGCGCCTGTGCTTTCCGCCAGGCAGTTGTCGGCGGCATCCAGTAGTTTCAGGGTTATGGGAGCGGCACTGTAGGCTCCGGCAGTAGCAATCGTATAATTTAAGACACCGGTGTCACCGTCCAACGACGGCACCAGGGTAATATCTTCGATATAGGAGACCGGCGTGCTGTAAATGCGCACCGGACGGTTTATTCCGGCAAAATTAAAGAAGTCAAAATTAGGCATATTCTGCTTCTTTCGCCATTCTTTTGCGGCTTCCACGCTGGGGATGCCGGGATTGTCCGAGCCGAAAAAGGCAATGTTATCTTCGTTACCGACAGGCAGAGTACCGTGACTGACACGGTTGTCAGCAGCGACACCGATCGTGATCCGGTCGTCTGCCGGAAGAAGACCCGTAATATCAACCTCGAAGGGAAGAAAACCGCCCTTATGTGTGACGACTAATTTGCCGTTGATATATACTTTGGCGGAGTGGGTTACGGCGTCAAAACGCAGAACCTGCCGGCTGTGTCCTGTACAGAGAGATACAGGAAGTTCTACCGTCCGCTCATAATAGACCCAGCCGTAGTGATTCCGGTAGGCAGGATCTTCTTTTTGGTCATTAAAAGATGCCGGAACATAGATCCTATCCGCGTCCTGTAGATTCGTCCAGGATTCTCCCGGTTCTGCCTCATCTCCCAGTTTGAATTTCCAGATTCCGCCGAGATCCACAATGGCACGCGACCGGTTCATTTTTGGATATAGCATGGCAGTTGCCTCCTTTTGATTCCTTATTGTATATGAAATATCTTGTAACTGTGCATATTATAGGGCATAAGCGGAGTGAAATCCATGTGATTATTTTGCGGAAACATGTATATTTTTAATGTGAAGGATTATTCAGACACTTGGGATAAGATAAACTGTTATCAGATTATACTTGTGTGCGATAACATAATAAATTAATCGTAACTATTTTTATGGTGAACTGTGCTGAATTCAGGCTGAATTCAGCACAGTTCCATGATAGAGCATATAAGCAGGGAAAATGATGGTGATTTCATCAAGGGCTCCAAGTACATGCTCAAGCACATGCTTGGAGCTTTCATTTGCCATAATTCAATATATAATTATCGAATATCAATAAAAATATATTGACATTCATACGCGTGGGTGCTATGGTAATGTCATCGAGCAGAATGTGATGCCTGTGATGCCGTGAGTTGGCTAGGCCTGAATAGATAGCAGAAAAGAGGTAATTCGTTATGACTAAGAGAGAGTTGTCGGAAGAGAACCTGCGTGAGCGCAAGTATACTTTGACAAAGGGAACAAAATATCTGTTGGATTTTATGTTTTATTCAGGGATCCTGGTCACGGTGAGTCTGCCGGTCAGTCTGAAATACATAGGAAAATATCTGGAAGCGGTAGAGGAGAATTATCTTCCGTCAGTGATCATATTTGCTATCCTGGGAGTGTTGGCGCTGCTTTTAATCAATGAGCTGCGCAAGATGTTCCGGACGGTACTTGCCGAGAATTGTTTTGTGCCTGAAAATGTGGCGAGTCTCCGGAGAATGGGAGATATCAGCTTCTTCATTGCCGCCATGAGCGCTGTCAGATGTGTGGTATACCTGACGATTGCAATGTTGGTAGTAATCCTTGTATTCATCATTGCGGGAATGTTCAGTAAAGTACTGGCTTATGTGTTTGAAGAAGCAGTGCGCTATAAGGAAGAGAATGATTTAACTATCTAAACAGAAAGGCAGCAATTATGGGAATTATTGTAAATCTGGATGTGATGATGGCGAAACGCAAGATCAGCCTGACGGAACTGGCAAATCAGGTGGATCTGACGCAGGCGAACCTGTCCATCTTAAAAAATAACAAGGCAAAAGCAATTCGTTTTTCCACGTTGGAGGCGATCTGCAAGGCATTGCACTGCCAGCCGGGGGATATTCTGGAATATGAGGACGACGAGGAAGATGCTGAGAGCAAAGGTGAAACGAAATAAATTGTGGGAGGGGTAAGCCATGCAGGAAAATAAAGAAATGTTACATGAAACACAATCACAGACAGCGGAAATGACCGGAAAAAGCGTATCAGAGAGAATAATGGGGGAAAGCATCATAACAGTGGTGAAGGAGAAAACAGAGACCGCAGAAACGAAACGCATGAGAGACCAGTTTAATTTCTTCGGCCCGGTAACATTGGTATATGCCGCATTCTATGCATTTTGCATGTTCCATAACGGTTCGGGAGTCACCTTCCCTTTTTTTCTCGCAGGCACGTTACTGTATTTTGTCTTCTCGTTGTCAAAACTGGAGATTACCTTGAAAAAAGGAAGCATCTTCTACATGATCGGTATTCTCCTGCTGGGGGTATCCACCTTCTGCACCGACGGATGGGCGATCATAGCTTTAAATAAACTGGCAGTATTTCTACTGGTAATGTGCCTGCTGCTGCATCAATATTTTGATACAACGAAGTGGAACCTGGGAAAATATGTGGGAAGCATCTGTCAGCTGACCGTAATGAGCTTCGGAGAGTTGAATCAGCCGTTTGCCGATGGAAAAGTATATTTCCGGGAAAAGGGAAAAGTGAACAAGAAGGTATGGTACGGACTGCTCGGAGTGATAATCGCACTTCCCATTCTCCTGATCGCGGCAGGGCTGTTGAGCTCCGCGGATGCCGTATTCCGTAAGATGACGACAGACCTTGTGAACTGGATCCGCCCGGGGAATGTCTTCAATGTGGTCTTCCGGATCGCATTTCTGTTCTTCGCATCCTATGCGCTTACGACCTATCTGTGCAAGCGCAGCATCCGAGAAGAAGTCAGAGATCATAGAAACGGGGAACCGGTACTGGCGATTACGATTATGTCACTGCTGTCACTTTTATATCTGCTGTTTTCCGGTATCCAGATCTTCGGATTATTCCTGGGGAAGATGCAGCTTCCGGACGGTTATACCTATGCGGAGTATGCAAGAGAAGGATTTTTCCAGCTGCTGGCAGTCAGTATTCTGAATCTGATCCTGGTACTGGTAGGCTTAAGCTTTTTTAAAGAAAGCAAGGTGCTGAAAGTAGTTATGACAGTTATGTCACTCTGCACTTTTGTTATGATTGCATCCAGCGCGATGCGTATGATCATTTATATCCGCTACTATTACCTGACCTTCCTGCGCATTTTTGTACTGTGGATGTTGGCGGTACTGTTTGTAATGTTTATCGGCGTCATGATCTCTATCTACCGGGAGAACTTTTCATTGTTCCGTTACGGCGTGGTGGCGGTGACGATTCTGTATCTGGTACTGTCCTTCAGCCATCCGGACTACATCATTGCCCGTGTGAACATTGCCAATGCTCCCGGTGCGGATGGAAAAGGCTGGACAGAGTCCGAAGCGCAGGATTACGGGAATGATTTTTTCGCCGGACCGTTCTTCCGCGGCTCGGAGTACAGTGACTTTCATTATCTGTGCGACCTCAGTGCAGATGCCGCACCTGTCATGATCCCCTATATGGAAAGCCTTGGCTACGATTTGAGTGCTTATGAACTGGAGTCTCCAATAGATATCATGGACACGATCGGCTGGTGGAGCAGTTACCAGCAGGAAGGCTTCGGATATTACTATCTGGGACACATCAAGGATGGCTTGGACGGCTTGTCGCATCTGTCTCCACGGACCTTTAATATTTCCAGATACATGGCATTACGACAGATCGAGGGCAGAATCGATGGAAAATAATACAGAAAATAAGATAGATAAAATAGAAAAGATACGTTTTCACAAGGAACATCCGGTGCTGACAGCATGGCTGCTTTCTATGGCAGCAGGATTCGTCTGGGCACTGGTGGCAATGGTGCGAATGTTTGATTATTACGATATAGATGCATTCGAGATCATCCGGTCTTTGGGAGGGAGCATTCTCTGGGGAATCCTGATCGGCAATGTGGTGGTATTCCCGGTGGCGCTGACTATCTGTGAGGGAATCTGCCTGATCGGGGAGCAGAGGAGGCGTCCGGTCAAAGGAGCCTGGCTGTTCGATCAGTATGTTTTCTGGCTGGGTGGATTGTATGAAATGCTTTATTTGACATTTGGTTTGAATGTAACATTTTCCGACTGGCAGGTACAGTTATCCAATGCCGAGAGACATACGCCGGTTTACAGTGGTGCGGTGGCGACGGTTGTGGTGCTGATGTTTCTGGGACTCATAGGATATGTAATCTTGCAATATGTCCCTCTCCGGAAAATGCCGCCGCTTATCACCGTTTTATCCATTTCCGCGATGTATCTGGGCGTACTCGAACTGATTGCATTTACGGCGCAGACATGTCAGCTACAGGAAAGCCGGATCAACGGATGTCTGTTACTGCTTCCCACTTGTTGTGTGCTGATTGTGGCAAGGCTGATTCTCCGGAAGGTGAGAGAGTGGAACGAACTGGTACAGAATGCGGAAGCAGAGCATTTCGGAACGGGGAAGATCATTCAGAATCCGATATTGTGCAGCTGCGACAAGCTCCTGCGCAAATCACAATGGTGGCCGGTACTGGCATTGCTTTTGATGTTCCCACTTCTGGGAATCCTAATCGCAATCCTCATGCTGTTCGGGCAGGCGCCGGATTCTGTGATCAAAGCTTTTACGGAGACCAGCGACTGGAATCTGTCACTAAGACAGGCACCGCAGAATGTCA
>ERZ1034946.954-NODE-954-length-11146-cov-25.561266_pt1 | contig 11146 bp, 9 predicted proteins | sample MGYA00520591_ERZ1034946 | MGnify/ENA primary metagenome ERZ1034946 (study PRJEB33766, sample SAMN09781753) | gut metagenome | biome: gut microbiome | host: Homo sapiens | place: Madagascar | study: EMG produced TPA metagenomics assembly of the PRJNA485056 data set...
AAGTGAAAACCAACATTCTGCCTGTAAGACTGGACAACAGCGTAGGCTTCCAGATGACCATCACCAACGGAAGTATCTACATCTTCAGTCATAACTGGGTGCTGCTCCTCATCTCTATCCTTATTTCCATCGTCATCATCCTGAGTATTATCGACCAGATAAACTATATCAACGAGCAGGAACGTGTTCGCCTCCTGCGCGAGGATTTCTCGTATGCCATGGTTCACGACATGAAGTCGCCCCTCACCTCTATCATCATGGGTACGAAATACCTGCACAGCGGTGTGCTGGAGAAGAAGCCAGAAATAAAAGAGAAATATTTCACCATCGTAGAAGACGAGGCACAGCATCTCTTGGCACTCATCAACCGACTGCTCACCATCTCGAAACTGGAACATGGCAAGTTGAATATTCAAAAGACTGTAGTAAAACTGGAGCCCATGATAGAGGATGTGACCGAGAAATACAAAGCCAAGTCGGCCAAGCCCATTCATATAGCCACCCAGCTGAAGGTAACGACTGTGGCTGCAGACGAGGAATATCTGAAGGAAGCTATCAGCAACCTGATAGACAACGCCACCAAATACTCGAAAGAAAAGATCAACATCCGCATTTCTACCCTCGAGGACAACCACTATATATATATTAAGGTGTACGACGAGGGAATAGGCATATCGAAGAGCGAACAGAAATCGGTATTCAATCGCTTTGAGCGTGCTGCCGAACACGAGAAAAATGGCAACAAGACCCGAAAAGGATTTGGCATAGGCCTGAACTATGTGTTCCAGGTCATCCATGCCCATGGCGGAAAGATAAGTCTGAAGAGCGAGAAAGACAAGTGGACGGAGTTTACCATCGCCCTGCCTAAAGTTTCAGACAAGCAATAAGATGGAGAAAAAACAAGTTACAGGGACACAACTCATCAACAGAGTGGCACGCCAGGCATGATCAGAAAAACGTTAACTTAAAGATAACCATCTGATAACACAACATTTACAGCAATAGCCGTATCTTTGCATCGTAAACAATAAAGAAAAGAAACGATACAACTATGGCTAAATCATTCGTCATCATACTCTTTACGATACTCTTTGGCTTGAACCATGTATCGGAAAAGCAGTACAACCATACAAACGATAAAAATCAAATAATAGAAATCTCTCTTAAAAGGTCAAGCTCAAGCTGTGAAGCTGTTGAGCTTGACCTGTCTTGTTTGTCACTTTACTCTGGAAGTGATGGGATTTCTTGTTCCTTTCATACCAACGAGGAAAGCCTTGGCGCTGCCAAACTTCAAGAACATGTCAAGACGTACTGGCACGTGGTTCTCGTCATCGGTCACATAGAAATCGACTATTCTCTTGTACTTGCCGTCTTCTAACTCCATGTAAGCCAAGCGCAGACAGCGATACTTCAAACCATTGTCGGCCTTGATGGTTTCCTTGCCCAAAAACTTGATCTGGGCAGGTGTACGGCCGTTTCCATCCACAATAGGGAACTTCACCACATAACCCTTCTTCCAGTTGGCAGGGTCGAAGCTGCGGGCACGCAGGAAGATGTTCATCATATCGAAAACGCAGTCTTCGTAAGCTGCATTTTTCCAGTGATGAGTACCATCATGGCGTTGACGATGCATACGAACATGACATTTTCCGTTGGCATAGCTGTAAAAATCCTCATCTACCGTATAGCGCTTGCCTTCACGGGCTCCCTTACGGAAATAGAGCGGAGCAAGGTCGGTGCTGCTATAACAAAGCAAGGTGTCGCGAAGTACAAAGAAATCGTCAACTCGCTTGTTGCCACGTGTCACCAACGAACCACGATAGGCGGGTTTGCCCTTATAGGTGGTCTGGATGGTTGACATACTGGCTGTACCAGCCTTAACCCATACAAACTTCCAGTTGTAGTAGAGGTTGTAGGCCAGGTACTCACCCGACTTGAATGCCGTGTTACGGAATGTACACTGGGCAGACACCGTAGTGCTGACCATAAACAGCAAGATAGCTGTCAGTACTGATTTTTTAAGAAATTTCATCATATCTCTTACATTTTAGGAACATACTGAATGCCTAATTTCTTAGCACGATCAGCGTTCTGATTTTTCACTTTTTTCTCCTTGTCTGGCTTCTGCTTGGTAATGACACCAGGCTTCTGTCGGTCGAGAGGCCGTTCCGTAGGGTTCCAACTCTCGGTAATGTCCCATTTGGCCTTGCACTCTATGACCTCAGGATAGTAATACACCTCTTCTGCCTGCTGGTCTTTATCGTAATCACCAGTATCCCATTTGCCATTATTGTTGCGGTCAACTATCAGGCGCAGATAATATTTCTCGGGCTTGAGATAATAGAACTCCGCCACTCCGTTGACAGCCTTGGTTTCCTTCACCACCTGGTCTTGCCCGTTGAGCAGTTGTACCAGCAGGTGCTCGTTTTCAAGACTTGTTATGTTGACCAGCAAGGTGCTGTATTCGTCGAGCGAAGAAACCTTGAAGCCTTGCTTTACAGGCTTGGAAGCCAGCCCGTAGATATCGACAAATGCAGCCGAATCTATCTCAAGACTGTATTCGATGTCGGGTCGCCACTCGCCCCGCAGCTTATAGTTTCTGTTGCCCATATCCTCAAACTCGAAAGGAGCTCTGTACCACAATGTGTCGTGCTTGGCATAAAGATGAATGCCTGCCGTATCGGCATGGGCAAGAGGTGTAGGGAACGAGAAACTGATGTTCTTGTCGGGATCCAGCTGTGAAGCCACTCCTATCTTTACATCCAAAGGCTTGGGAGCCATGACCGAGTCGTAGGGTTCGCCTTTCTTCTTGCGCTTCTCCTGCTTCTTGGTCCATTCTTCCAACTCTTTGTTGAGTCGTTTCTGTCGTTTGGCATACGATTCCTTGGCGAGTACATCGAGGGTATCGGTACGTGAGACAAGCACACCTGTACTGTCGGTCATACGATAACTCAGTTCTATTTGCAGCGTATCCTGATTGACCAAGGCTGTATCGCGAAGCCAATAGGTAAGTGTGTCCTGCTGTAAAGAAGACTCGATAAGGAAGGCGTTTTCTGCATCAAAGTTCAATCCTCTGACCGCAGGCATGATGGAATCGCCATAGCTGAAGAAGAGTGAGAAATTGTTGGCATCCTTGCGCTCAGCCTTGAGGAAGTAGCGGTCGGTAAGTGACTCTGTGAAAGCTCTCAACACAATGTCATCGGGCAGGAAATGAGTATACGCCACCCGGTCGATAGACTTGATATGCAGAGAGTCGACCCACGTTGTATCCTGACGGGTATCAGGCTTGAAAGATGGCACGATGATGTCGTGAGAGAAGGCTATCTTTTCGCTCTTCTGACTGAACATATAGTTGCCATCCATATCCTGAAGGGCATAGATGCGGTAAGAGCCTGGTGCCACACCCTTGATAACGAAGCGGCCACGGCTGTCGGTACGGCTCACACGAAGCATGGGCTTGGTACGGAAAGCCGAATCGGCGGTGTCGCTGTACAGACCTACGAGAATGCCCTTGATGGGCTCCAAGTTTTCTGATTCGAGCACATAGCCCGACACCTCCATCGTATCTATCTTCTCTCCTGTGGAGAAACTGTAGGTATAGTTTCCCATAGGATTGTTCTCATTATTGTCGCTGATGGCATCAGAGAAGTCTATCGTGTACGTGGTATTGGGCTTCAGCGAGTCGACCAGCGATACCTGAATCTTCTTGCCTGCCGTCTTGATTTCGGGCACTTCTATCTGAGGAGGCGACACGACGACTTTCTCGGTAGGATTGTCAATCTTGACATATTCATCGAAGTAAATGTTTATTTTCTTTGATGTCACATTCACTCCTTTGTCCTCAGGACTGGCACCTATCACCTTGGGCGGTGTCTCATCGAACCATCCTCCATCAGGCTGTCCCATCTTGGCACACGAAGCCAAAAGCAAAATGGCAAGGACATAGAAGGGCAAATACATAGCACTTGCCTTCTTATGCGTCTTGATCCATTTGTCTATCTTGTTTATCATCATTATTCTCGTGTATCTACCTTTTTGCGCACATTATAGTTTGTTGAGTTCGAGCATCTCGTCGATATTCTTTCGGCTGTTGCTCAGTCGGGGCACCTTGTGCTGTCCGCCCAACTTACCCTTGCTCTTGAGCCAGTCGTTGAAGAGGTTAGGACGGGCCTTCACTATCTCCAAATGCTGAAGTGTGACGTCGTGGAAACGCTTGGCCTCATAGTCGCTGTTGATTTCCTGCAGATGCTTGTCGAGCAAGGATGCAAACTCGTCAAGGCTTGCTGGCTCCTTGGAGAACTCAATGAGCCACTGGTGGCGGCACTTGGCATTACTGTCCATAAAGACAGGAGCTGCTGTATATTCTGCCACCTGCGCTCCTGTTTTCTCGCAGGCATACTTCAATCCCTTTTCGGCATTGTCCATGATGAGTTCCTCACCAAAGGCATTGATAAAGTATTTGGTACGTCCGGTAATGACGAACTTGTATGGATTCTTGCTGGTAAACATGACTGTATCGCCGATGAGATAACGCCACAAACCACAAGAGGTAGTGATAACCATGGCGTAATTCTTTCCCACCTCGATGCCCTGAAGAGGAACCACCGTAGGATGATCGGTACCAAACTCGTCCATAGGTATAAACTCATAGAACACGTCATAATCGATCATGAGCGACATGGCCGGGTCGGATGGATCGTCCTGCAAGCCGAAGAATCCCTCGCTGGCATTATAGGTCTCCATATAGTTCATGCCTGGCGAAGTGATGAGTTGCTCGTATTGTTTGCGATAAGGAGTAAAAGCTATACCGCCATGGAAGAACACTTCCAGGTTGGGCCACACTTCCTCCAAATGTTTTTTACCCGTAAGTTCGAGAACACGTACCAGCACACTGAGCATCCAGCTGGGCACTCCCGAGATATTGGTTACATTCTTATTCATCGTCTCGCGGGCTATACGGTCGCGCTTTACCTCGAAGTCGCTCAACAAGGCTGTCTGCTTCTTGGGCACTCTCACCAAGTTGGCCAAAGGATTGATATTCTCGATGAGGATGGCACTCAAGTCGCCCACCAAACTGCCCGAGACATTATAGTTGGGCGAATGACTTCCACCAAGAATAAGGCTCTTTCCATCGAAGAGCTTGCTTTCGGGATGATTTCTCAGATAATAGGCCACCGCATCGAAGCCTCCTGCATAATGAATGCCATGCAATCCGTCGCGTGACACAGGAATGAACTTACTCTTGTCGTTGGTGGTTCCCGACGACTTGGCGTACCATTTCACAGTTCCTGGCCACAACACATTCTGCTCGCCGTGGCGCATACGGTCGATGTCACCTTTCAGCTCCTCGTAGGTGTTGACAGGTATATTGTTGGCAAACTTCTCGTAAGAATCGGTATTGTTTAGTAGATGCTTAACGCCGTATTCTGTATTTTTTCCTTTCTCTAAAAGGTGCATGAGTACATTGTGCTGCAGATGTTCTGCATCATACAAGTACTTCTCCAACTCCTTTTGACGAGGTTTGAAGACGTTACTGACTATCTTTGTTAAACTCATAAGTGATATTAATATCTTTTAAGTTGCAAAATTAACCTAAACTTTTAATATACAGAAAGTTTTTACTATTTTTAATACAAATGGCAGTATATAGGCAAAAAAATACTCACTACAACCATTGCTGATAAGCGGGCAATGCCTGTAGTGAGTATATTTTGGATCATGACAAGTCGCCTGAAATCTACAACGATAATAGCCTTGCTATCCTCTTTTTATTTCTCTCCTTCTTCCTCAAAGGCAGCAGCTTCGGCAGCAGCAATGATGTCTTCCTTAGACATTTCCTTGGGAGTGGAAGAAATATCGCTCAGATCGAACTCCTCTTCTTCTTTCACTTCTACTTTAGGTTCTGTATCCTTCTGGGAAGTCTCTTCGTACACCTTTTCGCAGAAGACATCTACCTGTTTTTCTTCTGTTTCGGATTCTTTTGTGATGATGAAGTCACTCTTTACCTCAGTAACAGGCACACTCTGCACAGGTTCTTCCTCCATCTTGGTACGGTTGGACTTGGCAGCAAAGACGGCGTCAATGTACTGAGGTTTCTTACGAAGTTGTTCCAGAGTAAGCTTGGAGGCAATCTGCTGACTTTCCTTCTTGGAATAGCCCTTGCCTGTTCCGCCCTCTATACCTTCTATAACCACCTTGTAGGTGAATACAGGACTTCCGTTCTTGTCCTTTTCCTGTTCCACCTGTACGAAATCGAGCTTTACACGATTCTTCTGGCTCCACTCTATGAGTTTGCTCTTGAAGTTGACCTCCTTGTAAGCCACCTTGTCGATGTTGATCATCTGTGAGAGAATACGCTTCTGCATAAACTCCATGCAGACATTGTAACCTCTGTCCAAATAGACAGCTCCCACAAGAGCCTCAAAGGCGTTTCCTCCCATATAGCTATTGTGCGAATAGCTGTGGCCACTCGACAGAATGAGCTGATTGATGCCCATTTCCTGTGCCAGCTTGTTGAGCGTATCGCGCTGTACCAGCTTGCTTCGGGTATTAGTAAGAAATCCCTCACGCTTGCCGGGGAAATGCTTATATACGATGTCACCCACTACAGCATCAAGCACGGCATCACCGAGAAACTCCAGTCGCTCATTGTTCATGGGTTTTCCCTTTGCGTTGCGGTGCATGATGCTCTTGTGCATCAGCGCCATCTTGTAATAGCTAATTTCGTGTGGATAAAAACCTAAAATCTGATACAAAGAAAAATAAAGCTCTTTGTCCTTTCGGAAAGAGAGCTTTATTCTATCTATAAAATTATTCAGCATATTTCTTGAATACTACACAGCAGTTGTGACCACCGAAACCGAAGGTATTGCTCAATGCAGCACGAACCTCACGCTTCTGAGCTTTGTTGAAGGTGAAATTCAAGTTATAATCGAGCTCTTCGTCCTTATCATCTTCCTCATGGTTGATGGTAGGAGGTACGATGTCGTTCTTAACACTGAGTACGCAGACCATAGCCTCTACAGCACCAGCAGCACCCAACAAGTGACCAGTCATAGACTTGGTAGAACTGATGTTAAGCTTATAAGCTGACTCACCGAAGACATTCTTGATAGCCTTAGCTTCTGAAATGTCACCTACGTGAGTAGATGTGCCATGAACATTGATGTAGTCAATATCCTCTGGCTTCAAGTTGGCATCCTCAAGGGCGCGCTCCATAACGAGTTTTGCACCGAGACCTTCAGGATGAGAAGCTGTGATGTGATAAGCATCGGCACTCTCGCCTTCGCCTACCATCTCTGCATAAATCTTCGCACCACGAGCCTTGGCGTGCTCCAGTTCCTCAAGAACCAAGCAACCGGCACCCTCGCCCATGATAAATCCGTCGCGGCTTGCGCTGAATGGACGTGAAGCATGCTCAGGGTCATCATTACGAGTAGACAAAGCATGCATAGCGTTGAATCCGCCTACACCACATTCGCAAATAGCAGCCTCGGCACCACCGCTGACGATGATGTTTGCCTTACCCAGACGAATCAGGTTGAAAGCATCTGCCAATGCGTTGCTTGAAGAAGCACATGCGGATGTAGTAGTGTAGTTAGGTCCGTGGAATCCGAAATGGATAGAAATCTGACCTGAAGCGATATCAGCGATCATCTTAGGAATGAAGAATGGATTAAACTTAGGACCATTCTCCTGATGGGTGCCAAAATAAGTCACCTCGTCCTGGAAAGTCTTGATACCACCGATACCTACACCATAAACAACGCCTACATTGTTTAAGTCTTCCTTCTCAAGATCGATACCGGCATCCTTTACACCCTGCATGGCAGAAATAAGAGCCAACTGAGTATAACGGTCCAACTTGCGGGCTTCCTTACGGTCAATCCAATCGTTGATGTTCAGGTTCTTTACCTCGCAAGCAAACTTGGTCTTGAAAAGGGTTGTATCGAAATGAGTAATAGGAGCTGCGCCGCTCTTACCTGCAAGGAGGTTCTCCCAAGTTTCCTCAGGAGTATTACCTACTGGAGTTACGGCGCCGAGACCTGTTACTACAACTCTCTTTAATTCCATTTATAATAATTAAAGTTGCTAATTACTTGCTGTTCTCCTCGATGTAAGCGATAGCATCACCAACAGTTGCAATCTTCTCAGCCTTATCGTCTGGAATAGAAATGTTGAACTCCTTCTCGAATTCCATGATCAACTCTACTGTATCCAAAGAGTCAGCACCAAGGTCGTTTGTGAAACTTGCCTCTGGCTTAACCTCTGCCTCATCAACACCGAGTTTGTCTACGATAATAGCCTTTACTTTGCTTTCAATTTCTGACATAATTGTAACTTTTAAAATGTTTATAAGATGAAAAAGATGACTAAGTTTTTCGCCCTTGCACTCTTGGCAGGTGCAATGGTTTCATGCAGTACAGAAGACACCGCACCTTCTACCCAGAACGATAAGGTAGCCGTGCAGTTTACTGGTGGTATCAGCGTTAGCACCCGTGCTGCTGGTGTAGCTTGGGCTGATGGTGACAAGATTGGTATCTTCATGACAGAAGCTGGCAAGACACTCTCTGCGGATGTAATCAGAGAGGGTGTTGACAATGTTTGCTATCAGTCAAATGGAAGTATAGCCTTTTCACCTGTTTCTGGTGGTAAGACTGTTTTCTTCCCGATAGATGGAGATGTGGACTTCTATTCTTACTATCCACAGACCACTGTCAATGACTACAAGGTAGCACTTGATGTAACAGACCAAGGGAAACAAGAAACTATCGACTTCATGTATGCCAAGACAGAAGGCTGCAACAAAGCTACGCCACAGGTTGACTTGAAGTTCTTCCATAAGTTAAGCAATCTTATTTTGGATGTTCAACCAGGTAACGGTCTCACGCAAGAAGACCTTAAGAAAATGACTGTGACAGTGAAAGGCCAGAATACCAAAGCCACTTTCAATCTTGTGGATGGAACTATCTCTGGTGAAGAAACTCCTGCGGACATCACGATGAAAACTACCGAAGCTGGCAAGCTGTATGAGGCAATCCTGCTCCCTACAGAAGAAGCAAGCCGAGTGATAGAGTTTGACCTCAAGAATGGTTACGACGCTCCTTTTGTATGGACAATGCCTGTAAAACTTGAGGGTGGCAAAAGATACCACTATACAGTAGTAAAATTGAGTCGTTCTGCCGTAGATATTTCTGGAACCATTAAGCCTTGGACAGAGGCAGGAGACAATAATGAACATATAGCACAATAACAACACTTAAATAACAAGATATATGAAGAAATTTAGATTCTTATACATCGCTGCCGCAGCATTGCTGTTTGCAGCTTGCGCTAACGAAGAAGACGGTATCGGCAACAATGGTCCTGTTGCTGCTACCGTACAGGCGGATATTGTTAAAAATATCACACGTGCCACCACTGGCGACACATGGTCTAATAACGATGCCATTGGCGTATATGTCACATCAACAGGCTATACAACAGGAGACAACAAAAAGTATGTAACAACAAATGGGGATGGTACTTTTGAAGCTGCTGACAATAACAACATCATCTATTTCAAGGACAACAAAGAGACAACATTTAGTGCATACTATCCTTATAGCGAATCCTTAACTGATGGTAAAATGGATTGGAATATGGCTGAGGTAGAAGAAAACCAACCTTGTATGGCTGATGTACTTTTTGCCTCAGGAGCTACTGCAAGCAAAGCATCTCCAATTGTGAATTTTACAGATGTCGAACATCGCTTTAAGCATTGTATGAGTTTGGTTGAATTCAAAATAAAACCAGGGCAGGGTGTCAAATATAACAATTATAAATTCAATCGCTTAGAGTTGAAAGGAATATTTAGATCCGGTAAATTTGACACAAGAACAGGTTCGGTTGAAACTGCTGGTGACAGAGGGCCTATTAGCCGTAATTTTTATGATGTATCTTTTGAAAGCGAAAAAAGTTTTGCTTATATCATGTTGCCGCAAAGCCTTGAAAGCAATAAGATGGATGTAGAGATTTACTTGTTGTTGAATGATAGCGAAGTAAAATACACAACCCCTATAACACCATCCACCAATGGACAATTTGAAGGTGGCAAAAAATATACATACAACATAACTGTTAAAAATACGGGGATTACTATAGAAGATGCTCATATATATCCTTGGGAAAATGGTGATTCAAGTGATTTAGACGCAGATATAGATTTGTAATGATAAATAAGGTACTGAAAATAGGGAATACAGGGTTAGTGAGCTTGGCCGCTCACTAACTCACTAACAATAAAAAACTGAAGATTATGAAGACGATAAAACAAAGAATTTCCTATGCGGTAATGGGCCTTATGGCTATGGGCTTTACAGCATGTACGCAAAATGAAGATGTGGCTCCTACGCTGAAAGGGCAGGAAATCAATGCCACTTTCTCTGTTGGAGGTATGCAGACTCGTGTCAATACATTGGGACACGGTAAATTTTGGGAGGATAAAGATAAACTGAAAGTAGGGACATTTACTGATTTCGTTGCTGGTAGTACGGCTGTTCTTTCTTTTAATAGTGCAACAAACGAATGGTCTCGCAGTGGAAGTTTTCGTTGGTTAGATGAATTCGACAAACATTTTATATTAGCTGTATATCCATCATCGGATGATTATGATCCATTTCATTTGGTATATGAATTGCCAACAAATCAAAGCTCACCAAAAGATTTGAAGTCTGCCGATTTAATAAATGGTCATTGGTACGGTTCTCCTTATGGTTATGTAACGATTCCAATGAAGCATCGTATGTCTTTGGTTACAATCATGTATCATGTTGGTACTGCAGAATATCCTAATTTGGACATAAGTAGCCCAAAAATTTGCTCACCTTGCAGTGGAGCGTATTTTAAATTGCCAGACGATAAAAATGGATGGAAAATGGACACTTCCAATTATCAAGAGGCTAAGTTGGTGGATGCCTGTAAGACAGAAGATGGTGAAGTGAAAACCTTCTCTGCCATCATAGTGCCAGGAACGGTGGGAACAGACAAGGAATTCTTAAAATTCTCAATAGGTGAGAAAAACTTTGTGTCAAAGCTAAAATCACAAACGGACTTTGAAGAGGGTAAACGCTACACCTACAAACTCGATGTAGGAAAAGACAAAGTG
>ERZ1034946.958-NODE-958-length-11044-cov-5.536355_pt1 | contig 11044 bp, 9 predicted proteins | sample MGYA00520591_ERZ1034946 | MGnify/ENA primary metagenome ERZ1034946 (study PRJEB33766, sample SAMN09781753) | gut metagenome | biome: gut microbiome | host: Homo sapiens | place: Madagascar | study: EMG produced TPA metagenomics assembly of the PRJNA485056 data set...
GTATAATATTTTAAATTGACATTTCAAATATTATGTATATAATTATAATTAGATTTATATATCTCGGCATAAAAATATGTCCTGAAAGGTAAAATAAATGAAAAACAAACTGAAAAAACTGAATATATTTTTCATAGTGCTTTGTATAATTATTTCGTCAATTATTCCTACAGCGGCATTTGCGGCAAGCGAGGATGATTTGAGATCAAGCGTTGTAAGCATTGCAAGCGATGAGGTCGGCTACACAGGTACATCGTCATATTCAAAATACGGCGATTGGTACGGTTATCAAGGCGGATGGTGCACAACGTTTGTATTATGGTGCTTTAACAAAGCTGGAAAGCAAAACGGCGTTACATTAAACGGTGTAATCATTCCTCGTGGCGGAAACTGCAGCAGTATGATTAGCTGGTTTAAGGATAAGGGCAGATATTATTCCCCGTCAAAATACACACCAAAAAGCGGCGACCTTATCTTTTTTGACTGGACGGGCAGCGGCACAGCAGACCACGTAGGCATAGTCAATTACACCTCAGGCACTACTGTTTACACTATTGAGGGCAACTGTTCAGGAAAGGTTAAAGCAAGAGAATATACTAAAAAAGGTTCAAAGCCTTACAACAATATCAGTTCAATTATCGGCTACGCAAGTCCAAGATTTTCTTCGGTTTCAGGCTCTTCAGCCGGCAAAACAACAACCAAAAAGCATACTACAACGAAAAAAGCAAAAACCACTAAGAAAATAACCGCTTCTAAAAGGGTAACTACAAAGAAAGCAACTACTGCTAAATCCACCACAAAAAAGGCTGCAACCAAAAAGGAAACAACTAAGGCAACAACCACAACGCAAGCTGCCACAAAGGCGACCGCAAAAACAACAACCGAGCAAAGCGAAAGCGCACCGCTTACAAATCTTCAGATTTACGCTTCAAAATATGATTTGCAAATCGGCGACACAGTTAAGCTTGACTATTCGGTTGAGCCGTCAAACACAAATGCCGTAGTCGGTTATTTTTGCGATCAGGAAGGAATAATCGACATAGGCGCAAACGGTGAAATCACCGCTGTCGGCAACGGAACGGCTACCGTTGTTGTTTGTGCAAATGACGATTTATATGCGCAGTGCGACTTTGTTGTTACCGACGCTGTCGGCGAGGTTACAACAGTCGGCGGCTCAAATGAGGAAAGCAGAAAGGTGGTTGACACACGAATTGACGTATCCACCACACAGGCAAATGCGCAAAGCGTATTAACAAGGCTCGGCGTTAATGTAAATATGCTTTCGCAAAATAAGCAATTATACATAGTTCCCGCTTCGATAGCAGGAGTTACGGTATTTATTTCAATCTTCATTGCAATTACAAAGAAGATTAAGAAAAAGAAAAAATAACTTTAAAGGAGATACAAATTTATGTTATTCAAACCCGAATATGATGAAAACGGCAAAAAAATTCTTTGCGAAATGAACGGCATCAATTCTGAAATGCTTATGGACATTTACGTTAAGAAAATGAAAAAGGGTGAAGTGCTTGAAATATGCGAGGATAAAAACGAATGTGCAATTTTGCTCCTTTCAGGCGACGTTACCTTTAAAGTGGAAGATGAAATAAACGAACGCTGCAAGAGAAAAAATCCTTTTGAAAAAAAGCCTTACGCAATTCATTTTTGCAAACAGGTTAAGGCGAGTGTTACCGCAAACGAGGACAGCGAAGTGCTCGTTCAAATGACAGATAATGAAAAAACCTGGAAAAGTGAATTTTATAGTCCTAACAATTGCCTTTATCAAGAGTTTGGCAAGGGACAATGGAACGGCACGGGCCACAGAATTGTATCAACAATGTTTGACCTTGACAATGCACCTGAGTCGAATATGGTTATGGGCGAAGTGTTCAACCAACCGGGACGTTGGTCAAGCTATCCGCCTCATCATCACCCGCAGCCTGAACTTTATTATTATCAATTTGACCATCCGGAAGGATTCGGTGCAGGCTTTGAGGGCAACACACCTTACAAAACAGAAAACGGAAGTTGCCTTTGCATAAGAGGCGGCAATGCCCACCAGCAGGTTACGGCACCGGGATATGAAATGTATTATGTTTGGCTTATTCGTCATCTTGACGGCGACCCATGGGATAAAACAAGAATTTATGTTCCGGAGTATGAATGGCTCGCAAACGCAGACTAATTTTCAGACTTTGATAAACCGGCTAAAACGCACCTGATATAATAAATAAACCTCTTTGCCTCCCTTGCAAAGGGTGCGGGTCTCCGGTGGAGACCTCTGCACTTTAGTGCAGAAGCACTGACCGACACGACAGGGGAGACGGCGGGTGCAACTTGTTGCACTCAAAGGGATTGGAACAACGGCAAGGACATCGAGTCCTTGCCGTTGTTGGCGCTTTCCGTCTTTTGCGAGTGGGCAGTACACACGTACAGCTCCACTCACAAAAAACGAAATTTATCTCACTTTCTCAAAGTCTGAATCAATATAATTTAAAATATATTAATTTTATGCATAAATATACAGCAAATATTCCTAAAATATTGACTTTATGCGATTATTGTGATAAATTATTGACACGGTTAGAAATAACCGTGTCTTTTATTATGTCATTAAAAACAAAATACGGAGGAAAATAAGATGAAATTAACAAAAAAAATTTCTGCTGTTGTTCTTGCCGCTCTTATGGCAGTAGTTGCAATTTTTGCAGGCTGCTCATCAACAAAGAGCAATGACGACAGTAAGAAAAACACTGATTCAACCACATCTGCTGCTAAGGTTAAGGTTGTTGACATTGAGCTTTCAAGCGAAGAGTATGCTTTTGGTGTAGACAAGAAGCAGCCTGAGCTTAAGGAAAAATGCAACGAGCTTCTTAAGGAAATGAAGTCAAACGGCGAGCTTGATGAAATCAGCAATCACTACTTCGGTAACGGTGAGCCTCAAGGCGTTACTTCTGCTAAGCAGGATAAGTCAAAGGACCAGCTTGTTGTTGCAACAAATGCTGAGTTTGCACCGTTCGAGTACAAAGAGGGCGACAAGTTCTACGGTATTGATATGGAAATCGCTAAGCTTCTTGCCGATAAACTTGGCAAAGAACTTGTAATCGTAGATATGGCTTTCGATGCTGTTCTTCTTTCAGTTCAGCAGCAAAAAGCTGATATCGGTATGGCAGGTCTTACAGTAAATCCTGCAAGAGCAAAACAAGTTGATTTCTCTGATTCATACTATTCAGCATCACAGAAAGTTATTTGCAAGGCTGACGACACAACATTTGACAACTGCAAGACTAAAGAAGATGTTGACAAAATTCTTAAGAGTTTTGATTCATCAGTTCTTATTGGCGGCCAGACAGGCACAACAGGTCAGTCATACGTTCAGGGCAACGATGAATTCGGCTTTGAAAAGCTTGGCGCAACCTGGAAGGGCTATGCAAACGGCTCACTTGCTGTTCAGGATTTAATCAACGGCGGTATCAATTATGTTATTATTGACGCTGCTCCTGCACAAGCAATTACTAGTGCTATTAATGCCGTAGCATAAATCAATTAAAAGATTTGCCCATTCAAAAAGAATGGGCATTTTTTATAATATGAATATGAGGATTTATTAATGAATTTTGAAAAGAAATTTGAAGTGTTTTGGAAATTCTTTATTGACAACGGCGGCTACAATGTTGTTATTGAAGGCTTAAGAAACACTCTTATAATTGCTATACTCGGCCTTGTAATAGGTATCATTATAGGTACACTTATTGCAACAGTAAGAGTAGTACCGAAAACAAGCGGCGTCTCAAAGGTGCTTGATGTGCTTGCAAAGTTTTATGTAAGTTTCTTCAGGGGTACGCCTATCGTAGTTCAGCTTCTTTTGTTCTACTATGTGCTTATGCCGCTTCTTTCAATTAATTTAAAGAGCGTGCCGGTTGCCGTTATTGTTTTCGGATTAAACTCCGGTGCTTATATTTCAGAAATTATGAGAGCAGGTATTCTCTCTGTTGACCCCGGTCAAATGGAGGGCGGCCGTGCTGTAGGCTTAAGTTACGGCACAACAATGATGAAAATTGTAATTCCGCAGGCTGTTAAAAATATTCTTCCGACCCTCGGCAACGAATTTATTTCTCTTATTAAGGAAACCTCGGTTGTCAGCTTCGTAGGCGCAACAGACCTTTATCTTGCATTCCAGCGTATCGGTTCTAACACATACGACTTTATGGTTCCTTATCTTGTAATGGCTGTTATTTACATTGTAATGGTGCTTATAATTTCTACTCTTATCAAAGTTATGGAAAGGAGTTTGAGAAAAAGTGATTACCGTTAAGAATTTGAAAAAAAGCTTTGGCGATAACGAAGTACTCAAGGGCATTGATTACGAAATTAAGCAGGGCGAAAAAATAGTCATTATCGGGCCAAGCGGCTCAGGTAAAAGTACATTTTTAAGGTGTTTGAATTTACTTGAAACTCCGACCGAAGGCGAAATTTATTTTGACAATCAGCTTATAACCGACAAAAAATGCGACATTAACAAAATTCGTGAGCATATGGGTATGGTTTTTCAGCACTTTAATCTTTTCAACAACAAAACCATACTTGAAAATATAACACTTGCTCCTGTCCAGCTTAAGGTTATGACCAAGGAGCAGGCAAACGCAAAGGCTATGGAGCTTTTAGAAAGGGTAGGTCTTGCAGACAAAGCAAATGCTTATCCATCCCAAATCTCCGGCGGTCAAAAGCAAAGAGCGGCAATAGTTCGTTCACTTGCAATGAATCCAAAGGTTATGCTTTTTGACGAACCTACCTCGGCACTCGACCCTGAAATGGTAGGCGAGGTTTTGCAGGTTATGAAAGACCTTGCAGACGAGGGTATGACAATGGTTGTTGTTACCCACGAAATGGGCTTTGCACGTGAGGTTGCCGATAAAGTAATCTTTATGGCAGATGGCTATATAGTTGAAGATGCACCGCCGAGTGAAATTTTCGGCGCACCGAAAGACCCAAGACTTCAACAATTCCTCAGAGCAGTATTATAAATAGCAAATAGTTTTATATAAACAAAAAGCGTTGGAAAAAATTCCAACGCTTTTATTCAGCGTGTAGAAAAAGCCCAATTATAAATTTCTACACGCTGTGAGACTTCGAGAAAGTGAGATAAATTTCGTATTTTGCGAGTGGGTGCTGTACGTTGGTACTGCCCCCGAGCAAAAGGCGAAAAGCGCCAAAAATGGCTTGAACATTGAGTTCAAGCCATTTTTCAAATTGTAATTTATTAAAATACTTTCGGCAGGAGCAAGCCCCTGCCCTACGATACGTCGAAAGAAATTCCGTGTTTGAATGAATTTCGTTTTATAACACGGCGCATTTTAGCCACTTTATCGACAGTCTGAAGCGTTGGAAATTTCTTCCAACGCTTTTACTTTTTTGTGTAAAATCAATGTGTATTATTATTTATAGTCTTATAATCGACATATTGATTGCCCGGCTTTGGATTGTCGCCTGTTTTAGCGGCAATAAGCTCACTTACCGTAACTATTTGATATCCCTTTGCTATAAGCTCCGGAACTACCTTTTCAACAGCGTCTGCCGTTGACGGATAAATATCGTGCATCAAAACGATTGAGCCGTCATAAGCATACTTGGTAATATTCTTATAAACCTTGCCTGCATCTTTAGAACGCCAATCTTCAGTATCAACCGACCAATAAGCAAGGGGCATTCCCTCTTTTTTGCACTCTTTTCTTATAGCAGGAGTAATACTGCCACCGGGGCATCTGAACATAGTCGGCGCTTTGCCGCTGATTTTTTCAATCTGCTTGCTTGCTTTTGAAATATCACTTGCCGTTACCTGAGAACCATAGTGATTATGAGAATACGTGTGGTTTCCAAGTTCGCAGCCAAGCTGAATTTCCTTGTCAAGCAAATGCTTTGTTTCATTATTAACACGCTCTCCTACCATAAAGAAGGTTGCACGTGCATTATATTTTTCAAGAACGTCAAGTATACGTTTAGTCGAATTAGAGCCGTTATAGTCGTATGCCGGTCCGTCATCAAATGAAAAGGCAATCATTGGTTTGGTTGGGTCAACCTTGCCGATATTAATATCTCTGTCGTAAATGGTAGCTTGACAAGTGTCACTCCATTCACTGTATATCGTTTTATCATCAACAACCATATATGACCTTACACGGGTATAATAAACTTCGCCGACGCTCAAATCCTTAACTGAAAAATTGCGTGTTGCGCCGTCGCTTATTTGCTCGTTTTTATACTCCGAAAAATCACTGTTTTTAGAATACTGAATATCATATCCGGCTAAATTATCTTGGTCGTCCCACTCCATCGACAAAACGCCCTTTCCGCCTGAAAAGGCGCTGAGTACAGGCTTGCTTGGATTGGAATAAAACGTATATTCCTTTGCCTTTTTGCTTAAGTATTCTTTATTAATAAAAGAACGATAAGCCAAAACCTTAATTTTATATACACTTGCGCTTGGGATATTTTTTATCTCAAATTTGCAATTTTCATTGCCCTTACTTTCACCGAGCTTAACATACTTGTTAGCATCATTATCAAGGTTATAAACATAGTAGCCATCTGCTTTTTTTACCTCTTTCCAAGAAAGCGAAATGGAATTTTCACTGTTTTTAGTCATTTTAACGTTTTTTACAGATGATAAATCCTTTGAACCGGTTAGGCAAAGTGCAGTTATTGTGGCAATGATAATTATAAAAATTGTAAGTGCTGAAAAAGATTTTATTTTTTTCTCCATAATTCGATTATCTCCGTTTCAAAAGCACCCAATCACCTAATAATTTCTTTAACTCCGTTTACCATTGCTAATATAGTACAAAAAATAAAAAAATGCAATATATTTTATACTTTATATTATTTTTTGTATGAAGCAACAAAAAATTCGTTTTTTATCTGATATTATACATCAAAATGACTAATTACTGTTTAAAGCATTAATACAAAGCGCCGTTCTTATAACAGTTTATGCGCTTACTTATATAAAAGATTACTTTAACATCACAAGTATTTTATTTCTTTTCAAGCCTTGCATAGTTTGCCATCATTTTTTTCGTTCCCGCCTTGTCAAAAGCAACCTCCAAAAGCATATCACCGCCCATTGGTGTAACGGTAAGAACTGTGCCTGTGCCAAATGATTTGTGGCATACGGTATCGCCAACCTTAAAGTCAATATTATTCTTTTGTGCGGCATTGCCTGCTTGACCGAATTTGTGGGCGCTGCTTGATGACTGAGTATATGAGCCGATTTTATTATGGGAAGAATGGCCAAGCTCATTTCTTGAAGCATTGGCATACGCCGTACGTGGAGTAGTAAATCCCGTGCTTCTGCGTGCCACAACCGATTGGTCGTCAATAACAGAAGATGGAATTTCTCTTAAAAATCTTGAAGGCATATTACGTGAGGTTTGACCGTAAAGCATACGTTGCTGAGAAGAAATAAGATAAAGCTTTTTCTTTGCTCTTGTAATTCCGACATAAGCAAGGCGGCGCTCCTCCTCTAAATCCTCCTCGCTGAACATTGATTGATTTCCGGGGAAGATACCCTCCTCCATACCGGGAATAAACACAACAGGAAATTCAAGCCCCTTAGCCGAATGAAGCGTCATAAGAACTACTGCGTCCTCATCTTCATTGTATGAATCAATATCGGAAATAAGCGCAACATCCTCAAGAAATTCAGAAAGATTTGCGTCCTCGCTTTCTTCCTCATACTTGATAAACATAGATGAAAGTTCCTTGATATTGTTTACTCTGTCCTCGTATGTTTCAGGCTCCTCCTGAAGATAATCAAGATATTTGGTAACGTCCAAAACTTCTTGCAGTAAGTCGTTAAGCCCCATTCCGTTTTCTATACATTCCTGAAAATCTCTAATCATTTTTGTAAAATTCATAAGCTTGGAAGCACTGCGTGAGGTTTTTTGAAATTCATCTGCACGTTCACAAACCTCGAAAGCCGACATACCAAGCCCTGCCCCGATTTCAAGCACGTTTGCAAACATAGTATCCCCGATTGCACGCTTTGGAACATTAATGATTCGCTGAAGCCTTACATTATCACTCGGATTATTAATAACGGCAAGATACGACACAATATCCTTGATTTCTTTTCTGTCAAAAAAGCGATGACCGCCGATAATCCTGTGCGAAATACCGCTTTTTGTAAGCATAACTTCAAGGTTACGTGACTGCGCATTCATACGGTAAAGAATTGCGTGGTCGCTGTATTTCATTCCGTTATTAACATTTTTTACTATCTCGTCAATTATGTACTGCGACTCCTCGGATTCACTCATAACTGTTTTATAAACAATTTTATCGCCCGAGCCGGAACGTGTAAACAAAGTTTTACCCTTACGGTTTTTATTATGAGAAATAACAGCGTTTGCCCCGTCAAGAATATTTTGAGTAGAACGGTAATTTTCTTCAAGCCTTATTACTTTTGCACCCTTATAATGATTTTCAAACGAAAGGATGTTTTCAATCGTAGCGCCACGAAAACGGTAAATACTCTGGTCGTCGTCGCCTACAACACAAATATTTTTATATTTATCTGCAAGAAGCGAGGTCAAAACGTATTGCGCATGGTTAGTATCCTGATACTCGTCAACCATAACATACTTAAATTGAGTTTGATAAAGATTGCGAACGTCCTCATTTTCCTCAAGAAGCTTAACGGTGTTAAAAATAATATCGTCAAAGTCCATTGCATCAGATTTTTTAAGCTGAGCCTGATATAATTCATAACACTCGGCAATTTTGCTCTTTCTGAAATCGTTTTGCGCAGTTTGCTTATACTCCTCAGGGGATATAAGACTGTCCTTCGCCCTGCTGATTTCCGCTAAAATTGACTTGTGATTAATAAGCTTATCCTCGATACCAAGCTGCTTTTGGCATTGCTTCATTACACGCCTTGAATCATCTGTATCATAAATGGTAAAATGATTTGTATATCCTATTTTTTCGCCAAAGCGCCTTAATATTCTTGAGCAACAGCTATGGAAGGTGTATGCCCAAATATCATTAGCCTCTTCTCCTATTGCGCTGACAAGCCTTTCTCTAAGTTCGCCTGCCGCCTTATTTGTAAATGTAATTGCAAGCACCTGCCAAGGAGTGGCAAGATGAGAAGAAATAATATGTTCAACTCGATTAACAAGAACAGTTGTTTTTCCGGAGCCTGCACCTGCCAAAATCAAAAGCGGGCCATCGGTTGTGTCAACAGCAAGCTGCTGCATTTCGTTTAACGCCATAAATTTTCCCTTTCTGATAATAAATAATCATACCAAAAAACCAGGGTAACAAGGGCACCCTGGTTTTATATTTTTGTTTAAACAAACAACCTTATCACTTAAGAAGTGTAAGCAAAATACCTGCTGCAACTGCAGAGCCGATAACGCCTGATACGTTAGGACCCATAGCGTGCATAAGAAGGAAGTTTGATGGATTTTCTTTTTGACCGACCTTTTGAGATACACGGGCAGCCATAGGAACAGCAGATACACCTGCCGAACCGATGAGCGGATTAACCTTACCTTTAGTAGCAATATACATAAGCTTACCAAATAAAGTACCGCCTGCTGTACCAAGGCAAAAAGCTATAAGACCGAGAACAACAATTTTAATTGTGTTAAGGTTAAGGAAGCTTTGAGCTGATGTAGTAGCACCAACCGAGATACCAAGGAAAATGGTAATAATATTCATAAGTTCGTTTTGAGCAGCCTTCGCAATACGCTCTGTTTGGCCACTCTCTTTAAGAAGATTACCAAGCATAAGCATACCTACAAGCGAAGCAGCATCAGGAAGAAGAAGAGAAACAATAACAGTTACCATAATCGGGAAAAGTATTTTTTCAAGCTTTGATACAGGTCTGAGACTGCCCATAACAACGCTTCTCTCTTTCTTAGTTGTAAGTGCTTTCATAATAGGCGGTTGAATAACCGGCACAAGAGCCATATACGAGTACGCTGCCACGGCGATAGTACCAAGCATATACGGCGCAAGCTGCGACGTTACAAAAATAGCCGTCGGACCGTCAGCACCGCCGATAATAGCGATTGAGCCTGCCTCATTAGGTGCAAAACCTAAAAGGATAGCGCCAAGGTAAGTAAAGAAAATACCAAGCTGAGCAGCAGCACCGAGAATAAATGAACTTGGATTTGCAATAAGCGGTGCAAAGTCAGTCATAGCACCGATACCAAGGAAGATAAGTGGTGGATAAATACCGGCTTTAACACCAAAGTAAAGGAAGTCCATAAGTCCGGGTGTGCAACCGACAAATTCGCCTCTGCCTGCAAGCAAATCTCTGAAGCCGTCAAGATCATGATACTGTACCGCTAAGTTTGCCTCAGGTATATTTGCAAGAAGCATACCAAATGCGATAGGAACCATAAGAAGCGGCTCAAAGCCTTTTTTAATACCTAAATAAAGAAATACAAATGCTACCAAAAGCATGATTGCATTCTTATATCCGCCGTCAGCAGTAAAGAAATAAGCATATCCAGAGTTTGTGAAGATGCTGACAATTACTTCCCAAACACCTTGTAAAATTTCCATTATCTACTGCCTCCTAAAACGGTCTTGTGTTGTCGTAAACTGCGGCATTAGCCCAAGGATTTCTGCCCCTGACGTTCACAACATTGACCCTGCGAATCGATTTAACAACAGCACCCTCACCTTCGCTTACAGCAACGGCAGCCGCAATAGCCGCAACGACTTCACCGCTGATGCCTGCCTCAACTTGAGGAGCAGGAGCACTTGCCTTTTTAGCAGGTGCCGGAGTAGGAAGCTTTTGTTCACTCTTGGTTATTTTATTGGTTTTGCCTTTTTTGGCCTTTGCTTCTGCGCTTGAAACAACTTTTCCGAATAAGTAGAAAATAATAATTAAAAGCACAAGCATTAAGAATACGATACCGGCACCGGCAATAATAACCGTAGCGGTGAAAGTAGCGCTTCTGTCAGCCACTAAATCTAATAAAATCGGACTCACCTATATTCCCCCATTATATAAAAGATTAAGTAGTATTAT
>ERZ1034946.960-NODE-960-length-11025-cov-6.079945_pt1 | contig 11025 bp, 11 predicted proteins | sample MGYA00520591_ERZ1034946 | MGnify/ENA primary metagenome ERZ1034946 (study PRJEB33766, sample SAMN09781753) | gut metagenome | biome: gut microbiome | host: Homo sapiens | place: Madagascar | study: EMG produced TPA metagenomics assembly of the PRJNA485056 data set...
TTTTTTGAGCCATTTGCCACACCTTCCTGAGTTCTTGACTGCATAATATATAATCCCTGCACTATTCCGAAAATAATCATTGTTGACAGCAGTGAGCTTCCACCATAGCTTACCAGAGGCAGGGTCACACCTGTCGATGGTATGAATTTGGTCACACCTCCGATTGTGAGGAAAACCTGAAGTGCATACACGCTTCCCAGTCCAAGGGCAACCATTTTATAAAAGGAATCCTTAAGCTGCATGGATATATTAAATATCATAAAGAAACAGCTTACACATATCATTATGATACATAAGGCAAATATGCCTCCAAACTCTTCTGAGATAGCAGAAAAAATAAAGTCATTCTCAACAACCGGGATTTTCTTAGGAAGTCCCTGGTTTAAGCCTAGTCCAAACCAGCCGCCAGTACCGATTGCAAAAAGTGACTGGCATATCTGGTAGCCCTGATTGTCAATAACACTCAAAGGATCCTTCCATGCTATAAAACGGGTCTGCACATGGGAAAAGAGGTTATAACCCAGCACGGCGGCAAGGGACATAAAACCTATTCCTCCTGCAAAAATATAGAGCTTTTTGGTGGCAACATATATCATCACAAGGTATGTAAAGAAATATATTAAGGCACCTCCCAAATCTTTAGAAGCAACCAGTATAAGCACAAAGACAGCAGACACACCGCTGGTTATTGTAAGCTGCTTTAAGTCCGTAGAATTATAAAGCATGGAAGCTATATAAAATACAAAGATAATTTTAACAAATTCAGAAGGCTGGACGGATATGCCTGCAATGCTTATGGAAAGCTTGGCTCCATAGCTTGTGGCACCGGCTACTGCAACAATGAGCAGTGATAAGATACCAACAGCAGCATATACCCAGGTGAGCTTTCTGAATACTGAGATTTTCCTCAAAACCAATGGTATGATTAAGGCTATGGCAAAGCCTGCAATCAGAAAAAGCAATTGCCTTACTGCCTTGTTGATAGACAGCCTTGCAAGAATTACAAGTCCTATGCTGAGCAGCATGACCATGTTGTTAAGCACAAGCTCTGATGCAGTCTTAAAAAGCAGATGGTACATGATGATTATGGCAAGCAGGATAATAAGCTGCATAAGGTAAAAGCCGATTATCTGTTTGTCCATCGTAGTAATATAGAGCACACTAAAGCAGCTTAGATTTATCATAAAAATAAGCCATCTTTGCAGTGCATATTTGCCTTTCTGCTTTGCCTTGTTGTCTGAATGTCTAAATATACTAAAACAATTAAAGGTATAAATAAGTATCAGAAATATGTTTATATATTTAGATAACTGGACTAATAAATGAACCATTTATTCAACTCCTCTTTTATAATGTCCATTTGTAAACTCTCCTCTTCTTTGAAGAGAAGGATTTTCAAAATATGAAAGTATCTCTCTGGTTGCTGCCGCGTCCTCCACTGTAAACATAAGTCTCAGATTATGGATTTTGCTTTCTTTTATCCCTGCAATGTCATTTAAGAGCATTGTTGGCAGGGTGTTGTAAATCACATTATAACACTCATTGCACATATTTTTTACAGGAAAAAGCTTATTATATCTGTCCTTTAAATAAGTTATCTGCTTACACTTATCACATTTGGATGAGTTCCTGTGGACGCACTGGGCTGAGGTCATAAGCGGATAATATCCATATACAATCATTTCAGTGTCCGCATTTGAGCGTCTGGCTATCTCCCTGCCATTAAGCTCTAAGGGCATGGTATCTAAGCTTATATTAAGCTCGTGGTAAGCATTTACAGCATAATCATTGTAGGTGTAGAGATTATGGTCTGTGATTATCTCCCTGTCAGGGAATTTGTCAAGACACCAGCCAAGCTCCTCATAATTTTTAACAACAAATCCTGATATAGCACTCTGGCCTAACAAATCCTGCTTGGAAAGCAGAAAATTATAGGTCTTATCCCTGCAGACTGCCGGCAGAATAATATATATTTTCTTGCCATTTGAAGTAACAAGCCTTATGTCATCTGCTATTTCGTCATCAAAATCATTGAGGCTGTATCTATTCCAGTCTATATACACTCTTGAGATAAGACTGCTCTTACACACTTCTTTAAGCTGGGCTGTGGTCTCTACAGAAGCACTACAGCTATCTTGTAATTCTGCGGATTTATCAGCCACAGGTGCAGGCTTTTGTTTTAAGCATCTGTTTTCATCTCTTACATATGTGCTTAAAAGCTCATTCTTTAAGCCCTCAAGGGCACTTCGCCTAAGCTCATTTATAGCACCATTTGGCATAAATATATTATCATCCATGATGACTTCAAGCTCTTCAAATACAAAGGATGTGTCACCAGTCTTTGACAATCTTTTCGCTACATCCTCTTTAATCAGCGGTTTTTTCTGGGCTTTATCCACTGTTTGGCCTGTTGCAGTATAGACGTAATTCTTGCACTCTACAGTCAGAAATGAATTATTACCTTCATTCAGGACACAGATGCCCTTTACAGGAAGCCTGGTTTCTGTGTCTACATATCTGGCTGATATACGGCTCACAAAATCCTCATCCTCCACAGCAAAATTAGGCTTTTCATATGTGATCATGTCTTTTGCATTGTGGTCAAAGTAATACTTATCCGTAAAACCACATCTGTTTCCAAGGGATTTAAGCTTATTATAGTCAGAGTTCGAAATAGGCTTTAAACTGTCCACATATTTCCTGTAAAATGACACAACTCCGGCTGCATACTCTGGACGCTTCATCCGCCCCTCAATTTTAAGGGAATATACACCAGCTTCTTTTAACTCATTTATGTCCCTTATACCACACATATCCTTCATGCTCAGTATATAAGAATCCTTTAAAAGATCCTTGTGGTTTTCATCCATCACTGTATAGGCAAGCCTGCAGGGCTGGGCACACCGGCCTCTGTTACCGCTTCTGCCCCCTAAGAGACTGCTGAATAGGCACTGACCTGAATAACAATAACACAATGCCCCGTGGACAAAGGCTTCAAGCTCCATTCCAGTTGCTTCATGGATTTTTTTCATCTCAGCAAGACTTGTCTCCCTTGCCATAACTACTCTGGTTACGCCATAGCTTTGAAGCAGCCTGACCCCTTCTATCCCTGTCAAAGTCATCTGTGTGCTGGTGTGGATTGGCAAATCAGGAAATGCCTTATGTATATAGCTTAAGGCTCCAAAATCCTGCACTAAAACAGCATCCAGTCCTTTTAAGTAAAATGGAAGCAGATAATCATACAGTTCATCATTTATCTCCTTATTTTTTAAAAGTGTATTTACTGTCAAATATACCTTTTTGCCTCTTAGATGGGCATAATCAATTGCCTGCAGCAGCTCCTCTTCTGTGAAGTTATCAGCGTAGGCTCTGGCTCCAAACCTTGAACCTCCCACATATACTGCATCTGCTCCTGCCTCTATGACAGCCTTAAATGTCTGAAAAGAACCTGCCGGTGCAAGCACTTCAAAATCTGTATTTATCATAGCATATTCTCCTGCTTTATAGTCTTATATTAATATTAAGATTGTCTGCTTGTTTATTTAAGAAAAAAGAGACAGAAAGCAATTCTCCGTCTCCTTTGATTTATGTAGGTTTATTTCTTTTTTGCCTTTCCATCCAGCAGATTATCTTCCAATGTAGCTTCTAAACGGGCTTTATTTAATAACAACTCTCTGTTTTCTGCCTCAAGCTCCTTCATTGTAGACTCTGCCGTCTCTGTCTTAATCTGATTAGAGATTAAATCATGTTTAAGGTCATAAATTTCCTTGTCCTTAAGCTCAATATCTCTCTCAAGCTTTTCTACCTGAGCCTTTGCCTTAAAGTAATCATCAGCTATGTTAAGCTGGATTAATGTACTTTTCATATTGAGAGGAAGATGTCTATAATCTTCTAATGTATCGTATTCTGTTATCTTTCCATTGATATATGCTGCAACCTTTTGCAGATATTCCTCTCCTTCATATCCGCTTAAGGTATAAACCTTACCATCTATTACAACTTCCGCACTTGTTTTGGCAGACATATCGTATCCTCCATGCTGTTTTCTACAATATATAGTATATTATACACTCTATAATATACAAAAGGCAATACCATTTATTCTCTTTTAATTCCAAAATGCTCAAAGGCAAAATCGGTTGCCACTCTTCCCTTAGGTGTCCTGTTTATAAAGCCATTCTTGACCAGATATGGCTCGTAAACATCTTCGATTGTACCAGAGTCTTCTCCGATTGATGCTGCCAGGGTATCAAGTCCCACAGGACCACCACCAAATTTTTCTATTATTGTAAGCAGAATCTGTCTGTCACTCTGATCCAGACCGAATTTATCGACTTCCATCAAATCAAGGGCGAGGGAAGCCACCTCATAGGTGATTTTACCATCGTACTTGACCTGGGCAAAATCCCTGACTCTCTTTAAGAGACGATTGGCAAGACGAGGTGTGCCTCTTGACCTGCGCGCCATCTCATAGGCACCCTTATCATCAATTGATACATTAAGCACCTTAGATGAATTGATTATAATACTCTTTAACTCATCCACAGTGTAAAAATCCATATGGTTGACCACACCAAACCTGTCACGCAGAGGTGCTGACAGCATGCCTGCTCTGGTTGTGGCACCTACCAGTGTGAATTTTGGCAGATTAAGCCTTATAGACCTTGCTGATTCGCCCTTGCCAATCATCACGTCAATGGCATAGTCCTCCATGGCAGGATAAAGCACCTCCTCAACCTGACGGTTTAAGCGGTGGATTTCGTCCACAAAGAGGATATCTCCCTCCTGTAAGCCATTAAGTATGGCTGCCATCTCTCCCGGCTTTGCTATGGCAGGACCAGATGTGATTTTGACATGGGTTCCCATCTCGTTTGCAATAATCCCTGCAAGAGTTGTTTTGCCCAGTCCCGGAGGTCCGTAAAAAAGCACATGGTCTAATGCCTCGCCTCTTGCTTTTGCCGCCTCTATAAAAATCTTGAGATTGTCCTTAATTTTCTCCTGACCTATATAATCATCAAGGGTCTGGGGGCGCAGATTTGATTCAATTTTTATATCTTCTTCCTGTAATTGTGTGGAAATAGTTCTATTTTGCATATTATTTTGTCCTCATACATAAAACCTGCCACCTTCGGCTTTTCCTGCATACTTTGACATTAAAACAGAGACATATGTTTAAGAGCTGCCTTAAGCACATCCTCTACATCCATATCATCTGTTATCTCAACCTTGGAAACCGCCTTAAGACTCTCAGTTGATGAATAGCCCAGAGCATTAAGTGCCATAACTGCGTCGTTTTTAACCTGACTGTTAGAGCTGACATTTATCTTCTCATTTTCATGCTCAAGCTTCTTCTCAAAAGCATCCTCAAGGGACAGCTTATCCTTCAAATCTATGATAACTCTCTGGGCTGTCTTTGAACCAATGCCCGGAGCCTTTGAAATCGCCTTTGAATCCCCTGATAATACTGCAAAGCGCAAATCATCAGAGCTTAAGGTTGACAGGACAGCCAGGCCTCCCTTCGGCCCGATACCGCTGACTGTAATTAGCAGCTTAAACATTTCCAGGTCATCCTTGGTGAGAAAGCCATATAGAATCATAGCATCCTCCCTCATATAGAGATAGGTATGCACCTTGAGCATTTCGCCAATTCCTGGCAGATAGTTTAAAGACTGGGCTGGAATATAAATCATATACCCTATTCCCCCCACATCAATTACTATATGGTCTGTGTTTACTTCTGCAAGTTCACCCTTAATATAAGAATACATTCTGCCTCCTAAAACTTAAAACGGTTTCCTATTCTTAAGACTATTTCTCCGGCTAATAAGCCAATTAGAAAACCAGTAATAATTCCTGCTATTATCAGTACAGGAACATAAAAAAGAATATTATAATTTTCAACTACAAGCGCAGCCACAATTAACTGTCCTACATTATGGCTGATTCCACCAGCTGTGCTTATCGACAGGATTTTAAGCTTTCCAGTGTTTTTTAGTAAAACCATTACTACAAAGCTTAAAATTCCTCCAGCCAGAGAATAAATAATGCTGAAAGCATTTCCAAACATAAAGCCGGCCAGAATTATCCTCAAAACTGATATAAGGATTGCATCCTTAGCACCAATTGTGTAGAGCATAAGAATAACAACAATATTTGTAAGGCCAAGCTTCACGCCCGGTATTCCAAAGGATATAGGGATTAGTGACTCGACATAGCTGCACACAAGTGCCAATGCCAGAAAAACGCCCCAGTAAGCTATTTTGTTTTTCATATTCTGCCTCTGATTTATCTGGATATCACATCAATATCTGACTCACTCTTACTTGTGACAGTGACTGCCACCTTGTTAGGAAGACAAATTATTGATTCATTGTCCTTGGAGATAGTCTTCTGCTTTATGCACAGCTTATCTGGACAGGTTGCTTCCTCCATATGTGCCGAATCGTTTTCAATAATAAGCACATTTGTCACCTGACCAGAACTGTTTTTTATCTCAATTCTTGCATCAGTATCAAGCGGATAGCTGCCATAAGGGGCGCCATCTACGGAGATATTTACCACATCTCCATTGCTCGAAAAGAAAAATCTGAATATAAGATAAACAGCTATTGCAAGAATTATAATTACAGTAAGAAAAATTATATCGTTTTTTCCTGCCCGTTTAGTCATTTACTATCTCACCTATATAATAAAAGCCCTTACACTCATTAAGTCTAACATTATACAAGCCGCCAATCATATCCTTTGTTCCAGGGAAATGGACAACTGCATTATTGTCAAGGCGTCCAGTTACATATTCCGGATTCTGCTCATCCATCTCTTCTGCTAACACCTGTCTTGTAAGTCCCTCAAGCTGCATAGCCTTTTCCGTAGAGATTGTCTGGACTTCCTTTAAAAGCCTGTCAAATCTCTCCTTAACCACATCCTCTGGAACCTGTCCCTCCATTGTTGCAGCAGGAGTTCCGGTTCTCTTTGAGTAGATGAAGGTAAAGGCACTGTCATATCTTACCTGCTTTACAACCTCCATTGTCTCTTCAAAGTCTTCCTCAGTTTCTCCCGGGAAGCCTACAATAATATCCGTTGTCAGTGCAATATCAGGCACAGCCTCGCGAAGCTTTCTGACTTCCTCCAGATACTGTTCCTTATCGTAATGTCTGTTCATAATCTTTAGGATTCTTGAGCTTCCAGACTGAAGCGGCAGGTGAAAATGCCTGCATACCTTATCGCACTCTCTCATAGCCTGAATCAAATCATCTGACAAGTCCTTTGGATGGGAAGTCATAAAACGGATTCGCTTTAAGCCCTCGATTTTATTGACCTCACGGAGCAAATCTGCAAAGGACATTGGATTGTCAAGTGTTTTTCCATATGAGTTAACATTTTGTCCCAGAAGCATAATCTCACATACTCCGTCTGCTACAAGCGACTCAATCTCCTTTATGATTTCACGAGGCTCCCTGCTTCGCTCACGTCCTCTCACATAAGGCACAATACAGTAACTGCAGAAATTATTGCAGCCAAACATGATGTTTACTCCTGATTTAAAGGAGAATTTTCTCTTTACTGGTAAATCCTCTACAATTTTGTCTGTATCCTTCCAGATATCTACAATCATGGAATTAGACTCGAACATATTGCAGACCAGTTCTGCAAATTTATATATATTATGGGTACCAAAAATCAAGTCTACAAATCTGTAGCTCTTCTGGATTTTTGATACAACAGTTTCCTCCTGCATCATGCAACCACAGAGGGCAATCCTCATCTCCGGATTCTGCTTTTTGTATTTCTGTAAATAACCAAGACGACCATACACCTTGTTATTTGCATTCTCTCTTACAGTACAGGTATTGTATACAACAAAGTCTGCATGTTCGTCCTCGGACTCAACATATCCAATCTGCTCCAAAATACCCTCAAGTTTTTCTGAGTCACGGGCATTCATCTGGCACCCAAAGGTTTTTACGTTATAAGTAAGCTTACGTCCTATTGCCTGTTCGCGTTCCTTTACAAACTTTCTTGCTTTCTCAATATATTCATACTGCTGTGTTGCTTCTAAATCTCTCATATTTTCCTCTTACTATTATTTATTTTCTAATCTGGCCGCTGCCATATATTGTATATTTGTAGCTTGTCAGTGCCTCAAGTCCCATAGGACCTCTGGCATGGAGCTTCTGTGTGCTTATTCCAATCTCAGCACCAAATCCGAATTCGTTTCCATCCGAGAAGCGTGTTGACGCATTTACATATACGCAGGCAGAGTCCACCTCATCTAAAAACTGCTGGGCAGCATCATAATTTCTGGTAATGATTGCCTCTGAATGTGAAGTATTGTATTTGTTTATGTGGGCTATAGCCTCATCTATAGAATCCACCACCTTAAGAGATAAAATATAGTCTAAGTATTCCCTGCCCCAATCCTCTTCTACTGCCTCTACAGCATGCTTTTTGGACTTAAGCAGCTCCTTTGAGTATTCGTCACAACGGACCTCTACGTTAAACTCTCTTAATGCCTTGTAGAGCTTTGGTATAAATTTATCAGCGATATCCTTATGTACGACAACTGACTCGCAGGCATTGCATACGCTGATTCGCTGGGTCTTGGCATTGATGATGATATCAATTGCCATATCAAAGTCTGCGTCCTTGTCTACATATACATGACAGTTGCCAGTTCCGGTCTGAATTACAGGTATTGTAGAATTCATAACTACATTCTGGATAAGCCCTGCACCGCCTCTTGGAATCAGAAGGTCTACATATCTGTTCATCTTCATGAACTCGTTGGTAGTCTCCCTGTCTGTGCTCTCAATAAGGTTTAAGGCTCCGGCAGGGATATCATTCTTCTTGAGAACTTTTTTGAGGACTGACACAATGGCAATATTAGAATTAATTGCGTCACTTCCACCCTTTAGTATCACGCAGTTTCCGGTCTTAAAGCATAGTCCGAAGGCATCTGTCGTAACATTCGGCCTTGCCTCAAAAATTATGCCTATAACACCGATTGGTACGCGCTTTTTACCAATAATAAGTCCGTTAGGTCTTTTGGACATGCTTATCACTTCACCGATTGGGTCACTTAACTTTGCAATCTGGCGCAGGCCATCAGCCATACCTTCTATTCTGTCTTTGTCCAGAGTAAGTCTGTCAATCATAGCCTCTGCCATAAGCTTTTGTCTGGCGTTCTCCACGTCAAGCTCATTTGCCTTCAATATCTTGTCTGCGTGCTTGATAAGGCTGTCTGCGCACTGGTTTAAAACTGTATTTTTTAAGTCGGTGTCCAGTGTACCCACCTTTATTCTTGAATCATGTGCCACACTACATATTTCTTCTAATTTTGTCATTGATGAAGACCTCTCTTTTCTCAGTAATAAGCGCATCCATGGAAACATCTGATGAATATGCTTCCCAGTCCGGATAGATTTGAAAATCAAATGCTATTCCTATTTTGGTTATATCCCTGTACCTGTTAAAATAATTATCATAAAAGCCTCTGCCATAGCCTATTCTGTTTCCCTTTTCCGAGAAAACAAGCCCCGGAACCAGGCAAATTGTCTTATCCGTTGGGCTGACAAGCCTGCAGCCTTCAACCGGTTCCATAATATGAAAATTTCCCTCTGATAAATCTTTAACAGAATCTATTATATAAAAATCCATATCATTTTCACCTGATTTATCAACTCTTGGAAAGGCAATAGTTTTTCCAAGCTCCCTGGCTCTGGCTATAAAATAACTTAAATCCACCTCATTATTTGCTGATGCATATAGCAGATATGTATCGAATCCAGCAATATCAAGTCCTGAATTGTGAGCCTGTAAAAATTCAGACAGCCTGCCGCATATAATCCTGCTGTTTTCTGACACATAAGCTTCTGATAATAATTTTCTCTTCTGCTTTACCTCTTTACGAAGTGATTCCTTTTTTACCATATTTTTCACCAAGATTTTCTATTGAACCATCTTCGTTTACCATATCTATATTGTTGAGCTGGCTTCTCAAATTACTCTTTACACTGGCTACAAACTCTTTTCTGAGTATTGCCTGCTCCTTCTTTTCATCCTCTGTAAGCCCCTCGGCCTGTGACTTCCTATATAATTCATTTATTCTGTTGATTTTTCCGTCTGTCATCATCCAATTGTCTCCATAATATAATTTTCCAGCACAAAATTAGGCTCTCTCTGTGCGTGGAATTTGGTTCCTACAAAATCATCCTCCAATATCTTATATAATACAGAAAAATCATTTGCATTTGCTATTATCATATCTGCACCGGAATTGGTAGCTATCTTTGCAGCGGTAAGCTTGGTTGCCATGCCGCCAGTTCCCACGCTGCTTCCTGTGCTGTCCTTTGCCATTCCAAAGATAGAATCATCTATTTCCTGGACATCTTTTATAAGCTCAGCCTCCGGATTAGTATGTGGGTCATCTGTGTACAAGCCATCAATGTCTGAAAGCAGCACCAGAAGGTCTGCATTTACAAGGTTTGATACCAGAGCAGAAAGTGTGTCATTGTCACCAAACTGCATCTCGTATGTACTTACTGTATCATTTTCATTTACTATAGGAACAACCCCTAATTTAAAGAGCTCTTCAAAAGTATTTGTAGCATTTTCTCTGGACACTGGGTTAATCATCGTGTTCTTGGTCATAAGCACCTGACCGGAGGTCTGGTTATACTCGCTAAAAAGCTTCTGGTAGGTCATCATCAGACGTCCCTGTCCTACAGCAGCACATGCCTGCTTTGTAGATATATCCTTTGGTCTGTCCTTAAGCCCGATTGCATCCCTGCCCACAGCGATTGCCCCGGAGCTTACCAGACATACATCCTTTCCCTGATTTCTTAAATCACAGATTGCCCTCACCAGCTTTTCCATCTTGAGGAAGTTCACGCTTCCAGTCTCCTGATGAGTCAGAGAGGACGAACCTACTTTAATCACTATTCTCTTGTAATCCTTTGATGCCTTCATAATCAATTCCCTTTTTGTCATTCTAATACACCTACGTTAACATACATAGATTACTGT
>ERZ1034946.965-NODE-965-length-10970-cov-12.724691_pt1 | contig 10970 bp, 11 predicted proteins | sample MGYA00520591_ERZ1034946 | MGnify/ENA primary metagenome ERZ1034946 (study PRJEB33766, sample SAMN09781753) | gut metagenome | biome: gut microbiome | host: Homo sapiens | place: Madagascar | study: EMG produced TPA metagenomics assembly of the PRJNA485056 data...
ATATATTATATTTGCAGTGGTTATGGATAAGAATGAAATTTCACTAAGAATAATTGGCAAGAATGGGGATGAACCCCTTTCTCCTGCCAACTTTGACATCGGGCAGATACGATTTTTGCTCGATGAGGTGGAGAATTTGTTATATCCAGACAGAAAGAAGCGTAAAGATCGCCCTATAATTTCTTATGAATTGAAGGAAGGTTCTGTGCTGAATGTGTTCAAAACTTCCATGCAAAGTGTTCTCTTAGTGTCGTCTATGCTTGGAGTTATTGAGCAGGAGAATGGCTATATTGATAAGCTGGAAGTGGCTAGTGCACAAGCGATAGAAAATCTTCAGTCTTTTGCCTTGCGCCATAACTATGACATAGAAATAGGCACTTCTGACAAACCACAACGCATCTTTAAGATTACTCCAACTACTCATTATGTCCGCCGTGAGAATATCTTGGTGGATATTGAGTGCTATTATTATGGCACATTGACCGATGCAGGTGGAAAGGACAAAGCTAACATTCATTTAGATACAAAGGATGCAGGCTCCTTGACAATACGAACAGACAAGGAATATTTAGCTGGCTATCAGGGAAATCCACTCTATAAAAAATTTGGTGTACGAGTTCGGGCTAAGAAGAATATTCTTACAGGCGATATAGATAAGTCAACTTTGGTCTTGGTGGAATTGATGGACTATCACCCCAAGTTCGATGAGGATTATCTGCAGGGCTTGATTCGTAAGGCTACTCCAAAGTGGAAAGATGTGAATGCTGACGAATGGTTGACTAATATAAGAGGAGGGCTTGCCTGATGGAACAGAATTGCGTACTGTTGGACACCAGTTTCTTCATTCGCTTGTTGAATGAAGAAGACCCTTTGCATGAAAATGCTTTTGGGTATTTCAGATATTTCTTGGAGCATGATTTCGTGATAAAGATCAGTACCATTGCTATAGCAGAGTATTGTGTGAGAGGGGAAGTGAGTGAACTTCCTCTTAAAAATATGCTCATCGTTCCCTTCAATTTTGATCATGCTCAACGAGCTGGAAAGATGATAGCAGAGGTTTATGCTGAGAAGAAAAAGCGCGGTGCAACCATTGCTCCAAGAGCCGTAGTACCTAATGATACCAAGATGTTTGCGCAAGCTGATATGGAACCTGATATCAACTTTTATGGTACAGCGGATGTCGAATGTAAGAAGGTGTATGATATGATAAAGACTTCGGAAGGCAAATTGTCTTTTGACTTTATTGATATAACAATTCCTTATACTACCTTCTTTGGAGTACTTGATTTTAAGGAGTAAATACTGATATGTTTTATGTCATAGAAAGGTAAATCACCGTTAGTCCGTATGGCGGTACCGATATAAAATATTACCTTTGCATCCGTAATCAAAACAGTTTGATAATGGAAACAAGGGAATATTTCTAAAAAGTGATGCAGGACTACAATCAAAAGAGCAAAGGTAGTAGTTTACGCAAGTATTGTAAGTAACTCACCCGACTGATGGAGGGAAGCAAGACTTCATGTCCCTAATCCCATGCAATTATAACTCAAACAAAAAGGTGAATGTCAAGGCTGCCTAATTGGCAGCTCTGGCAATACCAATTAATAACATGTTTTTTTGAAAAATGTTGGATGTGCTAACTGCTGAAAATCAGTAGTTACGTTCTAACGGTGATTTACGAAAGATGAGCACTTCTGTTATTTCGATGACATGTATTGTCCCGACTATACCTGCTCCGATATTTTGAAGTCCATCATTTCAGAAATTAAGTCAAGCAAAGTTGCTATCGAAGATGTTGCTTACTTCAATGCTGGCATGTCAATGATAGCCAAGATGAAATCCTACGTAGATTACGGCAGTCCCTTCTGAGTAATGGATTGGGAAAGATATAAAGGATAAAATTTATAATATGATGTTACGATTAGTCTTTGTTTCAGTATTTTTGCTCGGAGCAGTAATAGGATGGCTTGTGGTTTACTTTGTGCGTAAATACAAAAAGTATAACCCTAAAGTGTTAAGAGATTCCATGGTTTTATTACTGGGAGGAGGATGCATGGATTTTCTTTTGTCCCTGATCGATAAGCAAGTTGCAATATATGCTTTTGCTGCATACTTAATAGGATTATTTACAGCCTTCTTTCTTCATTGGATTTATCAATTTATAGTTGCAAAAATAACGGCTCCAAAATTTATGGATCCTCGCAGCAAATATGAATTGTTCTCGGGTTGTAGCCTTTCTGACACAGAAAAGGATGCAGGGTCTATGGTTTGTTATCAACTAGAAATAGTGAATCAAGGATTTCAGCAACTCTGTGAGAAACTTATAACAGAAGATGAGTTCATAACTCTGGTGCAAAAATCAGGCTTAACACGTCAGGCCTTTGAAGATTTGACAAGTCATCCATTGGGAGATATGTTTTTGTCTCCAGCTCTTACAGCATATATAAGGGCAAAGAATATATTTGATGTAATAGAGCGTGATGCCGCTGACCGACAAATAATCGTGGATTAGGAAATAAAACAAAAGATACGAAGATAGCTATGAATTATATCGAACAAGTATTTCGTGATAAGGCGAAGGATGAAGGGTGTTCAATTCTTGTAAGCAAATGGAATTATGATTCTACATTGATTCCTGAAGCTTTGGAAACAATCCCTTTGATTTTTCCGCATTTTAGCAAGCATAATAAGTCTCATTCTGAGACGATATTGAACAATATTGTTAATGTGCTTGGAAAAAATGTTATAGAGCAATTATCTTCTACAGACTTATGGCTGATACTTGAATCTGCGTATTGTCACGATTTAGGTATGGTTATTACCGTAGAAATGATTAATGCAGCCCTTCAAGATGGAAGTTTTTTGAAATACTTTAGAAGTGTTTTGGCAGACCCTTTTCATGAAATGTATAAATATGCTGCATTTTATGCAATTAAAGATGGCAAATTGGTCTTGAAGCAAAATGACTTTTCGTTGATGATGTATGATAGTGTTCGTTTTCTTATGTCGGATTATTTCCGCTCAAGGCATGCGGATAATTCCCTGAAGGCGATAGCTAATACAGATTCTGTCTTAGCTTTGGATTTGCCAAAAGCAATAGTTCCTACTCGTTTGATTAGTATGATGGGTGCGGTTTGTCGCTCTCATACATTGAATTTTAACGAGGTTATGTCTTTGCCGCAGGTTGAGAATGGAATAGCTACAGATATGGCACATCCACGCTTTGTAGCTTGTTTGCTTAGATTAGGAGATATCTTAGATATAGATAATAATCGCTTCTCAGATGTGTTTATGAAAACGATAAGCGAGATGCCTGAATTATCGCAACTGCATAAAGATAAGCATTTGAGTATAACACATCTACGTATTGATAGTAAGTATATAGAGGTCAATGCTAAGTGTAAATCTCCTAGAGTTGCTAAAGTTACGAAGGATTGGTTTTCTTGGATTAAGGAAGAAGTGAACAACCAAACTCTAAGATGGAATACGATTGTTCCTGATGATATATCTTGCTATTTGCCTACTATTAGTCATTTAGATATAGAAATAGAAGGCTATGATAACCTGTCAACCATCGAAATGCCAAGATTTACGATAGATGTGAATAAAGCATTAGAATTACTCCAGGGTAAAAATTTCTATAAAGATCCTTTTGATTCTATTCGAGAACTCCTTCAGAATGCTGTTGATTCAACTTTATTAAAGCTTTATGAACTTTACAAAGATTCAGAAGTTATCCGGAATGGTATTGGAAATAGCTTTTTGGATGTAGCTAAACAGTTTCCGATTTATGTAGAAGTTAGAAGAGACGCAAAGGGAATTATTCAAGTTTCAATTTCGGATAAAGGGTTAGGAATAAGTAAGCAGCAATTGAAATTCTTGTCTAATACAGGTAGTAGTTCTAAGAATGTGCTTAAGCAAGATATCATTCGAAATATGCCAGTGTGGATGCGCCCTTCGGGTGTTTTTGGTATTGGTTTTCAAAGTATATTTCTTTTAACTGATAGAGTTGATATTGAAACAAAAGACTTTTTTACAGATGAATGCATTTCGATAGAAATGTATAATCCTCGTTCGAAAATGAAGGGTGATATTTATATCAAGCCATGCTCCCATATGTACGAGAGTGGTTTTAAACTTCATTTTTCTTTAAAAGAAGAATGTAATAGGCAGAAGAAAACTGAAAGTAATGATTTCTTTGATGAAATCCATGAAGAAGATAGTGTCGTATCTATTTGTGAAAAAGTAAAGCAATATGCAGAACTGTCATTTTTCCCAATATATTGTAATGAGGAATATATAGAGCGAGAAGACAATCTTTACTTTGATCAGGAGACTGGTATAGAACTGAAATTTTCAGACTCAAATGGTGTTTTGGATCAAAAGTTTTATTTTAAGAATGCTCACGTAGCATCTTTACCAAATGTACCATTCTTTAGTTTAATTGCAAATTTTCATTCATGTAATAGTGTGGATTTTCTTACATTAGATAGAGGTGAGTTTAAAGATAGTATGAAATCTGAGGCTCAGATTCTATTGTTTCAGGCTATTGATAATTATTTGCATTCCCCTTCTTTTACTCCTGTTTATAATAATGGTATTAATTCTTTTGTACTTTTTATGAGGCTCATTGGGAACAATTGTATTCCGGTTTTAGAGAAAGACTGGGATTTTAAGTTCAAAGGTAGGCCTGTACATGAGTATCTTAGCTATCAAAAAGTGATAGTCACAACAACCTTTGCCCAGGCAAATGATGTTGAAATTAAAGAGATTGGAAATGATTTGCTTTTGTCTATTGATGTTATATTTATGGCTTCGAGTGAAGAAATTATTAGAGCTTTTCTTAAGATATTAAGTGATTATTATAGAAATTGTTACCTGAAAAGAGTTTTTGTTGAAAATAAATTTAAGTGTGTCCAATATGTCATGCAAAACGAAGATGAATCTGATGATGACATAGGTGATCTAAAAGAAATCTTACCATTTGTTCTAGACATGTTAAGGCGAAGAGATCATTTCGCTATTTTGCCTTATATTAAAGGTTTCAGACATTTACGAATTCCTACAGATAAGGCTCAAGATAAAGTTGTTGATTCGAGTATCGCTACAATGTTGCCAAGAAAAAAAATGGTAAAAATGATTTCTCCATTTAAATATGATGGTAATAAATTAATAGACAATCGTTGTCAAGAACTTTATGATTTTGTTCATGAATGTAATGGCAGCAGTATAGATGATATAAAAGCGGATTATGAAAAATTCTCTCAACTAATAATGACTATGTGGAATAATAAATAGAAATGTGGTTGCTTTGCCTGCAGCTTTATTTAGTAAAGCTACTATAGAGGCTCCCGGAATGATGCCTTTTTCCATTTAAATAAATATTTGGGGGAATGATAGAAATGAGTTCTATTTTTGGGGGCTATATTATGTTGAGTAAAGAATTAATATGTTATCATTATGGATACAGATTGGATTAAAATATTAATACCTGTCTTGGCATCTTTGCTGGGAGGATTTGTTGGTGCGTGGTTTCAAAATTTGTTCTTGCAGCATAAGACAAATAAGGTGCGCAAAATTGCCATAAGAGGATTGTGTGTATTTAAGAAGTATGCCAAAGATGGACAACTTATGATACAGCAGCCTCAGACTTTAATAATGAATTAAATGTCGTGGAAAAACGTGCTGTATTAGTGGCTTTATGTAAATTAGGCATTCCTGTTGTTAAGCCTGTGGATAATGTTTTCGATATAGCTCACATACGGTTTGAACATGTGGAAATATCCAAGGATTCTTTATTCTTGATGACAGAACAAGTTAGTAAAGGCAATTGTGATACGATTGATTTATCTGTATTGCAGGGGAAGAAGGAGATGCCAATAAAAGGTTATTGGTCTAATTATATGGTTCATTCTAATGCTACAGGAAAATTCCAGAGCATAAAATTTGATGAGGAATTTGAGAAAAATCATCTTGTAGAATTTGTAAATGACTTACATGTTGGTGATGAAGTACATCGCTTTCGAGATGCTCAAGATTGCATAGGCGAGTTTATTCTTAAGTACAAAAATATGGACGAAATGTTTGATGTAATTAAGAATATAGAAAGTAAGATAAATGTAATAGTTCAATAAGTTATGAAAAATTTGGTAATAGTTGGAATATCTGATACAGCGGATAGAATAGCTCGTTTTGTAGAAAGATATTCGTTATATAATATAATCGGCTGTACTGTTAATAAGGAGTATGTTCCGGAAGGTGGCATGGCTGAAGTGGGGGGGGTAAATAGAAAAGTATTTCCTTTAGAAGAACTTGATAAATTCATAGATAAAGAAAACGATCTTCTTTTCGTGGCAGTTTTATGGAATCGCTTGAATGCAGATCGTCGTTATCTGTATGAAAAAGTTAAATCGATGGGGTATCATTTTGCCAATATCATTTCTCCAAATGCACAGGTTCGTGGAGAATTGCTGGGAGACAATTGTTGGATTTGTGATGGTGTTATAGTTCAAGAACATGTGAAATTTGGCAATGATATATTTGTTATGGATAATGCTATGGTTGGCCATTGGACTATGGTTTCTGATCATGTATTTATAGCAATACGAGCTACAGTTTGTGGTGCAGTTGATATCGGAGAGCAATGTTATATCGGTGCTAACGCAACGGTTTTCGATGAAGTAAAGATTGGGAAAAAGTGCTTGATAGGTGGCGCTACTGTCGCAAAGCGTAGTGTACCAGATTTTTCAGTTGTTAAAATTCCAAGCGACACAATGATCATCAAACAATATCCAGAAGATCTTATTGAGAGCAAATGGTTGGCCCACCATAATGTTAGATAATATGAATATAGAATTATATAGCAAATTTCCTCAACCTGAAGAGTCTTTCTTACAGTTGATGAAAAAAGCAAGTAAACTTTTTCCCCGCTCTATCGGAGGTGTTGAATTTAGAGGTATATAGCCATAAGCTATATACTCGTGCCTCTTTTATTGTTTGTCAGCATGAAGATGATATAATAGCTTTTACGGCTTTCTACCAAAATGAGGAAGCAAAGCAATTGTATATAACACTTATATGTGTTGATAAGTCTTTTCAGAGGCAAGGGCTTGGATATAAAATGCTTGACTCTTTAATGAGTTTGAAGGCAGATGGTTTTGAAACTATAGGCTTAGAAGTTCTTAAAGATAATATTTCTGCCTACAATTTTTATAAGAGGAATGGCTTTGTGGAACAAGAAGACAGAGGAGATAAATTATTGACGGTAAAAAATATCTGAAATTCTGATATAAATCAATTTTATTAAGTCGTTTAAACATTTTCAATCTCTGTATCTATTATGAATCCTGAAGAGTATTTCAACCCCACCTTCTTTACTGATTATTTCAAATCGAAGTTAAGGACGAAGAAGGGCGGGGCGTTAGATGGGCTTACCCCTGATACCTTTTGGAAAAGGTATGAGCGGGAATTAGAGGTCATCTCCAAACGATGTTTGGAGGGAACCTATAAGTTCTCTCCCTATTTGGAAAAGCTGATATTGAAGGGGAAGGATAAATTTCCAAGAATACTTTCCGTGCCTTCCATGAGAGACAGAATGGTTTTGGGGGCACTCAATAAATACCTTCAGGATACATTCCCAGAGGCGGTTAATCATGAAGTCCCAAATCAGTATATTAAAGAGGTAAGCGATTTCTTGGCAGAACATTCCAAGGATAAACTCTACTTTCTGAAAACGGATATCAAGGGCTTCTATGATAATATTGATCTCAATACGCTTTATGAAAAATTAGAGTCACGTGTCGATGAACATATCTTGCGACTCATCATGACTGCGATTGATACGATAACTATTCCAAGAGATGCGTCTCGACATTCCTCTCCACAGGAGCCAAGACTGAAGGGCGTTCCACAAGGTTTAGCTATATCTAATATCCTTGCGTCGATTTCTATGCTGGATTTCGATGCTGTTGTCAAAGGAAAATATCGTCATTGTATCTACAAAAGATATGTTGATGATATATTGGTATTGAGTACTACTCCTCTGAATACATTCTCTGTAGATGAGATACAATGTGAATTTATATTGAAGAAATTAGGCTTACGCCTTTCTCCGGATAAAACAATGTATGGGGAAGTGGGGGATATCTCTTTCGATTACATAGGATACATGATTCAGTCGGCTCTTTCCATATCTGTTCGCAAGAAAAATGTTCAGGTTTTTCTGAATCGCATATCCCGATTGATCTCACGATATCGCAGCCAGAAGTCTAACCCTTTCCTTCGTCCTCGCTTTATAGCAGAAGATAAGGAACTTGATGAATATTATATAGCTTTAATCAATCAGAAATTGGCAGGAATCAAAGTTGCCAATCATCTATTTGGCTGGATTGCATACTTCCAGGCGATGACGGATATACACCAGTTGTATGAACTTGATACGGTCATTCACAAGAAGTTCTTGAGTGGTTGTGAAATAGAGCCAAAAATCTGTCATTTGCAGGATGTCTATTGGGATATCAAAAAACATGCAGGCAAACATAAGTTGCTTGATCTTGATGCTATAAAAAATATAGGAGATATGAAGGCTTTTCTTTTATCAAGAGGGCTGATTGATAAGGATTTCAAATATGATGATGATGAAATTCAAAAGAGATATTATATTCATCTGGAGCACTTGAAGAAAGATGCTTGGAAGAGTATTGGTATAACTTATTAGGAGGAGGTCTTTAGACTTCGGTCTATGGGGTTTGCGATTCGCATTCACTTTTTGTAAAGAATTTAATGCCGTAAGGTATGCCATGAAAATGGTTATTTCCGTTTTAAAATTGGGACCTCCTCCTTTTTCTATATGAAACACTAATAAGAAAATGATGATATGAATTATTTAGATGATTTTTCAAACACGATTTATAAAACGATGTGTGCTCGTTTTACAGCTTTTCGTCGTATGAAACGCAATCGTGATGCTTCAAGGGTTGCAGAAACCATGTTTTCTGCCTCCATTATAGCAATTAGTTTGATAGCTCTGTTAAAGAAAGAGGCTGTACACACAGCAGAGATTAGTATCTTTACTATTATTCTTTCAACATTTCTATTAGTTTTTTCTCATCTGTTTAGCAGTTTGAATTACAATAAGCGCATGGAAAATTATCATGATTGCGGTAACAAACTGAATTATTTATATCGTCAGATATATAGAGATATGAATTATTATTCAGAGGATGAGTTGAAAGAGAAATATCAGGATTATCTGGATCAGTATGAGCAGATTTTGAGAGAGTTCAATCTCAATCATAGCTTATTCGATTATCAATATGCTGAAGTCATCAGGCAAGATTCTGATGTCCATCAGTTTAAAAGGTTATGTTTACGAATAAGATATTATTTTCTTGATGTATATATGTTTTATTGGCTTTTGGCGATCGTACCCGCCCTTGGTGTCTTCTACTGGTTCTTAGCTAATCTATATTGATATAGAGTAAAAAAACAAAGGAGAATAAAAAATCCCCCGCAGCGGAGAAAGCTGCGGGGGAAGTAGATAGAGGTTAGATGTGGAAGTCGATGTCTTCGAGCCAGTCTCGAACATCGAAGCACGGACAGTCCTTTCGGACATTAGGCAGGTCGCGGTGGCCCAGGATCTCGGCATCGGGATAATCCACGCACAGGCTATGCAGCAGTTCCTCCATCGTCACCTTCTGTGCCAGTGTACGGGTGTCGGCGGGATGGCCGTTCGCGTCGAGTCCGCCCTCATAGCAGATACCTATGGAGTGGGCGTTGTAGTGGCGGGCATGAGCCCCTGCGATTCCCTTCGGCCGGTGATCGTTGGTTCAGGGCGTGTGGGGTAAAACTTGTGAAACTTGAATAAAGAAGATAGAAATTCCTTTCGAAAGGAAATACTATATTTCTCTTTCAACACATAGCTATGTGAATATAATCTGCATAAGATTAGGGCAAGAAGTAAAAACTCCTCAAAAAATTTGGTAGTTTCACAGAAGACCCTTATTTTTGTTACGAATTAAATATTGAAGTTATGGATTCGTTAACATTACAGGTAGATAGCCCATCTTTGTAGGAGCAATTAAAGAATGTCCTCTCTCTTATGAGAGGCGTTAAAATAGTTTCTGACTCCCCTGTTTCAAGGAGTGCTGCTTTGGAAGATGTTCCAAACGCAGAAACTTTGGCAGCAATGAAAGAGGCAGAGAGTGGGCTAAGGATCCTCTTGTAGTTAGTTCCATATTGGAACATACTGCTTCTGCTCAGAAAATATCCAGTTTCCCAAACAGGGCTAAGCCTTTACTATGCTATAAAGGGCACAGGGTTAACGCTGGATATGGAGTATTCTTCTTTTTTATTGTACTTATCTATTTTCCTGCAAAGTTAACAAAAGTTTGCAGATATAAAGATTTTACCTCTTTATTTTTCCAAGTGCAAATATAATAGTAAGGGCAAAAGCTTTACATATCGCAAAGAATTTTCATTTTTTATTAGGTGCTTTTTAAAGCTTTTGCCCTTACAGGGCGCCAGGCTAACGCTCACAAACCCAGGGCGTTGCCCTGGGCTAAGAGCTTCTGCCCTTTCAGGGCGTGCTGCTTGCGTGAGCTTGGGCCTTCAGGGCGTGCTGGTTCTGTGAGCTTAACATTAAACACTAAAAATTCCCTTCAAGGCTGTTGTCCCTTAACTTCTTTAACTCCCCATGATATAGCAAGAAAGGCTGTTGGCTATAACTTCTAACGACCGAAGGGAGTGATAACTTCTTTAACTTCTATAACTTCCCTTCCAAAGAAACTTCTTTAATTTCTATAACTTCCCTCCCAAAGAAACTTCTATAACTTCTGGACTTGCAAAAGTTTACTCACAATAAAAGGAGAATAAAAAATCCCCCGCAGCGGAGAAAGCTGCGGGGGAAGTAGATAGAGGTTAGATGTGGAAGTCGATGTCTTCGAGCCAGTCTCGAACATCGAAGCACG
>ERZ1034946.968-NODE-968-length-10937-cov-17.738008_pt1 | contig 10937 bp, 14 predicted proteins | sample MGYA00520591_ERZ1034946 | MGnify/ENA primary metagenome ERZ1034946 (study PRJEB33766, sample SAMN09781753) | gut metagenome | biome: gut microbiome | host: Homo sapiens | place: Madagascar | study: EMG produced TPA metagenomics assembly of the PRJNA485056 data...
CGAAAATACAGTATAGGGAACATCTGTTCCGTGTTCCAACTTTTACTAAACTAGGAAAATATATAGATTTAAAAAAAAATGAATTTCACATTTTTATATTTTTATATAAAAAATGAACCATTTTTGCTTTTTTTTTCATCATATATAAATAGGACAGATATAAGAAAAATGAAAGAAGGAAAGAAAATGTTTTTATCAACAGATATACAGACACGTTCTATAGAATTAGGCATATCAGAAGCAGGAATCAGTAAATTAACAAGCTCATCTAAGAAATTCAGTTCTTTTATAGATAGTACAGAGAGAAAAATAAAAAGAGAAAAAAGAAAATTAAGAGAAGCTAAAGAACAGGAACAGGAACTTTATGACAGAGAAATATAATGATGATTTTTTAATAGACAATTATAAAGCATTAGGTGCCGCAATTATAATAAGAGCTATAAAAGATTATGAAACCTATGCATATACTGAATTTGAAACAACCAGTGCGAATAAAACCAAACTTGAAAAATTTTTCAATAGCCAGTGGTGTATGTATCTAATCAACACTTGTTGTGATATGGATATAGAGACCAAAGACATTTTACCGACATTACAAAATTTTTTAGTCCAGAATAAGAACATGAAAAATTTTGACAGATTAGTAACAGATTTAGAAACAAAAGAGCCTGAAGATGAATTAGAACCAGAATTATGAGGTAATAAAAATGATAGTGGAAATTCTAAATGACACAAAAAATAATATAAATAAAAACATCCAATTAACGTCAATGGAAAAAATTTATAACATTGATGAAACGAATGATTCAAAAAATGATACGACCATTTTAAATCAGGATGATTTTAATTTTGAAAAAGAATAATCAGGATAGAAGGTGCAGAAGATGAATATTACAATAAGAAAAACAATAGATGAAAATGGTATTTATGCTGTTCAGGAAGTAACGAACATCTTAACAGATGAAGTAGATGGATATTGTTTATTTGATAAGAATAGCAGGAAAGAATTACCACAATTATTTCCAACCGAAGAAGAAGCCTTAGAATATTCAGATGAATTAATGGAAGAAAAAGAGGAAGAAAATGAATGTCTCGTATATTAAATAATAATGATTATACACTACTGTTTGCTTTTGTCATTTCTATTCTTTATGTCATTGTAAAAATGGTACTGGAAGTATTGTCTGAAATTTCAATAAAAAATGGAATGACGCCGCAAGAAGCAAAAGAAAAGTATGACTTTACACCCAAGGGGATAAAAAGAAGACGGGTGAAAAAACAATTAGAAGAACAAGAAGAGAGGAATATGGAAGAAGTAAATGAGTCGGAAGAAAATCAAGATTGTGAAGATTCCTGCGTGTCCTCATTGTTCCAGTCTAAGGACAGGAGAAATTAGTAATTATGTCGTTACGAGGACTGAACAGAAAAAGATAGAAAAGAAGCATTTGGAAAAGGGATATTTTATAAAATTTGTTACACCAGAACGGTATAGGACATATTATTCCGTTTATCACATTAATTGTTTCTGCAATGATTGTGATTACGAATTTTCTGGGAAAATGACAACTGAAAAACTTAATAAAGAAGATTACGTGAAATATTTGGAAGACAGAAAAATTGACGAAGAATTATGCCTTTATAAAGATACATTGTTTTCAAAATTTTTACAGGTATTAAGATATCTCATACCATTTGGATAATAGATAGGAACGAGGATAAAATGGAGAATAACATCATTTCAATTATTACAGACGATATTAATTTTTATAATCAGATATTACATTTTTTACCGCCAAGTTTATCATATAAAATATCGCATGAACTAACAGAAAAAACAATTTTAATTATATCAGATGGAATATATGAATCTTTTTGTGAAAATTCAGATATTCCTATTTTCATTATAGCTGATGAAAAACCAGATATTCATGGGAAATTATATTATTATAAACATGGCGAAATACATATTCAACAGTTCATCAATGATTTTTGTACAGAATTAAGTGTTTTTCAAAATGAAGAAAGACACAAAAATGAAATCAAACATTTAAAAAAAGAAATTGCGACATGTAAAGATATAATCGAAGACTACAAACAAAATTTAAAAAAATCGCAGGAAGTCCAAAATAATATAATGACGAACATTAAATTGAATGGATATGATACTTATGTTTTATACAAACCATTAAACGAAGTATCTGGTGACTTATTCCTTGCAGAAGATTTTGGGGACAAAACATATATCATGATAGGGGATGTCGTTAATCATGGCTATTTTTCAGGATTATATGGGGCATCGTTATATTCTCTTGCAAAAAGTTATTTGATGACAACTGCACGTTTTCAAATGGATATCGTTGATTGGGCAAGGTTTATGCAAAGAACAAGTTCGATTTATCAGTGTGATACAATGACAAAGCAATTAGAAGCGGCAACCATTTTATTTTGTGAAATTGACAGGTTATCAAATAAAGCAAGATTCCTAAATTGTGGGCATGGAAGTGAACTGCCAATATTAATCAGTAAACATGGCAAGGAAAAAGCTAAATTCATTGAATTCAGTAAGGTGACGGCACCAATTGGAAGTACGCCAGCATCTAATCTAAATGACTATGTAGTTGAAATTAATTTTTGTAAAAATAATGGACTTATTTTTTATTCAGATGGAATACCAGAAACATTCCAGTCAAAGGAAGAAAATATAGATAATTCATATTCAAAAGAAAGGATGCTGTCAGCAGTCAAAGCAGAATTAGATAAAGGAAACTGGAATTCAGAAACAATTGTAAATAGCGTAATCAATGATTTAAAGAGTTATTCGCTTGGTGTTTCATTAGGGACAAAATCAGACATAAATGGAACCGTAATAGAAAATGTACATGATGATATAACAATGGCATGTATTTACCGTATAGAAGAATAGGAGAGGAAAATAATATGGATATAAATAAAACATGGAATATTAACCCCGCAGAATCAGGTGATATAATGGAATCTATTAGTGACGAGATTGTTTCGTATGTCCCAGATGAATTAAAAATGGCAACAGCCCTTATTTTTGAAGAGACTTATATGAATGTGGCAAATCATGCATATACTGGGACTGATAAACCATTGACAATAGAATTTACACAGGATGGCGAAAATAACAAATTAGTTTTTGTTGATAATGGAATGGAATTTGACCCAACAAAATATAATCCTGGAGATTGTGACCCCAAACAGATAGGTGGACACGGGATTCGGCTTATGAAAGAATTATCGAAAAGTATTGCATATAATAGAATGAATAATAAAAATTATCTGGAGATTACATTTTGATAATGTTATAATTTTTATATATCAGTTAGAAAGATGTGATTTTTATGGATTCTTTTCCTTTTTATCCGTCCATATATCTTGTGGATGAAAATGTTGTTAATAAAGATGAACAAGCAGTTTTGATATTAAATGATGTAAAATGCATACATGATTCAAATAAAGTATATGATATATCTGTAAAATTTAGAAATATGATATATGATGATAAACTTGAAGTAAATACAAAAGGATTATCTACGGATTTCATTATTGATACGTTAAAAACATATAGTAGCGGACTAATAAAATATAATATAGAACAACAATATTTAGAGGAACAAATAAAAAAAATAAATGGAGACAATGTATGAATACAAAATCTTATTTTTTAATGCATAAAAATGATATTGTATCAACAATACTAATAGACTCTGACACAGGATATATAGAATCAATATCTCACGACACAAAAAATGATTTAATGCCTTTTGGAACTGAAAATAAAGAGAAGCTTAATAAATGGTGGAAAAGACGTGCTGTACCAAATACCAGAAAAGGAATTCCATCGGCATTAAATATACTAGACAAGAGAAATACTGGAAGTTTATTATTAGATAATTTAGGGTTAAGTTTAACAGACCATTATTGGGTAAAACCAGTTTGTTCAGATTATACATGGGACTCTATTAATTTGTTTACGAATAATTTTACAGATGTTTTAGGTGAGTTTCAATTTACCAATAATAAAGAATTACTGGATATCCGAGGGAAAACAACTTTTATCCCAAGTGCAAGTTTGCAAGGCAAATTACAAAAGAAATGGCTCATAAATAACAACAAAGAAATTTATCTAGTTAAAGGAAATTATGGCGGAAATTGTCAGCAGTCATTAAATGAATGCCTTGCATCACAAATACACAAAAAACAGGGGTTTCATGAATATACAAATTATGTTCTTACTGAATTGACTGTTGAAAATGGAATAAGTCTTGGATGTAGTTGCAAAAACTTTGTTAATGAAAAGACTGAATTTATTTCGGCATATGATATAAATACAGATGGTAAAAAACCAAATGATATATCCGAATATGAATATTTTATCAGACAATGTGTAAAATATGGGCTAGACGAAGATTATGTACGCAATTTCATGGAATATCAATTACTAACAGATTTTTTGTTGACAAATACTGATAGACATTTTAATAATTTTGGAGTCATAAGAAATAGCGAAACATTAAGATTTGAAAAATTAGCCCCCATTTTCGATACAGGAAATTCTATGTTTTGGAATATTCAAGGATTTCCAGATACATTTGATTTGTTAGATATTTCCGTATCATCATTTTTAACAAAAGAAATTTCTATGTTAAAATATGTAAAACATAAAAATAATGTAGATATAAATAAATTGCCTGATAAACAAGAATTTTATAAATTATATAAACAAGATTTCAATATATCTGAATACAGAATTGATAAATTATATTCATTATTCGAAAGAAAAATAATATACCTTGATAAATTTCAGCATGATAAATCATTAAAAGAAATGCAACGAAATGGACTTGGAAAAATAAGTGTTTCAGTCGGAACATTAATAGAAGGTGTCCAAAAAGAAAAACATAGAACATCGATAGAAGGCAATTATGATAAAGGTCCAACTGCAACAAAAGTAGATAATGTTTCTATAAAGCCGATTGGATGTACTGAAAATATAATATCAAATGTCATGCCAGAACATTCAGATATAGATTTTGAATATGAATAATAATAAAAGATTTCAACATTTTTGTTGAAGTCTTTTTTTTATACCATTTTTTAAAATATTTTTTACATATATAAGAAAACGGAAAAATATTTTTTTGAAACAATAAAGGAGAAATATTATGGAACAAAATAAAACTTATGAAGAAATGGCAACACAACAATCTTATAATGATATGGAGTCATTTATTACAAAATTAAAAAATGCTGGTTATTCTGTAGAATATAAAGCAGGTACAAATGAATTTAATGATGCTATTTTTACAGTAGACGTTGATGGCATTAGAAGCCCAGAATTTAGAGAATATAAACAGGGATATGAAAATGCATTATCCTGGATGGAAAAATCTTTTGGGCGTGAGCCAGTAAAAAAGGAAACGAAACAGTACATTAGTAAGGAACAGGAAGATTATATTAATAAAAAAGTCAAAATACCTGTATTGGCAGCCCAGGCAATCCATTTAGCAAATATCGTTGAGCAACATAAAGATACTATATTTTTGGCATCTATGACAGAGGCTCAAAGACAGGCGGAAATTAACGAATTGAATGAAATATTAAATAACCCTGCCTTTACACGAACAGAAGCAGAAGTAGCCGCTATGGGTGATGTTAGTACAGTCCAAGATTATTGGGATGTTGTTGTAAGGGATGCGAACCTTTCTGGAAATAAGGGCTTGGCTGAATTTGCACAGGATATGAATAACCATGATAAAGACAGACTTGATTTTATGAAAGAATCTTATAAACAGGATTATGAATTAATGAACCAGGAAAAGGAAACACTGGAAAAAATACGTGAATACCAGAAAGCACAGGATATCACGAAGGATTTTTCCAATCCAGAGAATTTAAAAGAAGCACAGGCTAATGCAATTGCTTCAAGACCTTTGACTTACATCATTGAATCCTTGAAAGAATCCTTAGAGACAATAAAAACAAGCCGCCAGATGTTAAAAGAAAATGATAAAGAATACCGTACAATAGCAGAACAGGCTGTTAGGGCAGCAGGAACATCAATGACTGGGTATTATACTTCCATTGAAACATCCGTCCAGAATTCTATTTCGGGTGCAGCTAAATCAATCAATAAAATCGGACGTGACTTAGCATCAGCATTTGTTGAATTTGGAAAAAGCTCTGTTGGTTATTTAAAACAGGCATCAGCAACTTTGGCAAAAGGAACTCAATGTTTCATGGAAATTGTTTCACTTGGCGCTTATTCCGAATTAAAAGCATATTCATTAAAAAATGAAAAAGACCCTGCAAAACTGGAAACTAAATATAACCAGATTAAAGAAATTCATGATATATGCTGGGGAGAAGGAATTGAATCACCAGCAGGTGACATTGTAAATGCAATCCATAGAGGTGTTGAACATGGTCAAGCCCTGTCAGATGCCACAATACAAGCCGCTGTTAAAGTAAAGGATTGTGTTAAATCAGAATATGAAGGCATAAAAGCAGATGCCCATGATAAGATAGATGATATGAAAGTATTTGCATCATCTATGAAAGCGTCCGCAATTGAATTTGGTAAAAATACAGCAGAAAAAGTAACAGAAAAGAAAGATAAGGCAATTGAATCCTTCACAAATAAGATGGATGCCATTTCTATGGCTGTCGCAATCAATAAAACAAAGCTTCAGGCAACATCCTTATTATTTAAAGCGGCATGTATAGAGAAAACAGCAGAATTTTATGATAAACAAAAGTCAAGAATTAAGTTCAAAGTTGAATGTTTAGAAGACTATGATAAAACTTTGTTTAAATCTATACAGGATATTGAAAAACAAAAAGCTATCATTGAAGACAGCATCGTTCCTTTTGTAAGAAAAGAATATTCGCCTAGTCCAGAACTTTTAAAGGCAAAGGAACAATTAAAAGAGCTTGTTTCCCCTGCAATTTATAAAACAATGTGCAAACAGATTGATGCAGAAATTAACAAGGCAGAAAAAGAGTTCAATAAGAACCAGGATAAACTGGAACAGGCATACAATATAGAATTAAGTGCAAAGGAAGGTAAATTGTTTAACCTGAATGCGGATTTACTTTCCATCATGGAATATAAACAGTCCGTTGAGAATCGGTTGGAAAAGGCAAACCAGCAATTGGAATCTTTATCTGGTAAATCTGAAACCTTACATAAAGAAGCTTCCGACAGACAGGCAGAAGCTGAAGCAATGTTGGATGAAATCAACACATTAGAATAATTTATCATTACCGCAGAGTCATATTAAAAAAGGATATGGCTCTGTTTTTATATATAAAATTGGTCTCTGTTGCGTTTTTTTTTGACATATATTAGTATAAATAATATATAAAGCACACGACAATATAAAAAGAAAAATAAGGATATAATGAATATGATGGATAAAATGTATGATTATAAAGGAAATGAACTGCCAATCGTCAATGTGGAATTAAAATCTGATTTTCACTTATTCAGCGAGCTTGGAGTTGGATATGCGGATGAAGCGGTACGTTTGGTTGGGCAATATTTATATGGGCTGGCAAGAGAATACTTATGTGTTATCTGTTGTGACATCAACTACACACCATTATGTGTCGGATTAATCAATATTGGAAATGAAAATGGTGTATTTTTCAAATTAAAAGATATCATGCAGGTAGCTTTGTTATCAAATGCAAATAATATCATTATAATGCACAACCACCCATATCGGTATGAAACAAAGCAGTTAAACTTAACACCGTCCCCCAGTGATATTGAATTTACAGATTTAACAATGAAAGCATGTGAATTAATGGGGGTTGCTTTACATGATTCCATAATCATTGGTGATACATATGATGAAAAACAGCATTTACCTGCATTTTATTCCATTAGGGAAAATAAGACAGGACTATTCCACATTACAAAAAGGAACATATCTGATGTGACAAACGGACGTTCCTTACAGAAGGTAACAGATAACCAGGCTAAATTAGATTGGGATAACAAGAATGGCAAATTAGCTGATTATTGGAATAAATATGAAACAGAAGATATGCATCAAATTAATATTTGTTTTTCCCAAAAAGAGTTAATTGACTTATTAAAAAACGATACAATCCCTAACGCATTTAAAGAAAAAATAGATGAAAAGGTAAACAAAACGATTGAAAGTTCAAAGTATCAGGATAATCTTAAAAATATAAGCCTTGTCAGGGACCTTGCCACTATCACGGATAACCTAGAACAATTCGATAAAATCGTAAGCTATGCATCTGATAAAAAGCTTGCACTCCTGATTGACGAATTTATTATGATGAGATTTACGCCGAAAGAAATAATAAAAGAATTATCCCATTTTGATAAGAAAGATATAGATAAAGAACTTTTAGGCAACGGCAAGTTCAAACGGAGATAAGAAAGGAAGATAATATGTGTTCTATAATCCAAACAAAATGTCCATTTTTTATAGCAGGTAATACGAATGATATTAAATTCAAGAAATATATGTTTATCAGAAAAGATGGTTTTGCTGTTCATTTATTAGGGGATGTCAGCAGACATCATTTGCCAGTAGAATTAATTTGTATATCTGATGAGGATGATGAATATTGGATAGGCAATTATGCAGAAGGGCTTGGGATGTTTGGTGTTAAATTTTTAAAAACAGACTGTCGTGATGCAACAGAGGAAGAAATCAATAATTGGCTAACTGACAAAAACAGTATTGTCTTTTGAATATTATTAAAAATCCAGGGAAACTTGGATTTTTTTTGTTTTTATATCTCCATGCATAATATATAAAAAAACGAAAAATACTATATCTAAGAAATATATCTGGAAAAACTATTGTTTTTTAAAGAATGTGTAATTTTATACCCATTTTTGAGTTTTTTTTAGACATATATAAATTAGATGTTTTATTTATTATATTTTATACTTTTATGTAGGAGGCGTTTGAATGGAAAGTGAATTCAAAAACCAAAGACTGAGACAAAACGAAACCGATGATATGGACGAGCTGTTAAAAAAGAATCTCCAAAAATGGGATGAGTTTTATTCCATTTTAAAAGAAGAGAGAAAAAGTTCAGACAGATGCCCAAACGCATCATCCCTGGCACTTGAATTATTAATGCCGAAGTTGAAGACATTACCCTGGAAAGGAGCAAAATCAGATTCAGAAACATTTGACGATTATGTGCAAGAGGCATATCTTGTTATCTCAGAACATATTGGTGATTATGATGATTCCAGGGATTGTGGTTTCCCAACTTTTATTATGAAATGGTTGACAGGATTGGCAAGGGAGGTTAGGAATGATGGTGCATCAGACTATCAGATAAAAAAACACAATTATTTTGTGTTCTCAATGGATGCCATATCAAAAAAGAATGATTCCGAAGATAATGTTGTCTATGAATTTGAAGATAAAGGGGCTTCCGTAGAAGATATTGTAAGTCAGAAAGATAAGTTCAAGACAGATGCCTTATTCAAACAGGCATTGGGGAATATCCCATATGAAGAAAATGAGAATAAGACAGAATTATACATTAATGCGGCTTGTTACCACAAATGTCTTGGAGGTCTTTATAATGGGATGCCCGAACAGTTAAAACAAAGATTAGAAGAAAAAATACGGAATAAGAACATCAAAGAAAAGGAAGAATACGCAGAAGAGTTTATTCGGTAATAAAAAAAGACACTTATCAAGTAATTGGTAAGTGCCTTTTTTTTATTAGTCTAAATAAACCGCAACGCAGTTAGAGCTGGGTCGGGGTTAGAGAATTTAAATAATGTAAAAACATCAAATTATTTAAATTCTATCATATTCTTTATCGAATTCCTTATATTCACGGTAAGCTTCGTCTATTAAATCAAGGGCTTCAATATGTGGTAAGTGCATTTCTTTTCTTACTTTGATGTATTCGTCAAAATGTTCCAACTGATATTCGACAGGAGAATTCCACATATAAAAGTCTAATGTAGACGGGTAACAGCCCCTGCTTTCAATAATCTGGTTAATTCCATATTTACCAAATGATGAACTTTTCGGCTGTGATAATATAAGGAATAATTCTCTTGTTGTCATTTTGAAGAGGGAAAAAATTTCCTTCATTGCATTGTAGCAGATTTTATCGACTTCTTCACCATGATTATACATTCTCTTTCTTTCCTTCTGGTCAGAAAAAGACCCATTTTTCTTTAACGTTGCGCCCTTGCTTTGGATTTCGTTTATTTCCTTAATCTTACCAGCATGGCTTAAACCTGATTTTATTTCGCCTTGTGCGTCAAAAATATCCCATGCAGTAATCTTTTTGTGATGCTCCTTATAATATTCTGGAAAGCACATGGCAAAAACAATTTGTTTTCCATCAAATAAAGCTTCTGCCTGTACTTCTGCTGGTGCGGCTGCAATAATTTTACGGATGGCATGGTCAATCGATGCCTTCTGGTTTAATTTTGATGAATAGATTGCATCGTATTCTGCTGGAGTAAGCTGCATAATCTCCTCTACAATATATCGTACCGCACTTTGTAATGTTGTATAATTTTTTGTTTTTTTGCTTCCAGAAACATTTAAGTTGTCACTTTGATAATTTTCAAAAATGACATTTTTTACAGCACTAATTAATTTACCTGTCGGTTCGTTGTTGTCAGAATTAGAAAACTGACCAGCATAGTTTTTTCTAAATTCCACAGCCCTTTCAATTGCTTCGTTTATTCTTTCGTCATCTCTCATGATAAGTACTCCTTAATATATAAAAACATGAAAATGGTATTGTTACTTATATATGTAGAAAAAAATGTCAAAAATGGGTCAAAATAATGGAAATTTTAAAAATAATGAAAATTAGTGTAATAAGTTAAATACACAAGGCATTTTTTAGTTGTGTAAAAATAAAAACAATATATG
>ERZ1034946.971-NODE-971-length-10925-cov-6.857590_pt1 | contig 10925 bp, 9 predicted proteins | sample MGYA00520591_ERZ1034946 | MGnify/ENA primary metagenome ERZ1034946 (study PRJEB33766, sample SAMN09781753) | gut metagenome | biome: gut microbiome | host: Homo sapiens | place: Madagascar | study: EMG produced TPA metagenomics assembly of the PRJNA485056 data set...
ATTTTTCTAGTTTTAAGATTCCTACTCTAAAAGAGTGCTTTCTGGCATAATCATCTTGAGCTTTACAAGAAAATCCTCAGCACTCATTTCTATATTAAGATAATTTACCATATCTTCTTATTTATAACTGCTTACATTATTACTGTCCACTTTCTCAAATGGAACCCATACATACAAGCCATCATCAGCTGCACCCTCTATATCCTGCACAGACTTACCACTTATAAGTTTAAGTGCTGCATCAATTGCAGCCTTGCCCTGACCACTGCCTGACTGATATACGGTGAATGCCATATCGCCATTTTCAATTGCAGTACATCCATCCGCAGTAGCATCTACGCCCAATATAGGCAGGCTGTTCAAGTCAATACCAGCATTCTTACACGCTTCTATTACTCCAAGTGCCATTCCGTCATTGTTACAAATCACGCAATCTGCTTTTGAGCCTGTTTTCAGGAAAAGTTCAAACATTTCCCCTGCTGTATCGCCATCCCAGTTCGCATAATCTTCAAATACATAGTTGATTTTCTTGCCGCTTGCCTCCAAGGTTTTCTTCACACCTCTGGTTCTTCCTTCTGTAGCAGAATGTCCCCTTGGTCCTTTAAAAATCACTACATTTATCTCATCCTTGTCAGCAAACTTATCCAGCACATATTCTGCCTGATACTGACCTGCCACGCTCTCATCTGAACCAACATATATGTACTGTCCCTCAGATAACTGTTTTTCATTCGGACAGCTATTGAAAAATACAATTGGTATATCTCCCGCATTTGCCTTTAGTTCTACCACAGTATCAGACGATACCGGGCCACAGAGAATAGCGTCATAGCCCTCTGCTGCTGCTTTTTTAATATGCTCCACCTGATTTTCAATATTATCTTCCGCATCAAAAACATCAAGCTGTACTCCTCTGGCATCAGCCTCCTGCTGGGCTGCGTCTACCAGCGTCTGCCTGAAATCATCCATTGCATTTAAGCTAAGGAGAATTTTTACATTACTGCTGCCTGCACTTGCGGTCTGACTGCCACAGCCTGTAGCCAGGAATACTCCAAATAGCAATATGCTTAACATGTATGCCAGCTTCTTTTTCATTTTAGTATCCCTCCTTTTCAACCTTAAATGCATCCACCTGATCTGCCAGCTCCTTAGCAGAAGTGGTAAGTTTCCTGGCGTCGCTTGCTACTGTCTCACTATTTCCTGTGATACTATTAGCATGCTCTACCATGTTATCAGACGTAGCCAGTATTTCCTCTGAGCTGGCTGCCTGTTCCTCTGAAATGGCGGCTACATTGTTTGCCACTTCATCTACCTTTTCTACTTTTTCAATCATCTGACGAACCAGAGTGCTTACCTCATCAATATTGTCAAAAATCACATCAAATGTCTTTAAAGCGTCACCAACTAATTCGCTGCTGCTGTTGATATTTTCAACGCTGTCATCCGCCTGCAATACAGCATCCTTTACCAGTACATTTATCTCTGATATAAGTTTTTCGATATTTTGTACTGACTCTGCACTGTTCTTTGCAAGCTGGCCTATCTCAGTAGCTACAACAGCAAAGCCCTTGCCGGCTTCCCCTGCTCTTGCTGCCTCTATAGAAGCATTTAATGAAAGTAAGTTCGTCTCCTCAGCAATTCCACTGATTACACCTGTGATATTTGTAATCTCCTCAGAAGCTTTTCCTACCTTGTCTATTGCCTGCTGCAGTTTAAGCACAGATTGATTTATATTCTGCATTGCATCGCCCACATTCTGCATGTCGGTCTTGCCCTTTCTTGACACTTCCACAGTGTCCTTCATCTTCAAACCAACCTGACTGCCCTCTTCTCTGGTGTCTGAAACTACCATTGCCAGAGTTGTGGCATTCTCTGCAATCTCATTAACTGAAAGTGAGAGCTGCTCTACTGTATTATTTAATTCCTGCATAGACTGGCTCTGGGTTCTGGATGCATCATACATCTGACCCGATATCAGGCTGCTGCTATCCGCCTGCTCATGCAGCTTGTCCGATACTCCATGGATGGACAAAATCATGCCCCTCATAGACTGGATAAAGTGCTGTACACACTGGCTCATCACACCGATTTCATCATTGCTCTTTACATCCACGCTCACTGTGAAATCTCCATCCGTCATGGCTGTAATTACGCTGGTCAGCTCTTTTACAGGCTTTATTACCATATGGACTGTACGCTCAATGATAACAGCTAATATCAGAAGAGAAATTATTCCGATAAGTATCATGACCATTCTGACAGTACTTAGTCCCGAATAAACTGTATCTATTGGAACATAGGATACCAGAAGCCAGTCTGTTCCAGATACCTCTGCACAGGCGGCCATCCTGTTATCAATCTCCTCCATGGCATAATCACCGGATACTCTTTTTTCTTCAATTCTCTTGTAAAAGCTGTCATCAGACTCGCTCAATTTTGAGAAAATCAAACTGCTGTCACGGGCTGCAAGTATTGTGCCAGCCTTGGTATCTACCAGAATTGCCTGCGCATCATCCATCTGCACAAAGCTGTTTACGATAATGCTGATACGCTGCAATGACAAGTCTGCTGATATAACCTTCATAGTCGCTGAGCCATCATTTAAGATACCAGACGCACTTATAACAGCCTCTCCATCTGCATTTGTATAAGCATCAGTAAAGCCCATATTTAATCTGGTAAGACCTGCCTTATACCATACAGAATCCGTCGGATTGCTCTCTGTCTTATCTGATTCGCCTGCTTTCATCAGCTTTCCATCAGCATCTGCAATGTAGAGTCCATTTGGATAGTCATCATCATATCCATAATATCTGTCCAATATGCCCTGAAGCTGTGCATCATCTGCATCCAGTCCCTCAATCGCCTCCTTTGCCATCTGGAACGCTGCCAGATTTTCCCCCAGCCAGGCTTCAATCTCATTTGCCTGATTTTCAATGGATGAATTCAGCAAATCTGTGGCATATTCTGTGATTATCTGCTTTGATACAAAATATGACACACCTACCAGTACAAACCCAATCACAATGACAACCGGAAGAATCGTCCCCAAGAGCTTTGTCTTAATGGAAGTTGTTTTCTTTTGTTCTTTTTGTTTCATTGCCATCTCCCTTTCTCTCATGTTTCATATAGTTTACATTATAAGCCCCTTGTCCATTTTTCACAAGCATTCATGATAAAAGTACTAATTTTTTGCTATTTTCCCTGTATCTCTTTCCCACTAGTATGCTCTATCTGCTTGTGAAGCTGCCGGCTGTATATATACATTATATAAAATACGTCTGGGTTAGAAATATCACCAGATAACAAAGTTAAAGGGCTTTCCACCTGATTTTATAATTCTCAGCTGAAAAGCCCTTTTTTTATTTTTTTGATGCTGTGACTGCACCTGCATATTCTGCATTTATAGTTTTACCTTCCATATCCCTGCCAAGAGATTTATTAAAAAGCACAAAACCTGCAATGAATAGAATAACCAGTGACCCCACACCAATATTTGCACTTCCTGTAAGCTGGCTGGCTGCACTGACCAGCATAGTCCCAATAAAGGAAGCTCCCTTGCCGCATATATCATATAAGCCGAAATACTCTCCAGACTTTTCAGCCGGGATTATTTTAGCAAAGTGTGAACGGGACAATGCCTGTATGCCTCCCTGGAACATGCCTACACAGATTGCAAGCACCCAGAATTTCCACTGTGCATCCAGGAAAAATGCAAAAATTGCAATTACAGTATATGCTGCTATACATATTGGAATCAATTTGCCTGACTCATACTTCTGTGACAGTCTGCCAAATATAAGAGCAGATGGAAATGCCACAATCTGTGTAACTAAAAGTGCCAGCAGAAGTCCTGTGGAATCAAGTCCCAGTGCTGTACCATAGGCTGTAGCCATATCAATGATTGTATACACGCCATCTATATAGCAGAAAAATGCCAGCAGGAATAAGAAAACAGATTTTTCATTTTTTATATTTACAAGAGTCTTTCCCAGACGCCTAAAGCTGTCTGCCACAATGCCCTGCTCTTTTTTCACATAATTTACCTGCTTATAGTTCTTTAAAAGCGGAATAGTCAGCACTACCCACCATACTGCTGTGATGATAAATGCCGCTGACATTGAAGTCATCTGCGAAAGTCCGATTTTATCTCCAAATAATACCAATAGCAGACCTAATACAAATGGCACGCAGCTTCCTATATAGCCCCAGGCAAAACCGCGGGAAGACACATCATCCATCCTCTCCTCGGTGGTAACATCATTTATCATTGAATCATAAAACACAAGGCTTGCAGAATATCCGCATTTTGCAATGATATATATGATTAAAAAAATAAGCCATGATGCCGTCATCCCCATCATGCAGCAGCCGATTGCCCCGATTACCAGACTGCCTATAAAAATTGGCTTTTTATAGCCTTTAAAATCAGTTATTGTTCCAAACACAGGTCCCAGCACTGCCACAATCACTGTGACAATTGATGTTGCATAGCCCCAGTAAGCCATATACTGTACCTGACTTAAGCCTGCCTGTGATGAAATAGCATTAAAATAAATAGGAAAAAGTGTAGATACAAGCAGCGTAAAGGCTGAATTACCCACGTCATACAAGACCCATGATTTTTCCAGATTTGTCAATTTTAGTTTACTCATTTACTCTCCCTCTCGTGTTGATAAGCACTATGTATTATTTGCATTATTTTCTGCATACGTATGTATTATAAAAGCACCCCGCAGGGTGCTTCTATCGTAAACAGGAGAAATTATTGTAAACTGCCTGTAAAATCTCTAATTTGAAAATATATATCTGCCCTTTCCGTTTTCCTTCGCCTTGTACAAAGCCCTGTCAGCCTTCTTGTACATATCATAGTAGCCCTCCTCACAGGCACCAGCCAGACAAATTCCCATGCTTATGCTAATCTGGTAACCATCATATTGAGTGGAAATAGCTTTAAAGATTCTGTCTACGATATCATAGATGTTATCCTCCCGCTTGTAGGTCACAAATATCACAAATTCGTCACCACCATATCTTGCTGCAACATCCTGATTCTCTCTGATACAGCCCTTTAGGATTTCTGCAACCTTTTGCAGGACGCAGTCGCCAAAATAATGACCTCTGGTATCATTAATCTTTTTAAAGAAATCGATATCAAAAATAATAAATGCCGCATCCATGTATTTTTCGTTATCAATCTTGCTCTTTATAAGCACTTCCCCGGTCACATGATTGTATAAGCCTGTGAGCAAATCAGTTGATGCCTGTTTTTCCAAAGTTTCTCTCATGAACTCCTGGCGATAGCGGTCTGTGACATCACGAAGGCTTACTATGCCTATGACATCACCAGTCACCTTATCCTGTGCCAGATAGATTGTCTTGTTAATCCACATCTCAACTCCAAAGGAGTCCAGTGTCCGGTAATCCTGATTTAAGAGGGTCCTGCCAGCCCTGTATTCCTCCACCAGACTGTCAGATGTGGCATATCTCCGGTATTCATCTATGGTATCTTTTGACACACGGCTCTGCCAGCGGGCGCAGTATTCATTGTAGGAACCCGACTTGTACATGTCCACGGTATTTAAGACCTTTATGACTCCATTTCCATCCTTGTTCTTCTGAAATAAATCACTATCTAAGCTGTCCCTGGTAAAATTAACCTGATACAGTACAACTGACTCTGATAAAAGCGCATCCCTGTACTGCTCTGCTGTCTGCAAAAGCTTTCTAAGCTCAGAATTTTTCTTTTGTATGATTTCATCATACTCATAGCGGTGAGATACATCACGAAATGTCACTGTAATCTCATTATATAGAGTCTCCGGCATAAGCGTAACGCATATCCACTTAACCCCATCATGCTTCATAAAACGGTAGTCTCTGCGCAGATTGTACGGCTTATCGCTTTCTTTCTGGGCTTTTATACACTGAAAAAGAGAATCTACTGCTAAAAGCCTGCCCAGATTCTCTTTATCTTCACAATAGCAAAACTTATTCAACATATCTAACCAGCTATCAAGAGACACTACCTTACCCTCGCCAGCCTCATCCTTGACATCATAAACACAAGTGACAGCCTTATCATCAAGATTAATCTGATAAATGCCCTCAAACTGTCTGGATACCATTGTAAGTACTCTTTTTTCAAGCTCGTAATTCTTGTCCATTTCTTATCCCCATTCGTCTGCAACTTGTATATACAATCTGCCATATCAAGGATATTATATCACTCTTTGCGCAGATGACAAAGCCTTTGTCGAAATTTGTTATATTTTGGTATGTTTTGTTATATTTTGTTGGCTGCCTATATTACCCACCACAGCTGCAACATACATTATTTAATGCGCAAACAGCAATCCACCTACAGTGCGCATCCCCCAAGCGCGCCGGCAATTTATTGCCGCACGCCCCAAAGGTGCGTTGTAGTTTCGGCTGGGTATGCGGTGCAGATATGTGTGCGTATTTGTGACTGTGGAGAATATTAGATTTCCTTAATGCTCTGCCCACTCCCCAGCAGCTCGGCAACAGGACGTTGCCGAGAGCAAAAGCTGAGCCATGGATGGCGAATCTTTTGCGGTTGCGTCCCTCCCTCACCCCTTCCATCAGAGCATTTAGAAAATCTTATATTCGTAACCCGGAACAAATACGCACACATATCTGCACCGCATACCCTTCACCCCCTAACGCACCTTCCCTAACGTACAAAAAATTGCCCGCAGGCTTCATGCACTTCTTAAGTACAGATGAATCATAACGGACAATCATTTCCAAAATGTTCTTAAATTGTTAAACTGATGTTAATCCTTAGTCCAAAGGAAGAAAATCCCCCCAATAAATCCTATAAAGAATCCCGGATACCCCATAAAGCACAATGCCCAAGGCAGCGCATCAAATGCAAATACCCTGACAACTCCCCAGACCAAAAGCCCTATAAGCAGCCAGCAGACTGTATTAACAACGAGAAACAAGCTTGTTTTATGTATCTTCTTCCATAATCCTTCCATCTGTATATCCTCCTCTTCTTATATGCCCTTATATGAGTCCCTCCCAGTCCAATTTTCCCGGCAGGTCTAAACCTCATACAAACCTTTCATATTCTTTATATTTTGAGGATAACAGCCCTATGTAAAATACAAGCATATACAAATGTAAAATTTACGCAAAAAGAAGCTGCCCATATTAAATGAGCAGCCTCTTCAATGATTTATAATGAATTATTTAGAAGGAATACAAATCCTATGCGTTCTCGTGACGTTTCTTTAACTCTGCAACGTTTGCCTCTACCCTGCTCTTTGAAAGTGGGTATATGAATAAAAGTACAAGAGCACAGAGGATATAAACAATTCCTGGAAACATTGTTGCAACCTTGTAAATAGATGTCTTAACCGCATCTGTCTGAACCTTTGCAAGCTCATCATATCCGATAGCTGTAAGAACCCATCCAGAAAGACCACCTGCAACAGCCTGTCCAAGCTTTCTTGCGAATGAATATACTCCGTAGATTGTTCCATCATCACGGTTTCCTGTACGAACTTCCTTGTCATCGATTACGTCTGTAACAAGTGCGTAGCACTGCATGTTGAAGAAGTACATACCAAGCATTGCGATGAATGCAAGTACGATAAATAATTTTACATCTGTAATGTTCATGAATCCAATTACCATGTACATAATACCAGCAACAAGGCATCCTGCAGAACAAATCTCTCTCTTACCAAACTTGATAGCAAGCTTTGTAGATACACCAGCAAGAATGAGGGCTGCTGGAAGTCCTAACAATGAGAAGATTGATAATGCACCAGCATTGTTAAAGTAATCTGTAAATAAATATGTGTTAAGTCCCTGTCCCATAAGTGATGCAAGTAACATCAGAAGGGCTGATAAAATAACACCTAAAAGGGCACGGCTTGTAAACACCTCTTTTAATGTCTGTCCAAGAGGAACCTTCTTCTCATTAACCTTTGGCTCTACCTTAACACGCTCTGTTGTAAGGAAGTAGCAGAGTAAGTAGCAGAGGATGGCACATACAGAAAAGATTCCAGCAATAAGTGTGAAGTTGCCAGGTACTACTACTGTATTTCCCTCAGCATTCTTTGTGTATACAATCATAGGTGTGATTACAGAGATAAAGATTCCTGCAAACATTCCACCCAGTGAACGGAATACTGAAAGTGATGATCGATCCTTTGGCTCGCTTGAAATTACAGAAGCCATTGAACCATAAGGGATGTTGATTGATGTATAGAATACTGATCCCCAAAGTAAATATGTTACAAACATATATACAATCTTAACTGCCATAGGAGCACCTGCCAATCCTGCCTGATACATCAGGAAGGAAGCTACTGCAACTGGTCCCATCATACGACGGATCCAACATCTGAAACGTCCGTCCTTTGCTGTCTTTACTGAGTCAACGATACGTCCCATTCCGATATCTGTGAACGCATCAACACATCTTGCAAGAAGGAACATTGTTCCAACTATACCTGCGGAAACTCCCATTACCTTTGTGTAGAATACTAATACATAAGCACTTGCAAAGATGAATGTGAAGTCGTTTCCGAAATCACCGAACATATATCCGAGTTTGTCTTTAATGCCAAATGGCTTTACATTTTTTTCGCTCATTTTTGTTCTCCTTATTTGTCAATCTGATTGAGAGCTTTGTTAAGCTCAATCATCTGCTCTTTTGTAGGATTCTTAAGTCCTGCTGTTCCCATCATAGATGTCATTCTCTTAACAGTGAAAGCACCCATCATCTTCATCATGCCTTCATTCTGCAGCATGGCACCCATATCCATCATGCCACCATCAGTCTTTCCTTCTGGCACAAGCTGCTTAATGAATGCTCCAAATGCAGCCAAGGCCTCTGGATGCTTCATGACAACATCAAGTCTGTCCATGATAGAGAGCTTTCCTTCTGGTGTCTCGATATCGAACCAGTTAAGTACGTCACCAGTCTCAACCATACGGTATGCGTCGTTGAACTTGTCAACCTTTACAATTCTGCTCTCGTCTGTGCAGCTTCCAGCCTTTGCCTCAAGCTTAACTTCTCCATTGAGAGGTACCTCAAAATAGAAGAAATGCTCTGGTGATGACTGCTTTCCAAGGCTTTCGCCGTTAGCGAAAAGCTCAACCTCTGGCTGGTTAGAGTATACAGTAACCTTTGTCACTTCCTCTACCCTGTCTACATATCTCTTGCCACAGATGTGTACGAATGGGTCATCTGAGAGCCATGCCTTGTATGCATAGAAGGAATCCTTCTTATATTTACGATCAAATGTTACAAGACCCTTGTGGTTCATTCCATCCTCTCCACCCTCTGCTCTTGCATCGGCTGCGAAGTCGAACATGTTCCATACATGTGTAGCCCAGATATAATCTCTTGTGTAGAGCTGCTTAATAAGCTCTTCATGATAGTATGCCTGATATTCTTCTGAGTAATCTCCCTGCTCTGGGTTTGAATTATGCCAGTTGAGAGCCTCACATCCATACTCACTCATACCTACTGGAATGCTTGGGTTCTCTGCATGGAATTTATCAAGCCAAGGACCGTTCATTGATGTATCTCCGCCGTACCATCCGAAGTAGTGATTCCATGATACGCAGTCTGGAATCTTAATATACTCAGCATCCGGAGGACACATTGAAACGATTGCCATTGTTGTCTTTCTTGTCTTATCCATCTCATGACAGAGGTCATTTAAAATCTTATGATTTTCAACGAGGTCTGGATCTTCAGCACCCTTCATTGTAATCTCATTTGAAAGTCCCCATACAACAATTGATGGATGATTATAATTCTGCACGATAAGCTCTTTCATCTGTGAGATTGTGTTCTCACGTCCGTTTGGCATATGCTGGCTGATATATGGAATCTCAGCCCAGAGTACAAATCCCATCTCATCACATAAATCATAGAATACCTGATTGTGCTGGTAATGAGCAAGACGGATTGTTGTAGCTCCTAACTCATAAATGATATCAAGGTCTTCCTTGTGGTGCTCTGGCTTAAGAGCATTTCCGATTTCAGGTCTGTCCTGATGACGGGAAACACCACGAAGTGGATATGACTCTCCGTTTAAGATAAATCCCTTGTCTGGGTCAATCTCGTATGTTCGGCATCCGAAACGAACCTCTCTCTTATCTCCTGATGCAAGCTCAGCAAGTACTGTGTAAAGATATGGGTCTTTACGTCCATGCCATAAATGAGCATCCTTTATTGTAAACTGTGCTGTTGTCTTTGCCTCTGCATCAACTGTTGTCTCAGCGATAACTTCTCCCTTGTCAACAATCTTGATTGTCATTGTTCCTGCTGGATTTGTAACATAGCAGTCAACTGTCACATCAAAGTCTGAACCATTCTTTACAGGTGTAACTGCAACTGCCGGTCCTCCAAGGTAATCTAAGTCGAAACGTGTCTCTGGTACATTGTAGAGATTTACGTCTCTGTAAAGTCCACCATAAAATGTGAAGTCTGCCATCTGTGGATATACGCGGTCATTTGGTGCATTGTCCACTGCAACACAGATTTCGTTCTCATCCTCAATATAGTCTGTGATGTTTACTCTGAATGTAGAATATCCTCCATCATGGTGGCATACATCTTTTCCATTGATTTTAACATCAGCAGATGAGTTAGCTCCCTCAAACTCAAGGTATGTTACAGGTCCTGTACACTCAGCCTTTGAGATTGTTTTCTTGTAATAGCATGTTCCACGATAGTAGTCATTTCCACCATCCTGACCATCTTTACCGTTCCAGGTATGTGGAAGATCTACTTTCTCTCCTGCTGCTGCTAAATCTTTGAAGAATTCCCATCCTAAGTTTAAATTTGTCTTCATGTGTTCTCCTTCCTTAAATGTTTGTTAACATTTTGTCTATGTCTATACATTAACACCTCTCAAGGATAAAACTTGGAT
>ERZ1034946.974-NODE-974-length-10890-cov-6.915644_pt1 | contig 10890 bp, 13 predicted proteins | sample MGYA00520591_ERZ1034946 | MGnify/ENA primary metagenome ERZ1034946 (study PRJEB33766, sample SAMN09781753) | gut metagenome | biome: gut microbiome | host: Homo sapiens | place: Madagascar | study: EMG produced TPA metagenomics assembly of the PRJNA485056 data set...
GTAGATATATAAATAGATACAATTTAAGAATAATGTTTTTGGAGCAAACAGCCTTTTCTGTATGCCAAAGTATGCAATAAAAGCTGCCAGTGGCAGGTTTTATGTATTGAAATTATTTATCGTTTACACAAACCATATATCTGTATTGGTAGATGATACAGATGTAACACCAGCGTCCAGAAGCTCCATAATATCCTCCTTCTCGGTCACCAGTCCCCCTGCGATTACAGGTGTAGAGGACATCTTACAGATACGCTTCACGACTTTGGGCATCAGAGCCGGCAGGATTTCGATTAGATCAGGTCGGGCAGCCCTGAGCTGCTTCTCGATATTCTCATAGGCCATGGAATCAATGACAAAAAGACGCAGGATTGTGTATAAGCCCAGCTCCTTTGCGTGCTTAATCAGGGCTGGCTTTGTGGTTATAATGCCGTCTGCCTCAGTATATTTTCTTATGAAATCCACAGCGATTTCCTTTGAACTTAATCCATTTATCAAGTCGATGTGAACCATTGCAATTTTTCCACTGGTCTTAACCTCATTTACAATGTCGGAGATACTGCATATATCGCCATATAGTATAAAAATAACCTGACTGTCACTTTCTTTACATTTTTTCAGACCCTCATCATCCTTGATTGCGGCTATGATTGGAGAGTCCTCAAGTGCTTCCCTGAATTCTTTATTCATGATGTTATATTCCCCCATTTATGTGAATTTTCAAATATAATGCCTGCTGATATATCAATGTAGTAATCCGCACATATCCAGTCACTAATTGAACTCATGACCAAGAGCTCTTCTGGATGTGTATACCAAAGTATGCAATAAAAGCTGCCGGTGGCAGGTTTTATGTATTCATGACAACAAAAACCTCATGTGGATTACATGAAGAATAATACCACATGAGGTTTTGCTTGCCAAGCACACATGTTTACTTGTGAAATGCCTGACAAATATTTTGGTTGTGCAGTGACTTATGTTGTGATTGATAAAGATGGTTTACACATTCTTGGTGGCAACCACATCAACACCTGTTCCTGCCACATCCTTAAGAACTATGTCTCCGATATGTACAGGAGCTTCCAGTGTAACAGACTTTAAGGCTTCTGTGACTTCAAAGATTTTTCCTTTTGGAATATCTTCCTTTGTCTTGCAGGAAACCATTGGAAGGCTTCCGCCATTTACACGGACAGTCGAGGTCACAATTCTTGTAGGATTTGTAACTTCCTTTCGTGCATAAGTATCACCTCTTGGACAGGTATTTCCTGTTACAGAAGTAACCTCTCCATTTTCCATTGTAACCACGATACTGCAGCCTAAAGGACAGCCGATACATGTTAAATCTCTTGTTTCCATAATTTACGCCTCCTCAATTCTGATAGTAATCTTGCTCAAATCTGGAAATTCTGCAAGCTTTGATTTCTCTAAAACAACCTGCTCCATCTCGCCAGGTGCCATTACCGGTCTCTTGCGCTTGCTGATAAGAGTGTCGTCATAGTAGGTTGCTATGAAGCAGTTCTTGTATACAGCACCAACACGGAAGCGGACTGTAAGTTTATCCTCCATCTCGGTAGGACGAACATACTTAGGTACGGTATATCTGACTCCGCCTTCTGGAAAAATCTCAACAGCTTTAGCGGAAGTATTCTTACCATTCTTTATGTAGTTTGCAGCGTTCTTTCCGGCAGCAGAAGCCTCCTGAGATACATAGTCAACCAAATCGTGTACATGAAGCACGTTACCACAGGCAAACACACCATCTATGCTTGTTTCAAGACTATCGTTTACAATTGGACCAGAAGTTACAGGGCTTAACTCTACACCGGCACTGCGGCTTAACTCGTTCTCTGGCAGCAATCCACATGAGAGGAGGAGAGTGTCGCACTCATATCTGATTTCAGTTCCTGGGATTGGCTTTCTGTCAGAACCAACCTCTGCGATTGTTACAGCCTCTACTCTTTCTTTTCCCTCAATATCAACTACAGTGTGGCTTAGCTTAAGTGGAATGCCGAAATCGTCAAGACACTGGACTATATTTCTCTTTAAACCGCCAGAGTAAGGCATAAGCTCTGCCACTACCTTGACCTCAGCACCCTCAAGTGTCATACGGCGTGCCATGATAAGTCCGATGTCTCCTGAACCAAGGATGACAACCTTCTTACCCGGCATATAGCCTTCCATGTTAACAAGTCTCTGGGCTGTACCAGCTGAGTAGATACCTGCAGGACGATAGCCAGGGATGTTTAAAGCACCTCTGCTTCTTTCACGGCAGCCCATAGCAAGGATAACAGCCTTAGCCTGAACCTCAAACATTCCGTCCTCGCGGTTCATAGCTGTGACAACCTTGTCTGCTGAAATGTCCATAACCATTGTGTTGAGTTTGTATTCAATTTTTCTCTCGTAGACCTGCTCCGCAAAACGAGATGCATATTCAGGCCCTGTGAGCTCTTCCTTAAAGGTATGAAGTCCGAAGCCGTTGTGTATACACTGGTTTAAGATTCCACCAAGCTCTTTATCTCTCTCTATAATTAAAATGCTTTCTATTCCGTTATCTCTTGCTGAGACAGCAGCGGCAAGACCAGCAGGACCGCCACCAACAATTACCAAATCATAATTTTTCATAACGCACCTCCTAAATCTCTTTGTTAAGACCTACTACAAAAGTAGATTTTCCACCATTTTTAGTAATATCGTACATGCTCATTGGAACCTCTCTCTCAAGGATTTCCATTGTTCTAGGCGAGCAGAAGCCTGCCTGACAGCGTCCCATTCCTGCACGGGTTCTGCGCTTTACCCCATCAAGGGAGCGGGCACCCAGAGGTCTGCGGATTGCATCGATGATTTCGCCCTCTGTAATCATTTCACAGCGGCAGATGATATTGCCGTAGGCTGGCTGCTCCTTGATGAGCCTGTTTCTCTCTTCAATTGATAAGGTCTCTGGCCGGAGAATGCCTTTTCTGGTTCCTACAAAATCAGGGTTTTTCTCAAGTCCTAATTTATCTGCAACTAATTTTGCAACCATCTCTCCAATGGCAGGAGCAGATGAAAGACCCGGTGACTCAATTCCAGCAGCGTTGAAAAATCCTTCTGCACCGGCAGCTTCTCCGATAATGAAATCATCCTTTGATTCGTGGGCACGAAGTCCTGCAAAGGAAGTGATAACCTGACGGAGAGGTACGTTCTTTACAGAAAGAGCACAGGTTGCAGCCAGTGAGTCAAGACCGGCAGCAGTTGTGTTTACAGCCTCCTTGTTGTCTACGTCTACAGCGGTTGGACCTACCAGAAGGTTGCCGTGGACTGTAGGAGTAACGAGGACACCCTTTCCCATCTTGCCAGGAAGCTGGAAAATAGTGTGGCTTACATGATTTCCGGCAGCCTTGTCCAGGAGCATATACTCGCCCTTTCTTGCAGTTATATGTAATTTCTCTGAGCTTACCATGTTGTTGAATACATCAGCGTATACACCGGCAGCGTTGACTATGACCCTTGCCTCTATTGTAGAAGTCTCTGGAGCAGCACCCTTTACTGCGTCAGCGCCTACAGGATTTTTGGCAACTGAAAGCTTATAGCCCGCAGATGCTTTCTCAATATTTTTAACCTCGGTGTTGAGGAAAAACTCAACTCCGTTTGTGTAAGCATTCTCAGCAAATGCCATTGTCATATGGAATGGACAAACGATACCGCCTGTTGGAGCAAGAAGCGCACAGGTTACATCATCTGCCAGATTTGGCTCCATTTCCAGTAACTCATCTCTATTTAAAATCTTTAAGTCTGGAACACCGTTTGCCTTTCCTTTCTCAAGAAGTTTTTCAAGACCAGCTGGATCCTGCTCCTTAGTGCAGACAACCAGAGAACCATTTCTCTTGAATGGAATATCCAAATCCCTGGATAACTGGTCCATCATTTTGTTTCCTCTTACATTAAGCTTTGCTTTGAGTGTTCCCGGTGCTGCATCAAAGCCGGCGTGGATAATGGCACTGTTGGCTTTTGAAGTGCCGCAGCACACATCTTCATCTCTCTCAATGACACATGCGTTTACATGATATTTTGACAACTCTCTCGCTATGGCACTGCCGACAACACCAGCACCGATAATTGCTACATCATACATAGTTTTATCTCCCTTTCCTTTAAACCAGAATGAAAAAAAAGCAAAGGAAACAAGACGAATTATGTTCGCCTATTTACCTTTGCTCATGTCTCTTGGTATACGTTTTTAATTAAGTTAATCATACCACCACAGATGAAAAAATGCAAGGTGAATTTGCAATGTTATGCGAGACCCTGTTTTTTACATACATCCCCTAGCACGCATTTATCGCAGTGAGGACTGGTGCGGGCAGTACATACGGCCCGTCCATGATCCACCAGACGGTGGCAGAAATTATTGCTTTCCTCTGGTGGAATTATTTTCCAAAGCTCCATCTCCACCTTTTTAGGGTCTTTTATGCCATCCACCAGACCTATGCGGTTTGATAACCTGATACAATGTGTATCAGTTACGATGGCGGGCTGCCCATAGACATCACCCATTATGAGATTAGCACTTTTCCTGCCGACACCGGGAAGCTTTAATAAATCCTCCATATTGTCAGGCACTTTGGAATCGTATACATCCCTCAGCATTTTCATGCAGGCACTGATATCTCTTGCCTTGCTTCTGCCCAGCCCGCAGGGCTTGACTAGGGCTTCAATCTCGCTTACATCAGCAGCTGCAAGGGCATTGATGTCTGGAAACTCTGCATATAAATCCTGTACCACCACATTGACTCTGGCATCGGTGCATTGGGCGGCAAGCCTGACAGACACCAGAAGCTTCCAGGCTTCGTCATAGTCCAGAGTGCAGTCGGTGTAGGGATATTCTTTTTTCAAACGTTCAATAACAATTCTGGCAAGCTCTTTCTTTCGCATATATTCTCCATCGTGCTGTATTTATAAATGATTAAAAGAATACAGCTACATCCTTAACATCTTTACGCTTTGGTCTCTGAGGGTCAGCTTCACGACAGCCCACAGCGATAACAGCTACAACCTCCTGGGTCTCAGGAATAGCCAGCAGCTCTCTTAATTTATCAGCGTTCCGGATACCCATAATCAGAGTATCAAGCCCAAGCTCTCTGGCTTTTAAAATAAGAAGCTCATTTGCAAGCCCCAAATCATATGCACCCCACTCGTCACCAAGCTCGTTGGCAGGCCGTCCGTCACGCTCAAAACCAGAGCGGGTCTTTTCGAAGGCAGTGATAATCAGAGCCCCGGCATTGGCAGAGCTGTTCTGGTTAAACTCAGGTAAAGCCTCAGAGCGAATTTTATCCATCATATCAGAAGTTGAAACAACATAATATCTTCCAGTCTGTGAATTTTTCCATGTAGGTGCCTCAATAGCACATTTTATCATCTCTTCCAAGTCTGATTTTTTGACTTCCATACCAGCCTTGAAAGCCCGGATACTTCTGCGTTCTTCAACTAATTTAGTAAATTCCATGATGAGTGTCCATCCTTGTAAGTAGTAAATAATTGTTGCTCATATGTCCAGAGAAGTGCCAGAAGCATTTCCTCTGGTTGGCTGCAACTAATTTCAGTTAATTATAACTCTCTGGCAAATGGATAGTCAATCGGATATGATTATTTGGAGGCAGATATTCGTATATGGTCAATTGTGACAAGAAGCGATATAATGAAACAATAAAAACTCAAAATATGACTAAGAATAATAAACAATACTAAATTATAATTACAAAAAATTACTCGTAAACTGAGATTGGATATTGCGCAGAGGGGATAGGCGGTTGGTGACGTGTGGAGGCTGTTAGATTTTCTTAATGTTCTATACGTTTCCCAGCAACTCGGCAACAGGACGTTGCCGAGAGTGAAAGCTGAGCCATGGATGGCGAATCTTGAACGGTTGCGTCAAGCATAATAAACTTATATTAGAACATTTAGAAAATCTTACAACCGTAACAAGACACCAACCGCCTATCCCCTCTGCGCAATATCCACCACACCCCCCCAGTAATTTGTAGCAAAGAGAGGACTCCAATGCCAAAATCCCCAAAACAAAAACAAAAACTCCTATACATAATACAAATGCTAAAAAACCACACCGATGCTGACCACGCAATATCCGCCACCCGGATAATCGAAAATCTGGCAGCCCAAGACATATCCGCAGAGCGCAAGGCGATATACAACGACATTGAGACTCTGATAGACTTCGGAATGGATATAGTAAAGGTTGACGGCAGAAATGGCGGCTACTATCTGGCGGACAGAGACTTTGAGCTGGCGGAGGTGAAGCTTCTGGTGGACTTAGTGCAGTCCTCTAAGTTCATAACCACGAAAAAATCCAGAGAGCTTATCAAAAAGCTGGAAAAGCTTGTCACCAGGGAAGAAGCAGTGACACTTCAGCGACAGGTGGTGGTTTCAGATAGAAATAAGGCAGTCAACGAAAACATTTATTACAGTGTGGACATTATATATGAAGCAATGGCATCAAACCTCACAGTCAGGTTTAAGTATTTCGAGTGGGATGTGAATAAAAACATGGTTCCCAGAAAAAATGGTGCAGTCTATGAAGTCAGCCCCTGGCTTTTGACCTGGGACGACCAGAAGTATTATCTCATAGCCTATGATGGTGAAGCGGAAAAAATAAAGTACTACAGAGTAGACAAGATGCTGCAAATTGAAGCCGGTGGGAAAAGCAGAGAGGGAAGAAAGGAATTTGAAAAAATAGATGTGGCAGCCTTGTCCAAAAAGACTTTTGGCATGTTTGCCGGACAGGAAAGGACAGTGCAGCTTTTGTGCGAGGAAGCCCTTACAGGTGTTATAGTAGACCGTTTTGGCACGGATGTTGCACTGAGGCAGTATGATGAGAAGCATGTGCTTGCCAGAGCCAATATACAGGTCAGCAACCAGTTTTTTGGATGGATTACGGGCTTTGCCGGGAAAATCAGCATTTATGCACCGGAGGATTTGAAGACACAATACAGGGAATATCTGGAGGATATTTTGGGCTGACCTGCACACAGGAAGCCAGCCAATAACCGAACCTGCCGCTGTCAGCGTCTCTGGATGCATGGCAGCTGGCAGTTTTTCCAGCATACTTTGGTATACAGAAAACAAAAGAAGTAAGTAGATACAGGTAACATAAACATGAACAAACAATATGAAATCGAAGTTGACGGCAACACAATCCATGTCAGCAGAAAGAAAATCAAAAATATGTATCTGCGCATCAAAAAGGATGATGCAGGAATTGAGGTCAGTGCCCCTCTTAAGATGAAGGACGCACAGATTATCGCCTTTATAAAAAGCAGAAGAGACTGGATTAATGACGCAAAAGCCAGAGCAGAAAAGCTTATGGAAAAGGAAAAAGACATCCCGGTGCTTGCACCTTTTCAGGAAAGAGAGCTGCGCTATGCCTTAAAGAAAAGGATTGAGGAGCTGATAGCCAGGTGGGAGCCTGTCATGCATGTAAAATCAAATGGTTTTACCATAAAGAAGATGAAGACAAGATGGGGCTCCTGCAATGTGAACTCCCACCACCTGAACTTTAATTTTGCCCTGGCAATGGTACCGGATGAGTGTCTGGAGTATGTGGTTGTCCATGAACTCACCCACCTTTTGGAGGCAAGCCACAATGAGAAATTCTGGAGCCTGATGGAGTTTTATCTGCCGGGAAGCAAAGAACTCAGAAAGAAGTTGAACACCTTCCCTTGTACATGTTATACTTAAATTCGAGATGACTATTAAAAGCAGACAAAATGGAGATTATGAAAATGGAATTATGGGATATATATGATGTGAATAAGCAGAGAACCGGCCGCACCATGAAGAGAAATGACTGGACCATGAAGCCGGGAGATTATCATCTTTCAGTGCTGGGCGTAATCAGAAGACCAGACGGCAGATTCCTTATTACCCAGCGTGTCATGACCAAGGCATGGGCACCGGGATGGTGGGAAGTGTCAGGCGGCGCAGCACAGGCAGGAGAAGAGTCCTTTGAAGCTGTGTGCCGGGAAATAAAAGAGGAAGTCGGCCTTGATGTATCTCAGGCTGATGGAGGGCTTGCTTACACCTACCGCAGGGATAATCCGGACGAGGGAGACAACTATTTTGTGGATGTTTACAGATTCGATATGGATTTTAATGAGAGTGATGTGACAGTACAGAAGGAAGAGGCTCTGGGCTTCAAAATCGCCACCCTTGATGAGATAAAGGAGCTTGGGGAACAGGGAATTTTCCTGCATTATGACAGTATCAGGCATGTATTTGAAGATTAGGAGGCATATATGAGTTTACCAAAGGATCCTGTAATGCTGCTCAGCGTGGTAAATACACAGCTCAGGGATATATACCCAAGCCTTGACGAGCTGGCAAAGGCACATATGGTAGAAAAGCAGGAGCTGATTGACAGGCTGGAAGCAATTAATTATTCGTATGATGAAGCCAAAAATCAGTTTGTATAAGCTTTAAAATGTAATAAATTATGCAGCAGGAGATAGAATGGCAGAGATAACAAAAGAAGTATTTGATGTATTTTTTAAGGAAAATTATTGTGAGATAGATTACAGGGATGTAAAGAAGGATTTTGAAGCAATTGCGAACAGAAGCCTTGAGGAGCTTTTCACGGACGAGACAGATATAACAAAGCTTAACCGCAGAAATTTCGTGATTTACCTCCAGAGTGATGTCTACTGTGAATTTGAGGATACACTGGAGGAGGTCATGGATGCCATAAATCCGGAGGTTCTGGATGCAGTTATGGATGTGTCCACTACCACATCAAATGGTGATGAGATAACAGGGATTTACTGGGAAACCAAGGATAAGCTCAGAAAGGATTTTCTGGGACTGGTATATGATGCAAAGATTGCTCCAAAGATTGCGGAGCTCTAGGAGGTTTGAAATGGCAAGCTGCGATTTTTGTGCGTATAATGAATATGATGAGAATGATGATGAGTACTACTGCTCTGTAAATATGGACGAGGATGATATGGCTCGTTTTGTGCAGAGTGATTATAAGGAGTGTCCGTTTTTCAGAAATGGAGACGAATATAAGGTGGTTCGTCATCAGATGTAAAAGCATGATAAAAGCTTTAAATACTGTCTTGCATATTTGAGTGTAAGGCAGTATAATATTTTGGTTAATGTTAAAATGGTTAAATCAGATTATTTATATTCTTAAGGAGGAAAATTATGGCTGTAAAATATGTCTTCGTCACCGGTGGTGTTGTATCCGGTCTTGGAAAAGGAATCACAGCTGCATCTCTTGGACGTCTCTTGAAGGCCCGTGGTTATAAGGTGACAATGCAGAAGTTTGATCCATATATCAATATTGACCCAGGTACAATGAACCCTATCCAGCATGGAGAGGTGTTTGTAACAGATGACGGTGCAGAGACAGACCTTGACCTTGGTCACTATGAGCGTTTTATTGATGAGAGCCTTACAAAGAACTCAAATGTAACTACCGGAAAAGTATACTGGTCAGTATTGCAGAAGGAGCGCCGCGGTGATTACGGCGGAGGAACAGTTCAGGTTATTCCTCATATCACAAACGAGATTAAGAGTAGATTTTATAGAGATTTCACTTCTGATGATACAACAATCGCTATCATTGAAGTTGGAGGAACAGTTGGAGATATCGAGTCACAGCCTTTCCTTGAGGCAATCAGACAGTTCCAGCATGAGGTTGGACATGAGAATGCAATCCTTTGTCATGTAACCCTTATCCCATATATCAAGGCTTCCGGAGAGCTTAAGACAAAGCCTACACAGTCGAGTGTTAAGGAGCTTCAGGGAATGGGAATACAGCCGGATATTATCGTATGCCGTTCAGAGCAGCCTCTGGATCAGGGAATCAAGGACAAGATTGCCTTATTCTGTAACGTGCCAAATTCACATGTGCTTCAGAACCTTGACGTTGAGTACTTATATGAAGCTCCTCTTGCCATGGAAAAGGAAAACCTTGCAAAGGTTGCCTGCGAGTGCTTAAAGCTCAACTGCCCAGAGCCAGACCTTGCAGACTGGACACAGATGGTAGAGGATTTACGTCATCCTGATAAGGAAGTAAAGATTGCGCTTGTTGGAAAGTACACAGCCCTTCATGATGCTTATATCTCAGTTGTAGAGGCATTAAAGCATGGTGGGATACCAGCTCACGCAACAGTTGACATTAAGTGGGTTGATTCAGAGCTTTTAAATGATGATAATGCAGAGGAAATCCTTGGTGACCAGCAGGGAATTATCGTTCCAGGCGGCTTCGGTGACAGAGGTGTAGAAGGAATGATTTCTGCGGCAAAATATGCAAGAGAGAACAAGATTCCATACCTTGGACTCTGTCTTGGAATGCAGGTGTCAATTATCGAGTATGCCCGCCATGTATGCGGCTTCCATGATGCACATTCCATCGAGCTTGATCCTAATACAACACATCCTGTTATTGCCCTTATGCCAGATCAGAATGGTATTGAGGACATCGGTGGAACCTTAAGACTTGGCTCTTACCCATGTGTGCTGGACAAGACTTCAAAGGCATATGAGGTATATGGAACAGAGAATATTAATGAGCGCCACCGCCACAGATATGAGGTTAACAATGACTTTAGAGCTACACTTGTGGAAAATGGAATGAAGCTTTGCGGAACTTCACCGGATGGCAGAATTGTAGAGATGGTTGAGATTCCAGACCATCCATGGTTTTTGGCAACACAGGCTCATCCAGAGCTTAAATCCCGTCCAAACCGCCCACATCCACTTTTCAAGGGCTTCATTGAGGCGGCTACAAAGGTAAATAAGTAATATTTTTATTGAGTTTTAATAGTTTGTTTATAAAGGAGCGGTTGATTTTACCGCTTCTTTTTCTTATAATAAAAAGGATTTTATAGA
>ERZ1034946.976-NODE-976-length-10865-cov-9.501758_pt1 | contig 10865 bp, 21 predicted proteins | sample MGYA00520591_ERZ1034946 | MGnify/ENA primary metagenome ERZ1034946 (study PRJEB33766, sample SAMN09781753) | gut metagenome | biome: gut microbiome | host: Homo sapiens | place: Madagascar | study: EMG produced TPA metagenomics assembly of the PRJNA485056 data set...
ATATTATACATAGAACATATGATTCCATATTAAAACATATTAACTTTCAAAATGCTTTTGTTTCCGCAAAGCTTCAATGGCTTTTCCATGGCAGGAACGGATATGCTGTACGGAATATCCCATCTCGTCTGCAACCGTAACCAGATTTTTAAATTCTATGTATCTCTTATGGAGTAAGGATGAGTACATGGAGTTTTCCATGTCATTGATATCTCCGGAAACTTTCATTTGCAATTCTGCCAGTTCCTTGACATCAGATGCTATTTCCTGCTGCAATTCAACAATTCTGGTTACAGCATCACCAACACGGTCTTTTCCACCAGAAGTCTGCACTTTATCTCCGTTTGAAAAAGAGGATATACTGGTTGCCAAAAGCCTTAAGCGGTATTCTTCCTGTATTTTGTTCTGTATTTTTCTATCAGAATCCTGTACTTGCTCAAGATATTGTCGTGTATTCATCTCATTCTCCCTCCCCATAATGGATTGCGCATAGCTGTCACTGTACCTACATTCCCTTTTTCTATAAACATCTGAAGCTGAGTAAGACCGTCCGGTGCATCATCATGCACGTTTTTTCCGAGCTGAACGAAGAAAGTAAGTTCGTCCATAGCAGCCTGGTACTCTTTACTCCGATGTTCTTCATCCAGAAAAATAAAGTTTCTTTTTATGTCATCTGAATATGCGATGATCTTAGACATTTTCTCCATATTCCCTGGTGCACGGCTTGATGTGCAGCTGCATTTGTACTTCTGTTCTTTGAGTTTTTCGTCTACGTACATCTTGTACATATCACCGCCGTTATTTGCCTCGAAATTGATCTGCCGGATTTCATTTCCGATGATTTTCCCAACAACAAATGGGAGAGTGACTTCTTTTGTCCCTTTGTTGAATACCCAGTCAAAAATATAGACATCTCCATTTTCGTATTCTCGTCCAATAGGCATTGAAAGACTGTCTCCGCCTCCCCATGCAACGTCACAGGCAGTAACAACACGACTGTCACCTTCCGGAAGTGTTCCGTTGTAGTACCGAAGCCCATATCCCGGGAAAAGTATTCCTTCACGAATAAATGGATTCTGCTGATACTTAGCTTGCCATTCATTAGCATCCAGCCTTGACTTCATATCCACATAGTATTTTGTGGAAAATCCTACTCCGTAGTCGTAATCAAAGTTAGATTCTCCATTTTCATTCAATGCCGGAATCTTTCTGAATCGGTACCGTGGATTATTTTTCTTTTCAGTCTCCACTCTTCCAAGAGGATCCATGACATTCCATCGGGTTCCGACCATGAGTTCCCTCGCTCCGTCATTTTTACGGTCAACCAGAACATTCAGATAATCCTGATACCGGTTTTCCAGACGTGTTGGGCTTAATGATTCCGTTCTGTCACGCACAAGGTCATCGACATATAAGTAGCCATCTGAAGATATATCCACAGAACCTGTCCATGTTCCGTCAATACCACGGCAGGTCAGTGTTGAAAATCGGTCCGGTGCACCAAGGTTGATTTCTTTCTTCTCTGCCGACTTCTTTTCAAGGGTTGCGGACGGAAAGATTTCGTTGAAAGTATACTCTGGTGTTGAAATAAGATTCTGTATTTCGCCGTAAAAGCCGTCAGCAAGGATGCCGCTGTGACCGCTCATGGCATTATGGCTGTTCGGTCGCTTTCCCATTATCCAGGACAGAAAAAATATACAGGTAGTTGATTTTGCGGTTCGGGGTGGCATGGAAACGCCAAGAAACTCAATCTTTCCGTCCTCTAAGTCCTGTAAATCCTGTACAAGAATATTCAGTGTCTTTTTCCTGGGCTCATAGAATTTTCTGCGTGGCTGCCTGTTCTTTTCCATGTAGTACAGATAGCTCTCAAACAACCATGGGGCTTCCAGTAACAAATACTGCCAGTAGATATCGTCAAAATTACCGCTTCCGGTCCGTGCGGCTTGCCTTGCAGCTACATTGTGAGCATACTTACTTACTTTTATTGCCATTTGCTGCGATTCCAGATTCTCTGCAAATGGTAAATCAATGTTCATGTTTAACAGCAGATCAAGGCAATCTTTCTGATTCTGGTATATCGACATATCTCCGATGATGATCTGATTTAAGATCGCCCGATACCACTCAAATGAGCCTTCTGTAAATTTCTGCATAAAAATAGAGCCAGACCTCCTTTCTTTTAGGATTTAGTCTGGCTCTCATGTGGCTCTCTGACTGATTATTTATTCTTTCTTCTTTTTTTTGTTTTTGCAGATACTTTCTGTATTTGCGACTGTATTTCCGAAAAATCAAATCAAGCATGATGCTATTTGTTTGTTCTGTGTTTTCTGACATAGTTGTGAGATACGGATAATCTTCTTTATCGTCTACCAACGTCTTGAAAATCAAGTCTAAAGCAAACTGAGCGCTGATAGGTGGGTCGCACAGTTCAAAGTCTTTATCCTTGTACCACTCATCAATCTTCTTTTGAAAGCCATCAAAGGATATTTCTTCGTTCCATATCATACATTCACCTCAATCCGAAATCCCTAACTGTTTGTAAGTAAATACCGCTGTATACTTCTTCCCACACTTGCAGCAAGTTTCCGTAATGGTACAGGTCTTTTCTTTATCGTCGCACTCTGAAATAGCTGAATCCCAGAATCTACATCCGCCTGTCAGAATACATTTAATCCGTTTTATGTTCATCTGGTTCCTCCAAATAATTGATAATTTCACGTGCGATATGTGCCAATTCCATTCTGGTATGTCGCTCAAAAAATTTATCAAAGTCAATTTTGAATACTGAATCAAACTTCTGTGATTCATTGATTCTTTTTATAGTTTTATCAAGTTTTGTTTCTGGATAAGGTGGGTTTATATAACAAGTCAAAGGATTATTTTCATTATGTACCTCCGAATCGCATATAACCGGATACCATTCAACAGCAGTTCTTTCTCCTGCGTCTTTTTGAATTAGAATATTTGAAAGTCCTCCAATATAACATTTTATGACCATATCATCATTTTTTATTTTTACTGAATATTCCTTTTGGAATTCAAATGCAGTGTACTCAGTATAAAATTTTAAAACGGTCTTTGTAATTGCGGATAAGATGTAAGAAGAATTTCCTCGATATCAATCTGCGCATATGTTTCTATTCCAAGTTCTATGATCTCAATCGGAATCCTTTTAACCACAATTCTCATACATTTACCTCGAACTCTTTCTTGCAGTTGCTTCCCTTACATTTCATCGAAAGATTCTGAATTTTCGTATTTGGTTTTATCAGTAGCACCTTTTTCTGGCAGAAAGGGCAGCATATCCACAGCTGACCATTGATGTTTTTTAGTAATGCCTGTCCGTTCCACGGTTCGGGTGGATTCATCACATTGGAAAAGTCGATTCCTTCAGATTCAAATGCTGATTTAATACTCATTTTTTCTTACTCCTTTTCGTCCTGCAACTCTGCGTATCATCGGAATTCCATGATTTTTTCTAAAATTATTTCGATTTATTTTATCAGGTGCGAATATTGTCCAGAATAATCTTTTCTTAGTATTTGAATTCATTTCAAAATTTATAGTGGCTGACTCGGTCTCGCTGAAATTCGGTAAATTATCATTCTGATCAGGCTCAATGCTTTCTGGGATGTCTGCTATTCCTGTAAACGGATGATACTCACTATCTAGTTCTTTCACAAAATACCGCTTTTCATCTTTCTCGCCCATATTACTTCACCCCGTGAATCTTTCTTAAATTTGCATATCGGTCGACAAGTACGTCCAATGCGGTCTGAAGCTGATTGATTGTAATGCAATCGGACTGGTGTTGATCTTCATACATTTTTAAGCTTGCAGCAAAATCTGTCTCCTTTTTATCTGGTTGCGTATCGTTAATTAATTCAGGTTCTCCATACATCATCATCGCATCACAATCTCTTTCCAGCTCAATCTGGTATTCTTGTAAATCCAAAATTTCATGCTGTCTTTTCTCGCATTCTTCAGACAGTCGGACAACTTCTTCTTTCAGCTGATCTACCGTCCAGTTCTTCATATCTTCAATCCTCATGGCATCCTCCCTCAAATCTTGGTAAATATTTCCATATCGTAGTTATCGCGGATATGATCCACACATTCACTGAGTTTTTCTTTCAAGATTGGGTCTTTTACAATGTCTGGATGTATCGTGTACATTATGCAACTGCCGTCTTTTCCCTCTTTCTGGAATTTTCGCCAATCAAACGTCATTGTGAACAACGGAATCCTTGTGAGATTCTTTGTCTTGTGTTTTATGTATAGATTGCAGAGCTTTTTAATCATGGAAATTCTCCTTTCACAATCAAGCTGTTTTCTTAAACAGACCAAGGATAAACTCACGTCCCATCTGTGTAATCCGTCTATGGTAGATTACCTTTCCGGAATCCAATACTTCCTGTTTGATTTCTTCATATCCGCAGTCACTGTAATTGGAATACATTAACCATGTACCGTTTACTTGATACTGTATCTTCTTCTCTGCCAAAATCCGGTTTAACTGCATTGCTGATTTCAGTCCCAGTTCTTTTGCGATCTCAGTAATGGTATATGTCTTGTTGACGTGCATCAGGATAGCGTTCTTCCTCTCGGCTTCTACTCTTGCAGCACGTTCCTCTTTCAATTTGGTCAGAAGCTCGATGCCGAAGTCTGGGTTGTTCAGAATATTATCAATCACATTGTCCGTGGCGTATATGCCATGCTTACGAATGGTTTTCAGAATCTCTTTGACTTCTTTCTTGAATTGTTTGGCGATCGGCTTTCTGGACTGCATCAGGACTTCATAAAGTCCGTTTTCGGTAAGACACCATGATTCCTGCATTCCTCCAAGGGTCGGAACATTCTTCCGAACCTTTTCATCATCGTCTACATTGGCAAGCATCTTATTAATCGAAGATGTATCATACTCAATCCACTCTGCTACATCTTTAGCCACAAACAATGGTTCCTCTGCCGTTCCATACACCTTAAACCGTTTTCCTAACACTTCCTGCTCATTTAATACCTTCAGTTCATTCATTCTTCATTCTCCCCTCTTTATGTTTCATTTGACATTTCAGCATCTCTGCTACGTTACATCGTTCGCATTTTATTCCATGCCCCTGTCGGAACAATTCACATTCAAGGATATTTCCGCACTTTGAACATTCGTCTTTGATTTCTTTACCGAATACTTTCATCCCACATCTCCGTATATCAGTAGTTTAATAAGCTGCTCTTCTGTAATTTCTTTCGCGTCAATTCCAAGTTCTTCAATCCCTTGTAGTGACGAATAATACAAGTCTTTAATCATTCTCAATCGTGCTTCAAATGGTTTATTGCTCTGCAAGAAAAAATCAGCGCTATTACGAAGTGCTCTGCCCCTATATGGGTCGTTTAAGATGAATGTTCCAACAACGCACCTATCTGTTTCCAGCACGTATCTTTTTCTATCGAACCGTACTATTGATATATCACTGCGTGTTTTATCAATTAACCATGTTAAAAACTCGTGAGCATCCTTATGATTAATCGCCATATACAGCACTGATATTTTACTCATCTTCAATACCCTCCCAACATTCACAACTATCATCCAGGCATCTAAAGTCTGCCTGATACTCACTGTCGCCGTTACAACATACGCCTTCTTCCAATGCGTACCATTTGCAAGTACAACAATAATCTTTTTCCATAATGTTACTCCAAAAAAATAAAAAAAGTCCGGCGGGTGGACTTGAACCACGCATTGTCACCCAACGTGAACCACCGGAACCAATCAGAAGGTAAATGTGAGCATTTTGGAAATGCTTTCCGGTAATGGCAATTTACCGGAAACGGAATGGCAGGAATCGAACCTGCGACACATGACTTGTAAGTCATTGCTCTACCACTGAGCTACATTCCATGCCGCTTCACACGGCTGATCGCCTCAGTAAATAAATGAGATGATTTCCATTTTCGCACAACATATAAATGGTATGCTTTTCGTACTGCCCAGCAGTCAACAGGATAAACATCAACCTTTTCCCATGGGTTTAATCCGCTTGAACCATAGACCGCCCGTGCACTGACAGCATAGAACGAACGAATTAATTGCAGGGGGCGGATTTGAACCGCCGTTCTCAAGGATATGAGCCTTGTGAGATTCCACTTCTCCATCCTGCCTTAACCCGGTACAATCCGGGTTAGCAATAGGTTTATCGTGTTATGCTTTCCACTAGACTGTTTTCATCCGTGCCAGTCCCACGGAGTTGTTTCGGAGGATTATTCCTGAAAGGTCTCTTGAAAACTCCCTGTCGTCAACGTGCACTCATTGGCGACATATCTAACTCAGAGACAGAACCGAACGGGAAGTTGCTTTTTCAATCCAGCTACGCCGTTACGCACTTTCTGAAAAGCAACCCACGTACACTCATTCGGCAGTTTTTTCTGCCCATTAAACGGATGGACAGCATAGGGAGAAATGGAAGCTCTGGGATTCGAACCCAGGACCGACCGGTTATGAGCCGGTTGCTCTGACCAACTGAGCTAAACTTCCTGAGTAGCAAAAAGATACAGGGTCGATGTGATATCCGTCTTTTTACTACTGTTGCAGTTCTTGACCACCAGCCGCAACAAAGGTTGAAACCACCCGGAACGTTTGACTGTTCCTTTAGTCATCGCCGTTGCGATAGGTGGTTAAAGGGTATTTCATTAAAAAAGGGAAAAAGAAAATCCAATCTGCATCAGAGGAAAGGCAAAACTGATGCAGAGCGGCGCATGTGGGATTCGAACCCACGCATACCGGAGTCAAAGTCCGGTGCGTTACCGCTTCGCCAATGCGCTATGTTGCGGCAGCCGCTCAACCCTGCCGCATGTGATATACTTCAAAAACACCATTGATATATTTATGTTTTTTCCGGAACGCCTGTATCAGCCGTAACTCATTTGGAGGAAATTTTGGCTTTGGATATCTATTTCATTACTATAAATCCGTGCCGATACAGGCTATCTAGGGATTTCATGCCTCGTCCTGTCCGTGATGAACCTTCCTCCAAGACCATACGGCGAGGGCTTTACCTTTGCTTTTATTATTTTAATCCGCTCTACCAATATCAGCGGAAGTAAAACCATTGGAAATGCCAGTAACATTTATTCACCTCACAGGGATGTCAAAAATAAAATCACGCTTATTCCAGTTCCAACGAGAATCATCGAACAAGCGGCGGATTCCCATTTGTCTTTGTTGTTATTTGTCACGATCTCAGAACTTGCCGAAACGAACATTAGAACATTGATAGCAAGTGCGATTATTGTGAATATCGTTCTCATCGTTCTTCCCCAATCATGAAATCAAGAATCTTCTCTGCTGTCTCTTCTTCCGGTTCAAATGGAAGCCCACATGTAGAATAGATTTCCAGAGCCGATTTTAGGCTCGATTTGAATCCTTGGTATATTTCTCCGTGTTGAAGCAATTCGTGCCTTAAAACTGAAATTGCATCAGTAATTGATTGAGAAGCGAAACTGATTTGTGCCAGGCACTCCATTTCAATATCCGGTCTTCCCATCATTTCAAAGTTAAACGTCGGTACTTCATCGACCGCAACATGAAAATCAACCGATTTTATCCTCGGTACTTTATGTCCGTCAATAAAGCACTGTGTCCCCATCCAGTTATACGGATTCGGATTTACAATCTTCACAACAGACATTTTCGTATCCCCTTTCCTGTGCGTTACAGTACACCAGAAGGTGCTCTGCGATTTCCTGAAGCTGAACCGGATCGTATTTCGGGATCGCAACCAATTTGCCTTCAAGCATCGGGGATAGTGCGAATACCGGTGCGTCCGTAACAACCGTAGCTTTTATCAGCATAGCTGCTACGTCAACTGGTTCTGATGGTAACAGTTCATAGATTTCTTTTGTTTCATTCATGCTTCTTCTACCTCCCCGAAATATTCTTTGTATAATTCATAGTCATTTCTTCCAATCAGGTCTTTGACCTTGCATTCCTGTTCCATCCGAAGTTCACTGTATGTGTAAATGATTTTTGTAACCTGTATACGATATTCACCGACATCAGTAATTTTGCTTTCGGTCTCAACTTCTTCTTTAGCCGAAAACCATTTTCTGTTCGGAGTTAAGAAGTAAGCTCTTTGCATTGCTCTTCCGAGTGCGATGTATTCCAAACTTGCTTCGTCCGCAAAAACCTTTTTCGCTGATTCCGTATCATACAGTCTTCCATCTTCCAGAACGGCTTTCTTGTGGTGATACTCGTACGACCTGTCTTTTTTCAAAGTCTTTCTCCAAAAATCATTGTCTGCTTCACGAGAATCGCCTTTTTTATTTTTAAAAATTTTTTCGAGCATCGCTTTTTACCTTCCTTTTTCGGAAATACTGTGACAGGGCTTCACGAGTGATCTGCGACACGCTTTTACCGGTCCGGTTCTTTTCGGCTATGAGTCTTTGCTCCATTTGGTACGGCAACCGGATACGGATGGATTCACCTTGAATATTATTCTTTTTCATAAGCAGTATCCATCTTTACCGAAAGAACCGGTTTATCATCAGCCTTTGCCAGAAGTGTAATTCCTTTTCCGTTCTCCCAGGATGATGTCATGAGTTGAATATTCGTGCTCCCCGTTTCGTTGCAGATATTCAAAAGTTGTTTTGCTATGTCCATCAGCCCAGCCCGAAGATATCCGTCGTTGTTTACTATTTTCTCCATCTTTTCTCACTCCCTCGTTTATACTGGAATAATTCCCTGTCCTTGCAGTAACAGTCGAAATGTTTCTTTGCCTTTTACAGTAATGTATGTTTGAACATTTGAATACCCATAAGGCGTTGAAAAATCTTTCATCTGGAAAAGTCCTGATTTTCGGTGCTGTTCATACGGCTTGATGATATTGTGCCGGTCTCGATAGATATAACCGTTATCTGACAACCATTTTGTAAATGCCTTGGGTGGCATGTGAAATTCCTTAGCTGCATCCCGGAAGGTTGTGAGCAACCTATTGTCCACAAGAGAATCAAAATATTCTGCTTTGGGTTTCTGTTCCTGGACTTTCTGTTCAAGCAACTGCTTTTCCTGTTGTTCTTCAATCCATCTTTTAGCTCGCTCTATCGGATCAGCTATCTGGTAAGAATCTTGTTTCTGACCAACTTCATACTTTCCGGTTTTACGGATAGAAGGAAGGACTTCTGCTGTTACCCAGTGTTTAAATCTCTTTGCAGAATCGAGTTTGCTTGATAGTATAAGCGAAAACAAACCGCTCTCATTTATCACGATCGTTTCCTGTACTCCACTGTTTGAAGGGAGGCCGCATTTCAGGGCGTCCTCTTTATCGACATGATTAGCAATGGCGTTTCGTTCTTTTACGTATCCTAATGCCTTTGCCACATCATTTCCGACAAACCAAGGATTTCCGTCTATCGTCACCGTTCTTACGTTTCCAAACTCTGGATTGCTAAAAATCATCATTTCATTCATTCTTTATACCTGCCTTTCTTGGTATTGCCTTATTTTTGTGTTGGCAGAGAAACCGTTAAGGCTTACGGCTTGTCGTGTTGCAATCACTATCTCTGCCATGTGAAAAGGGCCTTTTTGTTATTTTCTTTGCTTTGGGGGTCCACCTGGCTCCTGGCAGCTTTCCCTCCAAGGGGGTCCCCGTCTTCCCGTACGCTATCCGGTCAGCCCGCCGCCCCATGGGACCCGCTGCACCGGATCACGCTGTTGTCGTTCGGCCTTCGGCAGTAACCAGAAGGAATATCCAGTATCGAACATGTATTTCTATACGACAAACTCTCGTTTTCTTTATAGATCGCTATACAATATGCACAAATACTGTCATTGAAACTATGCACATTGTATAAATACCGCTGTTTTCATGCTAACTGCCGCTTTTTGTCCGCACCTCGTGGACGTTTCTGGGCGGTAGTTCATAGCTTCGGCCGCTCCATCTCCGGTAGTTCCAGCGCATCCTTGTACTTGTCTGCGATCTGCTGCGCTGACTGCTGCGGGATGCCCTGCACGTGATCCGCTTGAACCGGTGCTGTCTCTGCCATGCCGTATGCAGCTTTTGCAACAAAGATCAGGTTTGCATTTGTTCCGGACTGGTTATGCAATCTATTAAGTGTGCAATTTTTGCAAATATCGAACCATTTTTTCACCGTGTTGCTATGTGCTGTGGCGGTTCTATAGTCTCCACGCATCCAATCGCTAAACGTTGAGCGGTTAATTCCTACCAGAAAACTAAATACTTCCAAAGTTGGTAAAACATGATACTTACTGCATAACCTTACAAACACGCTAAACATATGATCCAATAATTTTATATCATCGTTACTAGGTTTCTGTATGTGATCAGCGATATAAAATATCATATCAACAAAACTGTCAGCTACTTCTTTTCTGTAATTCTCACTATCAGGTGATACACATAATACTGTGTTAATATATTCATCAGCATATATATTAATATTACTCAAATATACTTCTGTTTCTTTCTCTGTCTTGATAGCATTATCTTTCACTGTATCACCTCACTTTACAACGTTAATCTGTTAATTCAATAAAAAAAGAACGATAACAAACCGGTCAGCAATCGAAGAACACGCCCAGCAGCTTTAATCAGCGCCGGAAGTTCCGTAAATGCTTTTTCAGTTTATAATCGTCCTTTGTTTAAAAATCGTAAATGTATTTGCTTATCTGTCACTTACAATAGCACATGTAAACTCATAATGCAAGCATAAATTTATTTTTATTGCTCAAGGTATATAAAATGGTCTGTTTATAAAATAATCTATTATACGTTAATATACAATGTTATAGAGCTATATATATTATAATATAGTGTATTTAAATATATATTAATAAACTCAGAATCTAG
>ERZ1034946.992-NODE-992-length-10734-cov-5.801292_pt1 | contig 10734 bp, 7 predicted proteins | sample MGYA00520591_ERZ1034946 | MGnify/ENA primary metagenome ERZ1034946 (study PRJEB33766, sample SAMN09781753) | gut metagenome | biome: gut microbiome | host: Homo sapiens | place: Madagascar | study: EMG produced TPA metagenomics assembly of the PRJNA485056 data set...
TTTCTTCTGCTTTTTTTATCTGACTTTGCAACTCTTCATTCCTCAACTTGTATTCCTCTTTGGAATATATCCCATTTTCATATGCATCTTTCTGCCGTTCATCTTTTTTCTTCATTAAATGAATATTATTTAAAATACTATCTATAGCCACATCAATACAGTTCTCTTTTTGTCTACATACACTCATATCAATTTCAAATTCCGGCAATATGCACAATAACGAATCTTTTATTATTTCTGAAATTTTTGAATACTTAACTGATTTTGTATGACATACCGATTGCCTGCTGCAAAGAATGTATGTTGCATCTTTATTATTCTTATTTCTTTTATCAGTATACTTTTTCATAATCATTGCAGCACCACACCTGCCACAAACCATAATTCCAGCAAAAGGATTTTTTAATGTCACATCTTTTTTCTCTCTTGAAATACTTCCCCTTTTTTTCTGAGCCTCATAAAATATTTTTTCATCAATTATAGCCTCATGCTTACCATCTGCCATTATTATTTCATCATTATTATGATTAAATGGTCTTGTTTTCAATATTTTTTCATCTTTCCAGATTTTAACCGTTTTTCTTATATTCCACCTTATTTTCCCTATATATACTGGATTAGATAATATTGAATTTATTGAATACGGCGACCAGTTATCTGATTTTAATGGCTTTACACTGCCGCTATCGAGAATTTTTGCTATTTTGGCAAATCCATATCCTTTATTTACATACAAATCAAAAATCATTTTTACAACATCTGCTTCTTCTTGTTTTATTTCAAGCGTATGAAATTTATCTTTTCCACTTCCTGCAATTATTTTGTTATAACCAAACGGTCGTACTGACGCTATATAATTTCCCTGCTTTACTGATGCCATCCGGCCACGATTCATAATTCTTTTTGAATATTCAAGATAATCATTTCCTCTCATCAATTCCATTTCAAAAAAACGTCTGTCATATTCATCACATAAATTATATATTTTTGTTGGTGTTATAACAGCTGTATTAGTATATCTAAATGTGTTTATAACTCTCCCGCAATCAAGCAAATCACCTCTTGACAATCTTTGCGGTTCTATAACAAGAACACCAGCATATATCTGTGACTCCAGCATATGAAGTACCTTTTTCATTACCGGTCTGTCATCAATAGTTTCACCCGAAACAACTTCACGGCATATGTGTTCTTCCGATATTTTTTTACCAAATTCTCTTACAGCATAATCCTGAAGCTGTAACTCATGTTTTGCAAGCACTTCACATACTTGTTGTGAAGAATCATCGGCACGCGATTTTCTAAGATACATAATTACATTTTTTTCATTTATTTCCATAATTTATTTTCCTAAATAACTTCTAAATCATTATATGTATTAAATTTACAAAAAAATATATTTTTTCAAATTTACCCCTTGACAATTTATAGAATTTTATGTAGAATAACACTTGCGTTCGGCATTGCAGATAAATGCTGGCATAGTTAAATAGTTTATGCGCGAGTGGCTCAGTGGTGGAGCACCTCCTTGCCAAGGAGGGGGTCGCGGGTTCGATCCCCGTCTCGCGCTCTTGTTTTAAGAAGTCAGTTGAATGCTGGCTTCTTTTTTTGTTTTATACGGGCAACGTGCCAAAGTATGTGATTGCATGGAAATTTGGAGGATGCCCGCATAACAGGGAGGAGGGACATATGGCTAATATTGAGGACTATCTTTTATGGCGTGGTGATTTGACTTTTGAGCAGGATGAATTCAATCTTGTTGATAACCTGATTCTTGCAGAGCTTGCATATGTCGATTTTAAAGACATAATTCCGGCTGTTGGCAGCGGTGAAAAAATAACACTTAAACAGGCATGTGATGATTTTTTTGAACTGCATGATGAAGAAGAATTAAAACTTGTGAAATCATTTATATGGTATGCTCCGTTTTTTATGAAAAAAATGGCACATACAAAAAGATTTGCAGATATGCTGCTTGGCAATTATGCACTTCACAATAATGAGGAAAAACAGGTACAGTTCGGTGCGTTTACGGCAGAACCCGGAGACGGCTCGATATATGTTTCGTTTATGGGGACAGATGATTCGCTTGTCGGATGGAAAGAAGATTTTAACATGAGTTTCATCCGGCCTATACCGTCACAGCTTGAAGCAGCGGAATATGTCAATGAGACGATAAAGTATTCAAGACGCAAAATAAGACTCGGAGGTCATTCAAAAGGTGGAAATCTTGCGATATATGCAGCAGTGAAAGCAAAGCCGTCACTGAAAAGAAGAATTATAGCTGTATACAATAATGACGGACCGGGTTTTGACCGTGAAATGATAGAGAGTGAAGAATACAGGCAGATGTTACCAAAGATTAAGACAATAGTACCTGAACATTCTGTGGTTGGCATGCTTTTGGAACATGAAGAGAAGTATATGATAGTAAAAAGTTCCCAGACAGGAATAATGCAGCATGATGCAATGTCGTGGCAGGTATGTGGTAACAGATTTGAGACAGTAAAGAGTGTGGACAGGACGAGCAGAATGCTTAATGAAGCGTTGAGTAACTGGATTAATGGGCTTTCACGCACTCAGAGAAGCGAATTTGTGGAGACGCTTTTTACAATTATAACGTCGAGCGGTGCTGTTAATTTATCTGATTTGTCAGCAGACAGATTTAATTTTGCAGGTTCCGCATTAAAGATGTATAGCTCACTTGACAGAGAAACAAAGATTATGCTTAGAAGAATGTTAAAATCATTGACAGGAGAGTTTGACAAAGCGAGGAAGATGATTAATAATAAATCCAAATAACTAATGAGAAAAATTTTCAATAATTTACTCTCAAATAAAAATTAATGATTTGGAGAAAAAGCATGACATTAGATGAACTTCAGGTTGGCAAGGACGCAGTTATACAGAGCGTTGGCGGAGAAGGAGCATTACGACGCCATTTTCTTGATATGGGGCTTATACCGGGAACGGAAGTCACTCTTATGAAGGTTGCACCTATGGGTGACCCTGTCGAGTTAAGGATAAGAGGATATGAGCTTACGTTAAGAAAAGCTGATGCAGCAAGAATTGAGATACAGGATATACATGACAGTGATTATGTTGAGAGACAGCATAAGCATAAGAAGGATATTCCACATCCGCAGGTAGGCGAGATGGGAATATATCATGTAAGAAAGTCGGGCGATGAACTAAAAGAGGGAGAGCCTCTTACATTCGGGCTTATCGGCAACCAGAATTGCGGAAAAACGACACTTTTCAACCAGCTTACAGGTTCCAACCAGCACGTAGGCAATTTCCCGGGTGTTACAGTTGACAGAAAAGACGGAACGATAAGAAATCATCCGGAGGCTTCTGTTACGGATTTACCGGGTATTTATTCGCTTTCACCTTATACGAGTGAAGAGATTGTTACAAGAGATTTTCTTTTGAAAAATCATCCGCGTGGAATTATCAACATTGTTGATGCAACTAATATAGAGAGAAACCTTTATCTGACAATGCAGCTTATAGAGATGGATATTCCTATGGTGCTTGCACTTAATATGATGGATGAAGTAAGAGAAAATGGTGGAACAATAAGAATTAATGAACTTGAAAATACGCTTGGGATTCCGGTTGTACCGATTTCGGCAGCAAAAAATGAGGGTATAAACGAGCTTATAGAGCATGCTGTACATGTTGCAAGATATGATGAATGTCCCGGAAGGCTTGATTTTTGTGATGCTAATGCAGAAAATGGTCTTGCAGCTGTACATCGTGGAATACATGCAGTGGTACATCTTATAGAAGACCATGCTGCAAAGGCAAAAATTCCTGTAAGATTCGCAGCCACAAAGCTTATGGAAGGCGATAAGCTGATAATGACACAGCTCGCACTTGATGAAAATGAAAAAGAACTTCTGGAGCATATCATTTCGGAGATGGAAAATGAGTGTGGCAAAGACCGTGAGGCGGCACTTGCTGATATGCGTTTTAACTTTATAGAGAAAGTCTGCTCAAGTACAGTTGTAAAGCCTGTTGAGAGCAAGGCACATGCAAGAAGTGTAAAAATTGACCGTTTTCTTACAGGAAAGTATACTGCACTTCCGGCTTTTGCAGGAATTATGGCACTTGTTTTCTGGCTTACATTCGGTGTTATAGGTGCTGGACTTTCAGATCTGCTAAGCATGGCAATCGACTGGTTCACAGGTATATGTGATGCCGGACTTACTGCATTTGGAATCAATCCGGTAGTACATTCACTTGTGATTGATGGTATATTTGCAGGTGTGGGAAGCGTTCTGTCATTCCTGCCTGTAATAGTTGTGCTGTTTTTCTTTTTATCAATTCTTGAAGACAGCGGATATATGGCAAGAATTGCATTCGTTATGGACAAGCTGCTTAGAAAAATAGGTCTCTCAGGCAGAAGTTTTGTGCCTATGCTTATAGGTTTCGGCTGTTCTGTTCCTGCGATAATGTCAACAAGAACACTTGCATCAGAACGTGACAGAAAGATGACTATTCTTCTCACTCCGTTTATGAGCTGTTCGGCAAAGCTTCCGATATATGCATTGTTTACATACGCATTTTTTCCAAAATATAAAGTGCTTGTTATGATTGGATTGTATTTTACGGGAATAATTACAGGTATCCTGTATGCACTTATTTTGAAAAAAACAGCATTTAAAGGTGAGCCGGTTCCTTTTGTAATGGAACTTCCAAATTACAGGCTTCCAAGTCCTAAAAGTGTAATGCAGCTTATATGGGAAAAAGCAAAAGATTTTATAACAAAAGCATTTACAATAATATTCCTTGCAACTATTGTTATATGGTTCTTACAGACATTTGATGTAAGGATTAATGTTGTGACAGATTCAAAAGACAGCCTTCTTGCACTTATTGGCGGATTAATTGCACCTGTTTTTGCACCGCTCGGATTTAATGACTGGAGAATTTCTACAGCACTTATTACAGGATTTACTGCAAAGGAGAGCGTTGTCAGCACTCTTACAGTGCTTCTTGGAGGAGACACAGCACTTCTTGGAACAATGTTTTCAACAAAGACAGCACTTGTATTTCTTGTGTTTACATTGCTCTACACACCATGTGTTGCAGCTATTGCTTCAGTAAGAAGAGAGATGGGCACAAAAAAAGCAGCGTTTATGGTTGCGGCAATTCAATGTTTAATTGCATGGAGTGTTGCATTTTTAGTGCATTTAGTGTTAAAGTTAATATAAATAATTTTACTGCATGATAAAGATTTAATAAATGTCTGAAAAGGAGAAATCATGGCTGGTATGTCAAATATAATAAGTGGTGCAATCCTTCTTGTAATCGTTATAGGAATCTATGTTGCAGTTACTTATATGAGAAATAAAAAAATTGGTGGTAACGGCGGATGTGATGGCAATTGCTCAGCCTGTACCATGCATCATGGTAATGATTGTGATGACAAAAAAGCGGGAGAATAGATTGTATGCTTAATATTTACAGGACTGATGAGCGTGTTTTAAATAAACTTACTGATTTTCGTGACGGCGTATGGGTCCAGATGGTTGACCCGACGAGTAACGAATTGTCAAGAGTAGCAGAGCAATATGAAATAGAACTTGATGATCTTGCGACTGCAATGGATGATGAAGAAAGTTCGCGTATAAGTCTTGAAGATGGTTACACTTTGATTCTTGTCGATATTCCTTCTCCGGAAGTAAGACATGAGAAAAAGATGTATACAACAATCCCGCTTGGCATAATCCTGAAGCAGAATGCGATTATAACAGTATGCCGTGAGAATACGCCTGTTGTTGACTATTTTATATTAAATAAAATGAAGGATTTCAGCACAAAGAAGAAGATGCGTTTCATATATCAGATTCTTCTGCGTTCTGCGACCATGTATCAGGCATATCTTAGAGGGATAGACAAGAAAAGAATCGAGATAGAAGAGCGTGCCGGTGAAAATACAAAAGACGGCGATATAATAGAACTTCACGAACTTGAATCGACTCTTGTATACTTTGCAACATCATTACGGTCTAACAGCATAGTGCTTGAAAGATTGAGAAGATATAAAAGAATAGAGCAGTATCCTGAAGATATGGAGCTTCTTGAAGATGCAATGGTCGAATTCCAGCAGGCTATCGAGATGACAACTATTTACAGGGATATTATTGACGGTACAAGAGAACTTCTTGCATCGGTTATGGATAACAGACTGAATACAGTAATGAAATATCTTACATCTATAACACTTGTAACAACAATTCCCACGATTATATCGGGAATATATGGTATGAATCTTGATGAGAAAGGAATGCCTTTTGCGGATACTCCGTTTGGATTTGCAATTGTATGTGGCATAACTGCAGTTATATGTGTTATAACACTTTGGCTGCTTCACAAAAAGAAGATGTTATAGATTGTGAAATGTATTTTATGATATATTTGTAAAAGATATTATTTTGGAGGCGTAAAGTGAAATCAATACTCGTTATAGGTGTTGGAAGATTTGGACATCACCTTGTGAACAGACTTATAGAGTTAGATAATAAAGTTATGGTTGTGGATAAGGAAGAGGACAGCATAAGAGACATGTTTCCGCTTGTTACGACAGCGAGAGTCGGCGACTGTACCAATCCTGATGTCTTAAAATCAGTGGGTCTTGCAAATTTTGACCTTGTTATAGTTTGCATTGCACAGGATTTCCAGAGCAGCCTTGAAGTGACAAGCCTTGTAAAGGAGATGGGTGCAAAATATGTCATAAGCATGGCGTGTCGTGATATTCAGGCAAAGTTTTTATTAAAAAACGGTGCGGATGAGGTTATCTATCCTGACAGGGATGTTGCTGTTAATCTTGCGGAGCGTTGTACGGCACATAATGTATATGACTACATATCGATTTCAGACGAGTATTCAATATATGAAATTCCCGTAGTTCCGTCATGGGTTGGGAAAAGCCTCAAAGAGATAGATGTGCGTGCTGTATATAATGTAAATGTTATTGCGATTATACAGAGTGACGGTAATGTCATGGTCATGCCTAAGGTTGACTATGCCTTACAGGAAGCAGACCATGTAAAGATAATAGGTAGCAAAGAAGATGTTGCGAAGCTTCTTAAAGAAATTCCGGAAGAAGCATGATTTTAATGTTAATCAAAAAAATAAGCAGGTATTTAAGTTTGCCGGAAAACAATTCCATAAGACTTAAATACCTGCTTTGCTTTATTTGTAAATTTCCTGCCAGCGTGAAACCATTTCCATTGCATCTGATTCATCAGATACCTTTGTAACAATAACCCCATCAAGATAAATTTCGTATACTGGAAACTTCTTTGCCGTGTTTCCGTGTGATACCTCTACTTTGCTCATTTTCACGCGTTCCATGTAAAAACCTCCTCATAATAATGATAAATTCACGCTCTGGTCAAATCATAAATAGTGTAAGACCAACAACATGTTGTATTATAACATAAGGCAGTTAAAAAACAAATACAATATAGTGTATTGGTACCAAAGCCCCAGATTGCAAAAGTTAATATATTAATGCGTGAATATACCCAAAAAATCATGTCATATTTTGTAGAATTTGTTTAAATTGTATAAATAAACTTGCAAAGACAGGACTAAAGTCATATAATAAAAACTGTAATTGTGCGGGATGACGGCAGCACACCGTCGAAATTTTATAATCAGGAAGGGAATATTGTCATGGCTGATAATCAAAGTGGAGATTTTGACATTAGTGTCGAAAATCATGAGGGCAGCAGGCTTGAAAGAAGACTGGCATCATTTGATGATAAATATAATGTTTTTGTCTCTAACAAAAGCTTTACAAGTTATCTTGGGAGTGAAGAGCTGAGAAGCTTTAAGATTACGGATTATATTCATCCGGATGATGTTGAATCATTTAAGAAGTTTGTTGAAGATAAGTCTTTTACGGGTGGTGAAGAAGTTTTCCGTCTGAAAAAGAAAAATAATGAGTGGCGTTACAATGTTATAAGAATCCATACAGAAAAAGGTATGGTTGAAAACAGACGCAATATAGGTGTTGAGATAATTGATATAGATGAATCTGTTGGTAATTATGAAACCGCAATGGACAGCCTTTCAAGAGTAAGGCTTCTTATGAGCCTAACAGATGAATTTTCATTTATATATGACAAAGCGACTAATATGTTTAAGATGTTCAAGTATGACAGATTTAACAGAATTATTCTTTATGATATGGATATAGACCTGTGGAAGAGGGAAATGCTTTCAAAGAGTTATGTAAAATATGATGAGAAAGCTATGCTCGATACACTTGTGCTTAATATGAAAACATATGCTGACAGTTTTTCGATAAAGATGAATTGTGCAATAAGAACGCAGAGTGATATATTTGAAGCCGTCAGATTCATTGGAACTGTACATAATGAGAGCAGCGGCAATAAAATTATAGTCGGAAGAGTTGTATCAGATGAGGCGGTCGGACATGCCAGCACTGCTATGGAGATAATGAACGAACTCCAGTATGATTCACTTACAGGTGTATATAATAAAAAGACAATCACAGAGTATGCCAAGAAGAGGATAGCTGAAGAAAAAGAGAAGAGGATTGTAATAGCAATTCTTGATGTTGACCACTTTAAATCGGTCAATGATACATTTGGTCATCTTTATGGTGATAAAGTGCTTGCAAGAGTTGGCGGCAGATTAAAGGAGATTGTTGGCGAGGATGGTGTGATAGGCAGAATCGGCGGCGATGAATTTATGATTGTATTTAATGGACTTGATGATGATCAGATACTCCGCGGTATGCTCAGAGCGATAAGAACCCAGATTAAGTGGGAATTTGCAGAAGATTTTGAGAATCTTTCCATTACATGTTCCATCGGTGCTTCCATATTTCCTGTCAACGGCAGAGACTATGAAGATTTATTCAAAAAAGCGGACTGCTGTCTTTATATAGCAAAAGAAAAGGGCAGAGACAGATATGTATTTTTCAGGGATGAGATGCACAGAGCGTCATATGAGGCTATGCTTAACAAGAACCAGCTTAATGCAATGAACAATCCAAGAGAGATAAGAGAATTAAAAAATATCGCCTCATTTATGGAAAATGCAATGACTGACAGCCGTAAGGCAGTCCTTGATGCCATGAGACATATGAAAGATACATTCGGAATAGATAATATTAATATTTACTATGGTGAAGGCATGAAAAAAGTATATTCATTTGGCTCCGATATTCCGGAAGCAAAAGATGCAATGTATGTATTTTCAGAAGAATTTCAGGAACTTATGGGCGAGAATGAAAGATTCCTGCAGATAGGTTTTGCTGATACATTTTCAGATATAACACCTGATTTTTGCGGACGCATGAAGGCAGAAAGAATTGCATCCACGATACAGTGTTATATCGGAGATAAGAGAAATATAAAGGGGCTTGTTACATTTAACAAATGCAGGGAGGCTTCCCAGTGGGCTAATTATGAGATTGACTGTGCGAGAATACTTGCAGCTGTATTAAGCTTTATGGCATTAAATGATATTGGGACAGATGACAGTGCTATATATTGATAGTATTGTTGACTGTATACCCTATATATTGTATAATTGACCTTGTTCACGAGATAAGATTGAACAAGGTCATTTTGCCGCAATTACAATTATTGCAGCAAAATTTAGGATAGTATAAGATTTAGCTTGATAGTAAGGAATGGGGAAAGTATGAAAATTATTAAAAGAAGCGGAACAGAAGTTACATTTGATATTGATAAGATAATGGCGGCAGTCTCAAAAGCAAATAATGAAGTGGTACACAGCGAAAGATTATCAGATGAACAGATTGAGATGATAAGCAAAAATGTTGAAGACATATGTCAGGAGATGAACCGCTCATTGAGTGTTGAAGAGATTCAGGATCTGGTTGAGAACCAGATAATGAACCTTCGTGCATTTGCAGTGGCGAGAAAGTATATAACATACCGCTATAAGAGAGCCCTTGTAAGAAAGTCCAATTCAACAGATGAGCAGATTTTAAGTCTTCTTGAGTGCAATAATGAAGAAGTAAAACAGGAAAATTCAAACAAGAATCCTACAGTCAACAGTGTGCAGCGTGATTATATGGCAGGTGAAGTCAGCAAGGATATAACAAAGAGACTTCTTCTTCCACAGGATATAGTAGATGCACATGAACAGGGACTTATTCATTTCCATGATGCAGATTATTTTGCACAGCATATGCACAACTGCTGTCTTGTCAATCTTGAAGATATGCTTCAGAACGGAACAGTAATCAGCGAGACAATGCTTGAAAAGCCACATAGTTTTTCTACTGCATGTAATATTGCTACACAGGCAATTGCTCAGATTGCAAGTTCACAGTATGGCGGACAGAGCATAAGCCTTGCACATCTTGCACCATTTGTACAGATAAGCCGTGAAAAGTTTATCAGAAAAGTGCGTGAAGAATTTGAAAAGGCAGGAATTGATTATACAGAAGAAAAAGTACGTGAAGTTGCAGAAATGCGTGTGCGTGATGAGATTAAAAATGGTGTCCAGATGATTCAGTATCAGGTCATAACACTTATGACAACAAACGGACAGGCTCCATTTGTAACCGTATTTATGTATCTTGATGAAGTGCCGGAAGGAAGAACAAGAGATGACCTTGCACTCGTCACGGAAGAAGTGTTAAAACAGCGTATTCAGGGCGTTAAAAATGAAAAAGGCGTATGGATAACACCGGCATTCCCGAAACTTATATAT
>ERZ1034946.1000-NODE-1000-length-10673-cov-18.238651_pt1 | contig 10673 bp, 15 predicted proteins | sample MGYA00520591_ERZ1034946 | MGnify/ENA primary metagenome ERZ1034946 (study PRJEB33766, sample SAMN09781753) | gut metagenome | biome: gut microbiome | host: Homo sapiens | place: Madagascar | study: EMG produced TPA metagenomics assembly of the PRJNA485056 data...
TAGAGAGAGAGAGAGAGATAAGAAAACTATTAATTAGAAAGGATAAAAAATGATAATTGAACAAAACCAACAAGAAAATTTGGATTATTATGCAAATCTTTTAAAAGACAAATATAATATATCAGATGAAAAGCTTTTTATGGATTATGATACAAACCGTATAAAAATAGAAAATGAATACTTCCCATTAGATAAAAGAATTGGAATTATAGACTCACCATAAAGTAAGAACCTATAAAAAATATTATAGGTTCTTTTTAGATTCATTTCTTTTTTGATTTTTTTTATACATATATATAGGAATATAAAAAAGGAGATATTAAAATATGCCAAAAAGAATATTAATTGTAGATGATGCAGCATTTATGAGAATGATGTTAAAAGATATTTTAACAAAAAATGGGTTTGAAGTATGTGGTGAAGGAGTCAATGGCAAGGATGGTGTCAGCAAATTTAAAGAATTAAACCCTGATTTAGTAACATTAGACATCACCATGCCAGAAATGACTGGATTAGATGCCCTAAAAGAAATAAAAGCAATAAACCCTGATGCAAAAGTTGTTATGTGTTCTGCAATGGGACAGCAAGCTATGGTCATAGAGGCAATCCAATCTGGAGCAAGGGATTTTATTGTAAAGCCATTTCAGGCAGATAGAGTCATTGATTCCATAAATAAAATTTTTGCATAAACAGTTTGTATGAAATAATTTATTTATATTTGTAACATTTTCGTAATAATTAATGAAATTTGAGATAAAACTTTGGTTATTTTTCAATTCAATTTTATGGTTTTTTTTTACATATATAAAGGTAAGTAAATTTATATAAAAAGGAGACTAATATTTTGAAAAATACCAAAAGAATGAATGCAATTATTTTAATGATAATGACATTTGTACTGACAGTAATAAGCCCTTCACTGAATGTTTCCGCTAAAAACACCTCAGATTTTATCAGTAGAAATGATTTGCAGACATTTACAACAACAATAGGTGAAAAATACGATATAAACCCATATATTTTACAGGCAATGGCTGAAGCAGAAAGCAGTTTATACATATATGCAGAAAACAAGAATACAGGCTGTAAAGGGCTGATGCAGGTTAGTGAAAAATGGCATTCAAATCGTATGAAAAATCTAGGTGTTTCCAGTTTATTTGACCCATACGGAAATATCCTTGTTGCAACAGATTATTTATCTGATTTAAAAAATATCAATGAGGATTATATCTATATGCTGATGAGATATAATATGGCGACAAAAACCGCTGATGAATTATATGAAAAAGGTGAGTATACAGATTATGCGCTCAATATTATAGCGAGAGCCGATGAACTGGAAAACATAAAGGAAAACCAAACTGACATTACTCCTATAAATGAGCATATGGAAACACCAGCCCTTTATAAAGATGAAACAATAATTTATGAAACAGCCGTATAGGACAATGAACCGTATCTTTTTTGATACGGTTTTTATTAATTAAATCCCAAAACAATAAAAATTAATCCATTTTTCTATTTATTTTTTACATATATAACTAAAGAAAATAATGGAGGCATTATTATGGGTAAAATAATTATGGATGCGGATTTTAAACCAAATTTTGATAAATGGATTCTTGAAACAGGACTTATTGGAAAAAAAGATACTATTATAATTCAATTACATAAACCTTTGTTCCATACTTCTTATGAAGATTGGAAAACAGAAGTACCAGAAAATAACTATATTGATAAAGAATTAAAAGAGCCTATCGATGTAGATGAGCTTGAAAACTATATGGAACAAGTTTTTAAAACAGAATTGTTAAATACTGATGTGGAAGACATGGATGAATATGACCTTTTTAAAGAGACCTTTGACGACAATTATAATAATTGGAAGGAGCAATGGACGAAACAAAAAATCCGTGAATATGAGGCAGAATACGAACGATAACACTTAGCGTAATGTGTTCCTTAAAGGGGGTATTTTATGTTTATTGATGAATTGCCAGATTCAACAAATATACAGATAAGTTTAATCAGTAATGAAAAAATCATACAATTAGAAAGTACAATCAGGAAAAATTTTTCCAGGAAAGATATTGCCTATTTATTTGCTATATGTCAAAAAGCAAATGTATCTCATTTTACTGCAATAAACGATATTTTAAGGAAGAATAAATCTATCGGGTTTTCCGATAAAACTCTAAACTATACGATTTTTAGCACACTGGACAATATAAAACAAATGAAATGGGAAAATGTAAAAATCCTACGATTATCACTACCAGATTCTGGTCCTGTAAATATACTATTCTGCAATACAGAAATGAAATATGTTAATCAGCGACATTTTTACAGGGTGGATATAAGTGAATCTGCTGTATGCAGGATTAATGGAACCCATCAGAAGCATAATGTTTTATTAAAAGATTTAAGTATTCATGGCATGGGATTCATTATGAAAGAAGAACATGTCTTGGAAAAAGATGATGACATTGAACTATGCTTCTTTGTTGAAAAAAATGATAAAATAACCCAATATGTCCTTCATGGTAAAGTTGTACATGCGTCAGTCATGAAAAATGGGAAATTCCGTGTGGGCTGTTTTATCCCTAAAACAAATAACGAATTTTCAAAGCTGTTAAATAGGAGACAGATTGAGAATATACAGAAAAAGAAAAATGTTGGCGTATAAAAAAAGAAGATACTATTTTTATAATAGTTCTTCTTTTTCTTATTCCTATTCCTGTTTTGTCCAATAAATACAATCAACAGGGACATGCATTTTTCTATTATAAGGTGGACCAAGTTTCACAAGAACCGTACTCATAATAGGTGGTGCAAGAATGACGGCTTTTGATTCAATCATTCGTGATGTCATATCCCCAGGAATCTCATGTACCTGTACATAACATTTCATCCCTTTTTTCATTTCATGTTTTAACATTCCCATATCTATTCATTCCTTTCATATAATACAAATGATTCATTTTCACATATTTTTTGATAACCACTGTGATATTTTAAATACACGTCAAATACATCATTTTTTCCCACTACAAAATGTGTGAATCCATATTTATTTATAAATTCATAGATATCTGTTTTATAGGTATTTGCTTCATACCAATCCTGCAAAAGATTAGGTCCTTTTGTAATCACATCACTGTATAATTCTGGTCTTGCATCCAAGAATATTTGATACCCAGAAAATTCCATATATGCGCCCGTATTGAATGTTGTATATAATGTTATATCATCTTTATTTAAAGTATCTAAATAAGCTACGGCATCTTCAAAAGCATATTCTTTATATACTTTTGAATCATTTGTCGATTTCCCAATTAACAACCATGAATACAATCCAATGAAAAAGAATATAATTAAAATTTTCCCATATCCATTATTTTCTTTTTTTTGTCCTGTTATTGATTGTTTATGGCATTCTGACATAATTTGGTCTAAATCATTTTCATTTTTCTTTTGCAGTTCCTGTAACCGTTCCTGACATTTTTTATTATAGTATTTTGATGCTTTCCCCATTAAAATGACATAAAGGATAATCAATGGGATATACATAGTCCATAAATTCCTTAATGCTGTGGCTGCCATGACAGAGGTTCCAAGACTCATATATAACAAATAAGTGTCAATTTTGTCTATTTTATATAAAACGATAAGGCAGATTACAATTGTTAATATCAAAAAACCCGTGGCTGATGTTAAGGCTGGGCTTTTTGTTTCTGCAATGCTATTCTGTAATAAGGAGATAGCAGAGGTTGATTTAAATAAATATAGCGGACCATTAATCCCATTAGGATTCATTAAAGAAGCCAGCCCCATACAGGCATATAACATCACGCCCAATTTTAATTTGGTCTTTATTTCTTTTTTATATAATGGGTTCCTAAAACTTTTAAATTTCCTAACATCAAAAACGACAAAGCACAATATCCAGATAAACATCATAATCGTAAATGAAGCCTGATAATTTACCTGCAATAGTGTTAAAAGGCAGCATTGTACAAATAATTTGATAGTATCTTTTTTATGCTTTTGGCTTATATAGAAGTATTTATATAAGCAAATAATTTCGATAATTGACAGACACATGGTTATTTGGTATGGTCTTGTCGTAATATAATTGTTACTTGTCAAAATCAACTCAAAAAGCCCTGTTGCCAAGAGCTTCCTCGAAGTTTCTTTCGTATATAAGGAACATAACTGATAGACAGCGAATAAAAGGAACATATTCTCAATTGCTGCCAGAATCCATAAATTTTTCAATCCAAAAGCACAATAACCTAAGTAATTCAATAAACTGCACAAGGGCTGTTGAATAATGATTCCAAGTCCAGATACAATTGACCAGGGGTTCGTTGTAGGGACAACCTTATATTCAAAAATGTAACGACCATTTTCAATCAAAAAATAAGAGTCCGTATCTGGGTTCCTGTCAATTGTCCTCATAAAAGCAAAAAATATCACTGACAACAAGAACATAATAGAAAAAATATTATCTGCCACATTTTTTATAGCCGCTTTGGTTTTATTCATCGTTCAAAATCCTCATCTTTTTCCTTTAATAATATTTCTGACAAATTCTGAAACTCATTTATCCAAAGTCCCCATGTTTTAAATGCGTCTATATATGCATTTTTTAACTGTAATTCTTTTTCTTCCTGTGTTTTTTCATTTTTTATTCCATATTCATCGAATGTATCATTCAATGAACAATAGTGTTCTTCTTGTTCTTCTTTTGGTAAATTTTTAATTTTATCAGTTTCCTGGATTGTTCTGTCTAACTCATCCCGTCTTTCTTGTTGCATTTCTTTTGTCATCCCATTAAATGACATTTCATATAACAAGGCTGCAATAAAATTTTGTAATTTATTTGGTTTATAAAAATTGTCACTATATACACTAGCCCCTAGTGTATCTGTCCAATCAGAAAACGTATAATCGTAAGCTTGTGGTATTAAATCATACATTTCTATAGTACATTGTTTAATTTCTTCTGTTACCATTGTCTCATTTAAAGATGGTATATTATAATTTTTAATTCCATTTACCTTTTCATAAAATTCACTTTTTTCGAATAATTCTGCAAAGGTTTCTAATTGTCCATCCTCATAGGAATCCATAGCCAAAATCATAGTATCATTTGGGACAATATCTAGCTTTGATAATTGTTTAATGAAATCTTTGATTTTTTTTGTAACTTTATCGAGGTCTAATGGCTTTGCATATGATGGTCTATTTCGTTCCCATATTTGTGCTACCATATTGGCATCTGTGTAAGTCATTAATAAGTCTTGAACAGTCATTTATCTATCTCCTTCTAAAAATACAGCAGGGAGCGTTCCTGCTGTATCTTTTATAATTTAGGCTTCCTCTGATTCCTCTTCATCAATTTCATCAAAAATTGAAGTTGCATCTGCGTCCCCATAACACTGCTGGCACATACCATCAATGATAGCCCCATTCTCCATCTGTAATGAACTGGATTTGATTGTACCCTTCACTACAGCAGTCGATGCTAATACAACAGGACCCTGGATATCAATATCTCCCATGACAGCACCTTCAATAACAACAGATTTTGCATCAATATTGCCTTTAATGATGGTTCCTTTTGTAATTTTAATCTTACCCTGTGCGGACACATTTCCTGTCAGTTTTACACGGTCAAATGCAATTTCTTTTGCAGTTACATTCCCTCGCACAACGCCAGAAATTGTTAATTTATCCCCCGCTGTGACACTGCCTTCCACAACGCCATGCTTGAAAATAGTGATGCTGGATTCAGATTTTACATCTCCATTTACACGTCCATCAATTGACAAAATACCTTTTGTTGACAAATCACCATCAACAATGCTTCCATTCCCAATATTTGTTCCACTTAATTCAGTATCATTCATCTGCATCTTATCCTTTTTCCCTTCCTTTTCTGTTGGTTTTACAATTTTTTCCGTTTTCATTGATTTTTGATGGAAATTATTGTCTTCTGCCTTTTTATACTTTTTCTTTTGTTCTGCTTCATCTTCGCCATATTCATCAATAATATGTGTTTTCTCTTTTTGAGAATTGTAGCTTTCCATATTTTCCTGATTATTTTTACTTAACAAATCATCAATAAGGTCTGTTTCTTTATCATATTCATCATCTTCATCATTTGATAAGAATACATCATCTGAAAAGTCCTGTTCTTCATCAAGATAATCTTCATCCGAAAACTCATTTTCTTCATTTTCATCATATACATCAGGAATAGGGTCTTCCTTTTTAGGTCTTTTAATTTTACTTACGTCTACATCTTGAAAAAATCCCATTGGTCTTTCGTCCTTTCTGTGAAAATATAATGTTACCCTTATATATGAATAAAAAAAATGAAAAATCCGACTTTATACCACAAAAATTCATTTTTTTTTGACATATATATATGTCAGATAAAATATAAAAGAAAGGATTATCTATGAAATTTAAAACATATATATTTTTGCTCATGACAGTAACGATGTTATCAGCTTGTGGAAAAACGGAATCAGAAGAACCGACAACAGAAATCCAAACAGATGTTGTTTCTTCTTTGCACATAGAGATGAATGATGAGATAGAACAAAAGCAGGAAGATTTTTTTAAAATTTCAGAAGAATATAACCAGTATTTAGTTGATTTTTCTGCTTATAATACACAATTGTCCCCAGAGTTATTTATTCAGTTATATGATAAGGATGGAAAAGAAAAGTATTATGTAAAGGCAAATGGAGATGGGACACAATACCAGGCAAAAGGAGTCAGTGTTGGGCGAAATAGCCAATGTATGATTTTATCGTCAAAAAATGATTATTATATTTCTTTAAACCAGTATAGGGATGTTTCTGTCACACAATGGGCAAACGGAAGTAAAGACGGGCTTTTTTATTATGATGAAGAATTAAATGAATTTCATCCCAATAATTTAGTGAATGCTGTTTCTTTATCTGATTTTGCAAAATACTGTGATACAGATATAAATAAAATGAATACAATCATAAAAAGTTCCCCTTACAATTTTGTAGAAACATATGAAGAACAATTGGAAACCTTGATTGGTTATGAATCTGATTGGAATGAGTGGATGCATTCATCTTATATGGTTAAAAATGGAACAGTATATGAAGGTATGTTATCAGATGATTATATTAATTCGGTATTAGAAAAACAGGGCGCTTTAGATGAGCAAAATAGACAGATTTTATTAGCGGAAAAGGAATCATTAGGAGTAGTTAATGTATATGTTGTTGTAAATGAAGATGGAACGGTATCTTTCATTTCTCAGGACGGAGAAGAAATGACAGCTATTTTCGCACAAACTGAAGAAACAAATGATGCAGCAGAGCAAAGCGAAGAAGAATCTACAACGGAAGAATCAACTTCAGAAGAAGCAGGGCAGGATATAGAAATAGTTCTGCCAGACAAATTAATTGATGAAAACAAAACAGAATACGTATTTTATTCTGAATCAGAAAATAAGGACGACAACGATAACCTTTATTACGAGATAGTGCCAATAAATTCTTTGCAAAACCAGCTTTCATATATAAAAATCAATTACAACGAAACAGAAAATAAGATAGATATATTCGGTGTGAAATACAAAGACATCCAAGAGACAATCGATTCATTAGATAAATTTCATTTATCATTAAATGACATCAAAGTAAATAAAGATAATGAAGCATATGTAAAAATAGGACAAAAAGAACAACCAGTAAAAATATATTTATATGACCCAAAAGATGCGTATGTCAATAAAAAAATATTCGCATTAAGTGAAAATACATCATGCATCTACATTGTCGTGAAAGAAAATGATTTTTCCGCTATGGCAAACGATATAAACAATTATAAAGAACTTTCCTTTGATGAATTTGAAATTGTATATGAAAAATTCAATACACTGGTAAAGCCAGAAGAATCTGCGACTAATACAGAATCGGAGACAATAGTGGATGGTTAAATTATTGTCTTTAGATACTTCAACAACAACGACAGGATATTGTTTATATAAGAATGCAAGATATCATCAAAGTGGAATCTTACAACCAAATAATGGCAATGCGGACTTAAAAAATATGTGCATTATGCTATGGTACCTATTAACTGAAATCAACCCCGACATTATTGTAATAGAAACTCCATCAGTAACAAAAAATGCACATACACAAAGGATGTTGGTTATTGTCTTTGCAGTTGCATATATATGGCATATATTGCAGGATAAAGATATTTTTTTCTATCCAATACGACCGACAGAATGGAGAAAACATTGTTCGGATGATGAATGGCGTGAAAAAATTAAAAAGAAAAAAAGACCTCAATTGAAGCAGCTTGCAGTAGAAGAGGTAAAAAAACTGTTCCCATCTGTGCAATTGCATTCAGATGATGAGGCAGAAGCAATATTAATAGGGTTAGCATATATCCATATCTTTGATAGAAAGGAAAAATAAAATGGAAAAGGTAAAGAAAATGAAACGTCCACTGACAGATTATAAGATTTTATTTGGCATCTCAGCAATATCAGGTGAACTTATAGATGGATTCGAAAAAGTTATATATGCCGATGAATGGTTAGACTTTGAGTTCAGTTACCACCCAGAAGCGTACTATGCATTCTCAATGGAGACAATGATAGGATTTGAGTCACAAAAAATCTGTGTTGAATATGTGCATTCCATTTTGGATGAATTTACAAAGTGGATGAAAAAGAATAATTTTGATACGACACAGGAATTAGACCTTTATAGTGTGTTTACAGAAGGGCTTAATATTAACAGCCATTTTGGAACCATTCCACAGGCATATGCAGCCTTTAAATATTTTGTAAATGGATTTAATGGAACTGGTTTGTGATAATGAAGATAAGATAACTATTTTTAAAAAATTTAGTTATCTTTTTTTTTATAAAAAAAATAAAAAATATTATATTTTAGACCATTTTTTCTATTTTTTTTTACATATATAAGGGTAAGTAATATAACAACTAATTAAATGTGTAAGATAGCTTACACGCAGGAGGAATTTAAAATGAAGATTTATAGACAAAAAGATGGTATTACTGTTGCATCAGGAAAAATTAAGGATATTTCAGACGATAGAATGCATATCGTACTGGCAACACAGGATTATAACAAGACTGATAAAAAGAATGTTGATATGGATATGAACATTGTATTACAGATTCCATTAGATGATTCCATGAAGAAAGGCTTTGATGTAACAGTTGCTGGCTATCCACATGGCAAGGGAACCTTTATGGCAGAAACAATACTTTCTGGCAATGATATTTACCAGACAGAAGATTTAACCATTCTTACAGGTTTTATTGCAAGTACTCGTTTAAACGAAGAGAAGAACGAAGATGGAAGCCCAAAAATGAAACGGGATGGCACTACACCTAGAAAGCCACATTATGATATTTCCATTGCCGTTACAGAAGAGGGTCATAAAGTATGGCATCAGATTGCTATATATGACAATGAAAAATACAATAAAGATGCTATCGAAAAGGCGAAGAGATTATTCGATAAGTTTGATAAAGAGTCAAACAGAATTAAGGTGACTTTCGTTACCAGACCTGGTGAAACAACATCTTATGTAACACATGGGGCAAATGGTCAGGAATATACAAATTATTCTTGCCGCCATATGGGATATCAGTCAGTTGACATTGACTATGTAGACCAGAAGGAAAGAACAAAGACTGCTCCTGTTCCTGAAAAGTCAACCCCAGCTCCAGAAATGCCTGCTCCAGCTCCAGCACCAGCTCCTGTTCAGGAACAAAATGGAATGGACAAGGATATGGATTTTGAAGAAGAACCATTTAAGTAAAATTAACTGCAAAGCACAAAAGTAGAAAGGAAGGAAGGATATTTATAATGATATAAAGTCCTTCCTTTTTAAAAGGTGATACGACATGAATTACACGCAGGAAGCATTTACACTACACTTTAGGGGTGTTACGGCAAATGTATTAAGAAGAGAAATCGATTTCAGGGAAATCCCAGAAAATGAGTTAAGGGAAAACGGCATCCGTTTAGAAAATGATTATTTTGATAATGAATTGGCAAAATATACGGACGACCAATTAAAACACATCTATCTTGAACTTGATGCAATTGAATCAGATATTCAGTACAATAATATTGTGTCACAGGAACCTGAAATTGAAATGTAACAGGAGATATAAAATGAATACAGAATATGAAGTAATTAAAAATAAATTAGAGGATTGCCAGACAGAAAATGATTATAAGGATGCTTACAAATGGTTAGCCCAGAAGTTTGTTGAACTGAATGAAACATCAATCAGATTTGAAAATCTGGTAAAAGAAAGATTTGGTGACAGAGAACTGAATATCCTAATCTATGGCAGCGAAGAAGCTTATAATAAACAGTTAAAATTTCAAGAGACACTTGAAAAGACAAAAAATGAAGAAGAAAAACAAAATGCAATACTTGATTACATCATGAATTATGATGAATCAAATATTCCTGATTATCCTAGATTATGGGATGATTACGAGGAAGATATAGACATGGAAAGATAAAATACAAAAGTACCCGATAAAAATTAGGACATCGGGTGCTTTTTTTATAATGTAATTATCTGATTATTCCTAGTATTCAAATAAATT
>ERZ1034946.1002-NODE-1002-length-10666-cov-23.499482_pt1 | contig 10666 bp, 8 predicted proteins | sample MGYA00520591_ERZ1034946 | MGnify/ENA primary metagenome ERZ1034946 (study PRJEB33766, sample SAMN09781753) | gut metagenome | biome: gut microbiome | host: Homo sapiens | place: Madagascar | study: EMG produced TPA metagenomics assembly of the PRJNA485056 data...
TGCTATACTACGAAATGTTGTTGAGATTTGATGGAAGAAATCAGAAGCGCATCGCAATGATTTCTTTTTTTGTGCAACAATTCAGAACCAAGGTTATTTTCATAAATGCACGTGAAATGCTTGCATTTCAAAGGGCATTTTTGAAAATGACTTTGGTGAGAACCCAGACATTCGCAAAAGGAAAGTCTCAAAGAGACGATTTTGCGAATGCGGTTCTGAATTGTTGTGTGGAGTTAATTAAAAGGAGCATTCAGTGAGTTATTTTTTGGAAAATGAAGAAGCAGTAAAGGAACAGGAAATTTTGCAGGACGAGACAAGCGTGCAGCAGGAAAATGAGCAGGACGGCATCGCCTCCATCGAGCCGTTATTGGACAACCGCATTGTGCGCGCTATCCGTGAGATGGGATTCGAGAAACTGTCTCCGATCCAGGAGCAGGCGATTCCTTATTTATTACAGGGCGAGGACATCATCGGACAGGCACAGACCGGTACCGGCAAGACCGCAGCATTCGGTATCCCTGCCATTCAGCATATCAATCCGGACGTGAAAAAATTACAGACGATCATCCTGTGCCCGACCAGAGAACTGGCGATCCAGGCAGCGGAAGAACTGCGTAAAATAGCAAAATATATGCACGGGATCAAAGTGCTTCCCGTATACGGCGGACAGGATATCAGTCGTCAGATCGCAGGATTGCGGGGCGTGCAGATTATCGTGGGAACCCCGGGACGCGTCATGGATCACATGCGCAGACATACCATCAAACTGGATCTGGTGAACATGGTGGTATTGGATGAGGCAGATGAGATGCTGAACATGGGCTTCCGTGAGGATATGGAGCTGATCCTGGGACAGATTCCCGGAGAGCACCAGACGGCACTGTTTTCCGCAACTATGCCGAAGCCGATCCTCGAGATCACCGATCGTTTCCAGAAGGATGCCAAACTGGTAAAAGTAGCGGCAAAAGAATTGACGATCCCACTGGTATCCCAGAAATTTTATCGTGTAAAAAATCAGGACAAGGATGCAGCCTGCGTGAGACTGCTGGAATATTATCAGCCGAAGCTGACACTGATCTTCTGTAATACGAAGAAGAAGGTGGACGAGCTGGCGGATCTGCTGAAGCAGCAGGGATTTCAGGCGGAAGGACTGCACGGCGACCTGTCCCAGGCGCAGCGTGATGTGGCGATGAACCGTTTCCGTAACGGAGGTGCCAGCATCCTGATCGCTACCGATGTGGCAGCCAGAGGGATTGATGTGGATGATGTGGAAGCGGTCATCAACTATGACATTCCACAGGATATTGAGTATTACGTGCACCGTATCGGCAGAACCGGGCGTGCCGGCAGAAAGGGCAGATCCTTTACGTTTGCAAACAGCAGAGAGATCTACAAGATTCGTGAGATCGAGAGAGTCTGCCATACCACGATCACCGAGAAAAAGCTTCCCGGAGCGGCGAAGGTACTCAAGGCGAAAGCAGACAAGTATCTGAACAATGCATGGGAACTGCATGAGCATGAAGACATCGAACTGATGAAGAGCTTCCTGCAGCGCAAGATGGAAGAGGAAGGCTGCGACGCACTGGAACTGGCAGCAGCCATGTTAAAGTATCAGGTCGGTGATAAGGGCCAAGAGATTGCGGCAGATGAGTATGCGCAGCGCCGTGGTCGTTTCGGCGAGAGAGGACGTTTCGGCAGAGGCGGTGACGAAGGCCGTAACTTCGGACGCAGAGGCGGCAGACGCCGGGATAACGGCAGGGACGATGAGGAACATCGTGAACGTCGCAGATTCGGCCGTGGTGACGGCGCCGGCCGCGAAGACAGCCGCGATGGGGAGAACAGCAGGTTCGGCCGCAGCGACAGAAAACGCAGCGGTCGCGATAAAAAGACAGCAGAACGCAAGCTCACAGGTGACCGCGAAGAACGGGAACGTAAGAAGCGTAAAAAGAAGGAAGAACCCGGTATCGGCAACAGCTTCCCCAAGAGAAAGAGATAATGAGAATTCTTATATATTTGCCGCAAAAGCCGCAGTTGTGCTTTTGCGGCAAATCGTGTATAGTTAGGGAAGAATGCATAAGACGGTAAATTGCAGAAAGGTTTGCAACTATGAAAACACGGAAAAAAACGATACCTTATATTTTATTGGGAGCGACACTTTTGCTCCTGTTAGGATTAAATATCATCAGTCAGGATCACTGGCTGGATTCTGATATGGCGGCGGAGATGATCTTTTCCCGGATTCTTGCAGGAGAGCATAGGATCATTTCGACGACGAACTGGTATTATTCTACGGAGTTCCGTGTGCTGTATACCCAGCTGATCATGGGACCGCTTTTTCGTATCTGCAGCAACTGGCATGTGATCCGTACGATTACGAATGTGGTGTTTTACGGATTGATGCTGGCTTCTTACTATTATTTTATGAAGCCACTGAAGGTGTCGAAGGAGCTTACGGTACTGAGTTCCTGCCTGCTGCTGTTGCCTTTTTCCGAGACGATGATGACGCACATGCAGATGGGTAATACCTATATATCCCATGTGATTCTGGTGTTCTGGTTCTTCGGAATGTATCTGCGGCTGTGCAGCGGCGATTATGGGAAAAAACGAAAGATCAGCCTGTGGATATTTTATGTACTTCTGGCAATTGTCTGTGGAATGTCCGGTGTGCGCTATCTGTTAGTATTGCAATGCCCGTTAGTGCTGACAAGCTTCTTCTATGTGTTCGGCGCAGAGGAATTTCAGAATTTCCGCGGTGCGATGACGAAGGAGAACTTCGGAAAGTTATGGCGTACCGACCGGATGAAGTATTTCCTGTACAGCCTGGCTGGAGCTTTTTTCGCAGTCGTGGGATATGGCATTAATGTGGTATGGATCAGCCATAAATATGTCTTCCAGACCTATGGTGCGACGAATTTCATTGCGTTATATCATGGGGTATTGTTTGAACGAATTCAGAATGCACTCGGATGCCTGCTGATGCTGTTTGGCTATATTCCGGATAAGGGATTTTTATCCTTGCGCGGAATCGTGACCATGGCGGCGTTCGTGATGCTCGCAATCTATGGATACGTGACGGTGAAACATGGGAAAATGCAGAACAGAAGCGGACTTCGCAGCCTGGTCACACTTTTCGTGAAGGTGAGCTTTGTGCTGAATCTGTTCGTATTTATCTTTACCACCAGCACGATGGTACCCCGGTATTACATTACGATCTTTATCTTTGTACTGTCGGTATTGTGCTTTTATCTGGAAGAGGAGAAACTGCCGTTTGACCGTTTTGCAGTGGTGACGCTGCTTACGATCTGCTTGATTCTTGGCACGGGAAAGACGGTGATGTCGTTCCTTACGGTGGACAAGAACGAAACGAAGCGTCCTGTGGCACAGTTCCTTGCGGAAAACGGGTATGATTTTGGTTTTGCTACTTATAATAATGCCAACATTATCACGGAACTTACGAACGGAGCAGTGGAGATCGGCAATATCGGAGATCCCGAGCATCTGGAGTATTTCAAGTGGTCTTCTCCCATGAAATATTATGAGGAAGGATATCATACCGGGGAAACATTCCTGCTGCTGACTGCGGAGGAATGCGCGGAATATGCGAAAGCACCGGCACTGAAACAGGGCGAAAAGGTGTATGAGGACGGCTGCTATACGGTCTATGTATTCGACAGTACGGAAGCATTGATGGATTGTGCGGTGGCACGGTAAAGCAGATACAATAATATTCGAGAAACGGAGCGTGTGTGAAAACGCTCATAAACAAGAATTAATGTGAAAAATGCCCGATAGAGTATTTTCGCAAGTGACAGAAATATGCTGTTGGGGTAAAATTGGCATTATAAATATGGCTTTGGCTATATTGTGATACCTTCGGAAGGGAGATTGCTATGAGAATCGGAATGGGATATGATGTACACCGTCTGGTAGAGGGCAGAGACCTCATCATCGGCGGCGTAAAAATACCTTATGAAAAAGGACTTTTGGGACATTCGGATGCGGACGTCCTGCTCCATGCAATCATGGATGCACTGTTGGGCGCGGCAGCACTGGGAGATATCGGAAAACATTTCCCGGATACAGATCCCACGTACAAGGGGATTTCTTCTATAAAGTTACTGGAAAAAGTAGGCGAGCTGTTGGAAGAAAATCACGTATTTATTGAGAACATTGATGCGACGATCATCGCGCAGGCGCCGAAGATGCGCCCCCACATTGATACCATGCGTGAAAATATCGCAAAAGCATTACTGATCGATATCGGACAGGTCAATGTCAAGGCCACCACAGAGGAAGGACTGGGATTCACCGGAAGCGGAGAGGGAATTTCTTCTCAGGCAATTTGTCTCGTGACTACCCCGTTTGACCTCACTGCGCAGGCTGTGCAGGGGGGGTGTGGAAGCTGCGGCGGATGCCCGAAGAGATAAAACGCTTGACAAAACAGGTCGACAAGATATAGACTTTAAACAAGAGGTCTGTTCCTGCCGACCTTTTGCGTTATGAAAACAAGCAGGATTGCAAGGAGGAACCGAGATGTATCAGATGACGGAGACCGAATATAAATTTGCAGAACTGATCTGGGAAAAGGAGCCGATCGGTTCCGGTGAACTGGTGAAACTGTGTGGGGAGAAATTCGGCTGGAAGAAATCCACTACCTATACGTTTATCAAAAAGCTCTGCGAGAACGGGATTTTCAAGAACGAGAACGCAATTGTGTCCTCCGTATTAAATAAAGAAGAATACCACAGAGAGCAGGGCGAGGCATTCGTGGAGAAAGCCTATGGCGGATCCCTACCCAAGATGATCGCGGCCTTTATCCAGAGTAAAAAACTCAGTGCGGAGCAGATTGCAGAGATTGAGGCTATGATTGAGGATTATAAGGGTTAGGGTGATAACGGGATTTTAGGAATCTAACTTTTGAAATCACATGAAAAAAGCGCTTGGAAATAAGCTGGTTCTGTGCTATATTAAAGTTACTTCAGTCTATGCACATGAAGAATAAATTGGGAGGTGCTGATCATGACAGTTGTAGTTAAGGGTAATGAGACATGCGAAAGCACATATATGTGTGATTGCAATAATAAAGGATGGTCATAAGTTCTGAAAATGAGTCCTTTATTAATCACTACGAAGGGAGGTCAGATGCGAAGGCCTTGGTTTGCAATCGTATTTGATCTCCGTTTTTATGATTAGCAGGTTTGTTATGTTATCAAAATATAGTGTTGTTAAGCAGTTAAAGGATGGTAAATATGCGGTGATGTCTACAATAAGTAGAGGTCTTATTATTTTGGATCCTGATAAATATAGTCAGCTCTCTTTGGGACAAGAAGAAAGATGTTTTTCAAGTGAAGAAATGGATTATCTTGTTAAATATAAATACAGCGTTTCTGACGACTTTGATGAAACGGATTACTTGTTAGTTGAGATGAGCAGAGATAGGCTTAATCCGAGAACTTTCTCTACTTATGTCGCTTTATCGAGCTTATGTAACTTTTCATGTGTGTATTGTTATGAAAAGGGACAGCTGAGTGGAGAAACGGTAATGTCTGAGAAGACATTAGAGTCAACCATAAAGTGGTATGCAGATAGGTTGGAGAAGGGTAAGTACTCTGATTTCAATATCTGCTTATATGGAGGAGAACCATTGTTATGTGAGGGGTTGCTTCGTTCCTTTGTGACAAAAATGAGACAGTTATCTATAGATAAAAATGTCAATCTTACTTTTACAATGATAACTAATGGGTATTTGCTGAAACGGGATATATGTCAGTTTTTATTATCTAACGGACTAAAAGAAGTGCAAATAACATTGGATGGCTGTGAAGATACACATAACAAGCGCAGAATGTTGACTACTGGAGAAGGGACATTTAATGTCATTATTAATAATATCATGTCGATAATGGATATGGATGTAAAAATAGTGATTAGAACAAGTTTTGATGAATCAAATATTGATGAAATCAAGAAATTATTGGTATATTTACATGATATAGGATTGAATAAAAGAGTTCTTCTGTATTTTGCTCCCATTCACCAGACTGAAACTCAAAAAATTAATGGTTGTTCTTTTTGCTCCCAACATATTTATGATAATTGTGGTGACATTGCAAATTGCTTTTGTGAATTATATGATGCCTCATACGAACTAGGATTTCAGGTTCCGACTTGTTATACGAATGGCCCGTGTATGGTTGTAGGGCAAGATGCATGTCTCATTGCCCCAAATGGAGATCTATTTAAGTGTGTTGAGATGATAGGCCAAAAAGAATTGTGCATTGGCAATGTTAGATTCAATGAATACAATGAAAAGTATTATTCTTTTATGAAAGCTGAGCGGTTTTGGGCTTGTATTGATAGTGGATGTAAATATGCACCTACTTGTGCGGGTGGATGCGTTATGGAGGCTTATGTAAAAAATGACAGCTTAAGTTCTTTTGTGTGCCACAAATTGATATTCGAGAAACTAAATGATAAATTAATGAGTTTGAAATGTGAGGGATAGTTAATGAGTGAACTGGAAGAATTCTTAAGAATAATTGTAAATGCAGGGGTGTCTAGAATTATTATAAGTAATCCTAATACTAAATCTGCGGAGATTAAAAAAATATGTGTTGATAAAAAAAATAACTTTTATCAGTTTTCAAGGTATACAGAGAAGCAGGTATTTCATGAAAATGTTCAATATGAAGATATTGTAGTGAAACTGGTTCAAACAATTTATTCTAAGTTTCGTCAAGTAAACGCATTTTCTGACGATAGTGAGCATATAATATTGATTTCGAAAAAAGGAAATTGCAACTATAAAGTTCAGAAAATTGTTTCTCCTAATAGTACGAAATTAAATAACGGGAATAGTCATAATCGAAAGAAAAAGTACATACTGCAAGAGGGAACTGTTATTGAACCGTTAGTTGATATGGGAATCTTTACAAAAGACGGGAAAATAGTGAATTCGATGTATGATAAATATAAGCAAATAAACAGATTCATAGAAATCTTAAACGATGAGATAGAAGCTTATAAGGGAAAAGAACTGAATATAATTGATTTCGGATGCGGTAAATCATATTTAACGTTTGTTGTATATTATTATATGACAAGTATAATGGGAATTCATGTCAATATGATAGGACTTGATTTGAAAGAAGATGTAATTAAGAAATGTAATATTGCAGCTGAGAAATATGATTATAAAACATTACGGTTTGAAATAGGAGACATTAATGGCTACAAAGCTCCTTTTGACGTTGACGTTGTAATAACATTGCATGCATGTGATATGGCAACAGATTATGCCCTATATAATGCTATCAAGTGGAATGCAAAAATGATTTTCTCGGTACCATGTTGTCAGCATGAACTGAATAAGCAGATATCTCCGAATTCGCTTTCTATAATATCAAGATATGGAATTATTCAAGAAAGATTTTCTGCATTGGCGACAGATGCTATAAGAGGAGCATTGTTAGAATACTGTGGGTATAAAACTCAGTTATTGGAATTTATTGATTTCGATCACACTCCCAAAAATATACTAATTAGAGCTATTCGTAGACCTATCACGCCTAATAGCGTTAAAAAAAGAGCATTAGAAGAAGTGAAAACAATAATGAGAGAGTTTTCGTTTGACCCAGCTCTTTATAGGTTGTTGCAAGGTGATGCACAGAGGTTAGAGAATGATTGAGTATAGTTTGCCCGGGTTATATAGTTGTTTTAAATTGAATAAAGCTTTTATCCATACTATCGAGAACCATACAAATGTGCTTCGACCAGATGTGAAGATATCTTCTGTTTATGGCTGTTTCCCACCGGCTATTTGGAACGGTGGAAGGAAAATGAGTGGTACATGTAGTATAGAACAAATAGAAGAAGAAATTGATTTTTGGAATTCTAGAAATATTGAATGCAGATTTACATTTACTAATTCTGAAATTGGTAAAGAACATATTCATGATACATTTTGCAATAAATTATTGAAGATTGCAAACAACGGAATGAATGGGGTGATTGTAAATTCAGATGTGTTGGCAACTTATATACGAAAAGTGTATCCGCGTTATGCGTTGATTTCATCAACAACTAAATGCCTAAAATCTTTGAATGAGCTTGAAAATGAATGCAAAAAAGAGTTTGATATTGTTGTTTTAGATTATTCATTGAATCATTCAGATCAAGTATTGGCATTGCCAAATTCTTCAAAACTTGAAATACTTGTAAATGCATACTGTAGAGATGATTGCCCTGAGCGGAAGACTCATTATGAAGTATTGTCAAAAAGCCAAATGGACTTTGAAGAAAGGTCGTCTTTTCATGAATGTAGATATGTCCTGGAAGATTTTTATAATGTTAAGGAATCGAGAAAATCTTTTGTTACAGTAGAAGAAGTGAAACATTTTTATAAATATGGAATAAATAAGTTTAAAATTGAAGGACGAACAAATAGTATTTTTGATGTATTGGAGAGTTACATTTACTATTTAATTAGGCCGGAGTATGCCGATTGCATAAGATTGTACACTTTGAGGAAAGCTGATGAACTATGATTGAATATTGCTTGAATTATTATGAAGATTTTGTTCAAGAATGCAAAACAAAAAGGATTTTGTGTATCGGATATGATCATACATTTAATTCGGATAAAAGGGAGCTTCTATCTGGATTTATAAAAAAAATCGATTACTGGGTTACGTATGAGGAATTTTTTAGTTCTCCTTTTGAAGAAAATAGTTCAATAGTTTCTATTTCGTTTGAGAGATTGAATGCAATTGATTTAAATGAATATGTATTTTTGATTATTTCGGATTATGTTGACTACATGAAAATAAAGTTAAAGGAGTTGGTTAGCGACGATACTTACGTGAAATGTTACACCTATAAATTTGCATATCGTGATTATTATGACGAAAAAAAACTGAAGTCAAATCGATTAGATAAAGTCGCAATGTATTGGTACCAGTATTATCTTACGCATGTATTGGAAATACAACAAAAAGAACAATTAATAACAAAAAGAGAGCATGCATTATGTAAAAATGAGATAAGAGTCATTCCACGATTGGTGGTTGTATTGACAACAAAATGCAATTTGTCTTGCAAAGACTGTATAGCGTTAACAACTCATTATAAACATCCGTACGATATTCCTGCTGATATAATTATAAAATCGCTAGAAAAAATCACAAAAGTGATTGATGAATGTATTTGTGTTGAATTGATTGGCGGAGAGCCATTTATGTATAAGTATCTTCCACAGGTACTACGGTATTTGAAAAATCACAGTAAAATAAAATTTATACAGATAACGACTAATGGCATCGTATTCGACTACAATAATGAATATAAAGAATTATTAACAGGAAATGTGATGGTGAGGGTAAGTGATTATTCTATTTCAGACAATACTAATGAATTTGTTTCTTGGTTAAAGAGTAATAAAATTCATCATACAGTACAAAAAGATTTGGTGTGGATACCGGTAGCTGATGTTAGCGATAAAAATAAGAAATCTCAGGACAAAAAAGATGAATATAATTTATGTTTTGAGGGATTACATTGTAAAACTCTTTTGAAGGGTGTTCTTTACGATTGTACATTTTCTTCAAGAATATGTGATTTAGGATATGCAGAGCAATGCCAGATAATAGATGTGCTAAAAGAAAGAGTAACATGGGAAAGGCTGTTCCGTTATTGGATAAGAAATGAATCTAATGCGTGTAGTTATTGCAATATAATGAATCCTAATACGGAACTTGTGAAGAGTGCAAGGCAGAAAAATGATAAGTGAAAATAAGCAAAACCATATAGGCTGTTCTTCTTTGCAAATTTAACGCAAAAAAGTAGCCTAAATAAAAATTTTATGAATGATGTAAAAGTTCAGCCATATACAAGATGGCAGAATTTTTCTTTTAGACCTATCTTGACATACGCTGATGAGGCACACCATAGTTCTGCCAATATCTATCAGATAGTGATGGACTATTTCAAAGCAAAGTTGTTTCTGGGTATGACGGCTACGCCGGACAAATGTGAGGATGGAGAGTAAGCGCCAAATAATCCCACGGCTAGTCAACAACCGCCTCTAACTTCATAATCGTATGGTCTCTGTTATAAAACAGGGGCTGCCCAGGACGAAGAGGCGGAGAAAAACAGGATTAGAACAACAGGATTAGAACAAAGAGAAAGCACATGTGCTGCAGGATAGTTCCTAATTTGCCATAAAACGACAAATAAAGAAAACGAATGGGGTAAAACGATGGATAATATATTGATAACAAGGTTGAGATTTTTTGAAAAATAAAATACTATTGTGCATGCAAAAGTTCTATGCTAATATGATGGCATAGAACTTTTTCTATTATCTGATCTATTTTCTATAATATCCAATGTCGGAGATTTTCCCAATACATTGAAAACAAATAGAGAATAAATTTTCATTTTTATATTTGCGACTAAAAATGGTTGCAAAACGCTGCGAAAAAAATATAATATAATTAAAGGGGTACAAATGGGACAAAAGGAAAAACTAATTGAACAGTTAAAGAGAAGACCAAAGACATTTACGTTTCATGATGCAGAAGTGCTATTAGACTACTTGGAATTTACAAAATCTGTTTTTTGCAAGTACAAATTACCTAAAAATGCAGAGGCACTTCCAAAAAGTTGC
>ERZ1034946.1019-NODE-1019-length-10595-cov-4.752467_pt1 | contig 10595 bp, 8 predicted proteins | sample MGYA00520591_ERZ1034946 | MGnify/ENA primary metagenome ERZ1034946 (study PRJEB33766, sample SAMN09781753) | gut metagenome | biome: gut microbiome | host: Homo sapiens | place: Madagascar | study: EMG produced TPA metagenomics assembly of the PRJNA485056 data...
GTATGATTCTATTTAATTTTAATTTTCTATTACCTATGTATACAATTGTGCGATGGATTCCGTTTTGGTAATCCATTGCAACTGATGTCCATAGGAAAAATACTAGGGTAGCGTACCCCCCCCCAGTATATTCGGACTTACTTTCATACAGTATCTCCTACATCAAATTTTAATTCAACGAACAGACACTCAAATATGCTTTATTGTAGTTTTGAGCGGTTAATTCTATATTAAATCTCTTCGCCATTTTCAAACTTGCATTTTGCATATTGACCCACTCGTTTTTGTGCTCAAGAAAATCCACGAGTGCCGCATAGCATGATTGCGAATCAGTTGCTTTTATAAGATATCCCCATTCACACTTACGATAAAGCTCGTTTTCGAGCGTCCTCTCCCCAACAGCCTCCCGAAAACTTGGTATATCAGACAACATCATTGGGCGGCCAAGAGAGAATGCCTCCATCATATAAATAGAAAGCCCTTCCCATAACGATGGCATACACACCATATCCGCTCCAGCTGTATAGCTCAAGACATTTTTTCGATCCATCGTGCCAAGGAAATCAATGCAGCTCGATGTAGCCCTTTGTTTTAAGGACTGCTCGTCCTCGCCTTTGCCAATAATTAGATATTTAGCTTCTGTGTAATGCAATTCATTAAATGCATCAATAATAACCGGATAATTCTTTTGCTCTGTCAATCTTCCAACAGATAGAAAAATCATTCCTGTATGTGCTTTTGGTACTGCCTTTCTGATTTCTGCACTATTGATTCCATTCGGTATCACACACATTTTCTTTTGTGGCACATGAAATCTCTCTTTCATTTCTATTCCTGCCGACTCAGAGCACGGGATGTAGAAAGAGATTCGATGCTTCATCAGATTGTATTCCAGTGCATAGTGTCTGTACTGTGAATGATATGTCTCTACACACTTCACATTTCGCATTCCAACTGTCGCAATTCCACCAAGTAGAACACTAAGTTTCAGGTGAAGATTACATATAGCTGAACTTCCGTCTGTTAATTGCTTGATGGTTTTTCTCAGACAACCAATATAATGAAAAATAGCATCTTTTTTATTTTTCGCCCCTAAACATATAACTTGAACTCCGCAATTTCGGAGCCTTATTACTTCGGCATTGTCTTTATCTTGAGAATCAAGTATTCCTATTAGAGACACATCACACCCCTGTTCCTTAAGTGCGTAGCAAAGATCATAAACAAAGCTATTCACACCTCCAGATACTCCAAGGTTATCCATAATATGAATAATCTTCATCCAGTTTTCACCTGCCTTACTCCACTGTTATTTTAATCCATCCATCCGGTATCATATACAAGTTGCCATACCTCTTCGCCGGGCAGATGTGCATTGTATCTTCATGTTCGTTGAGCCACGATGCCCACCAACTAAATGTGCTGTTTGCAGCAATAATGTGCTTACAATTTTTCATCAGCATCATTTCATCAATATCAGCATGCTTTGTGTGCAAGCTCACAAAACGGAAGTTTTCTTTCTCTCCAAAGTTCTTCTTAACCCAGTCAATATCATCGGAGAACCAGAAAAACACTGGATTTTCCAAACGCTCTGTAACATATTTAAGCGCATTGTGATAATATTGCTCTCCCAGCAAATAATGATTCGGATTGGGATCATTCTGCGCACTCAAAAAATCTCCCCGGCGCACGTGAACCGCAACCGCCTCGCAGCCTTGAATTTCAGCAAGAACCGATTCATATTCCGCCTCAGCGGGATAATCAGGCGTAAACTGTTTAATCAAATCAGTCCTGTATTCCCTGAAATACTTTTCGCTCTGATAGTAGCCGTCCAGATAAATGTTCTTCGCCTCAATTTGGGGGAACGCCTTAACCAGATCACTTCTGCATTCGAGAAGATAGATCGAGCCACCTCCAAGATGAATCACGCTTCTATTCAACTGTCTGAGAATCTTATTCAGGTACTTATTCTTTAGAATTCTAATTTTCGCAGGTTGCTGTGCATCAATTCTCATTTTGTTTAGGTTAAGTTTATCAAGCTTATAGCCTCTTAACGTTTGCTGTGGAAAGAACGAAATATCAATTGATACTTCCTGACCAAGCCTTTTTGCAAGAGAATATCCCGTTGCATACTGAAAAAGCTGATTACCCAAACCGCCTTTTGCTCTAACTGTTATCATATATTCTCCTTAGAATTCACATAATACTATGAGTGCAGGCAGCACGATAATATTCGCTTATCATCTGCCTGTCACACTATCTACCGAGATTTTCTTTCTGCGCCAAACATCCAACCGTGCCATTAGTGCCGGTGAGACACACCCGCCTAACAGCAAACATTTTCGATACATTGAAATTCTTTTACTGCGCAGAATCCCCACAATGTTTCTACGATTGAATTTCAGCCATCTTTTATAATCCGAAAGGTACTGTTTCTTAACATTATTGTTGATCAGTTTTGTGATTGCGCCGATATTATACATAGATCGATGAAGCAGTAGCATATCATTGACGTCATCTCCCGAAACAGTGAGTTCATTCTCGATTCGATTTATAGACTTTTCGCCATTGTACACACTTTCGATTCGGAACTTCATTGTTGCTGACAGGGCGTTGTTCCTGCGATAGAAATAAGCTTTTTGATTGCCCACTGCTACGCAGTTAGCTCGTTGTGCTACCGTAGTAATAAAATGAAGTCCCTCACCATAGAACAAATCCGTCGCAAAGCGAATCTTCTTATCAATTAGCAACTGTCGACTGAACATCTTATTCCAGCATCCAACAATTACTGTCGGTGAAAGAAGTAATGCCGTCGCCTCTGCTGGAGTAAGCACGTCCAGTCTCTCTTCTTCTGTTTGACCCTCATTTTTACGGGTAAAGCAGCTTTTAGACAGACAAAACTCTGCTCCAGTATCTTGAGCCATGCTGACCATATATTCTATAAAGTTTGGAGCAAGGTAATCATCTCCATCTACGAATACGATGCAGTCTCCCTTAGCTGTCTCAATGCCAGTGTTTCTTGCCGCACTAACGCCAGCATTTTCTTTGTGTATCACTCGAACATAGTCATTTTTCTCTCTGAGCTTATCGAGAATTTGTGGTGTGCTATCTGTTGAGCCATCATCAACGATAATCAACTCGCAACATGGATAGCTTTGATTCAGCACAGACAAAGCACACTGTTCTATATAGTTTTCAACATTATAGGCCGGAACTACCACTGACACGGCAGCTCTTTCCGTCACGCTGCCGCACATACGATGTTCCTCCCATATTCAACGGAGAAATGTACAAAAGTAGTTTCACCTACTTCTGTACCCCCCACGAATTATCAGCTTCACTTTATAAGGAATCATGCTCTTTAATCGTCCTTTCAAATATCTCTTTTTGTAATTCTTGAGATAAGCTTTCTGAATTTGGATTCCTGTCATTCCTTCATACTCAAGAATCCTGTCTTTTCTCGATGCCGGCAATTTAGAAGGCGCCTTGAGTTGATCGTTTTGCTTTATTGCAGATTCAACAGACGTTTCCTGTAGAATGAGGGAATGTATTTTTTCAAGCATTCTATGTCCCTTATCGCTGTTTACAAGCAACAGGGAACAACCATCCTGAGTATTAAGCGTGAGATGAAGTTTCTCCACACCCCAGTAATCTCCCAGAGAAAAGTCACCGACTCTTTTCGTATTTGCATACTTACAGGTATAGCAGGACTTTCTATAAATATCCCCTGATAAGAAATAGGAGTAGTAATAATTATCAAAATCCCGATACGGGATTTTTTTCAGGCAATCAAAAGTATCGACGACGACGACGCCGCCGCAACTCCACCCTGCGTACTCCTTGGATCGAAACCGCAGTGCCTTTATTTTGCCATATCTTTCCCTGGCAAAATCCATGTACTTGTCAAAGTAAGCCTGTGACCCAACTCCATGACACACAATATCTGCGGTATAAAGATTCTCGTAGTTCTTCCCTAAGTAGTTCTTTAAGCCGTCAATCTGGCAAGGAGTCCCGGAGTATAGGACAACTTTCCCCTGCTTTAAATCTTGCTCAACCATCTGATAGGTGGTTCCAGTATCACTTTGCAGATATTTAGAACTCCGCAGTCCCTCAAAGTCATCCTTACCGCTTGTCCGAATGTGCTTGACCTGCATACCATCCAGCATCGCTGCACCATATACAATGCCGCCTTGCGCAAAGATGGCATCGGCGATGGCAGTAAACGCTCCGCCGCTTGTGCTTTTTTCCAGCACTTCTGTATCCTTATGAACAGCCGCATACGCTTTCTGCTCGACAGGAGCCTCGAGTGCCTTATCGATAGGGCACACTTTTTCGCACAGACCACAATTCACACATGCATCTTTATCAATTTGTGGATATCGAAATCCAAACTCTCTCTGTGTCCATGAAATGCACTGCTTCGGACAACGCTGAACGCACGCCCCGCAGCCTGTACATTTTTCACAATCAACCGTCAACATACTTTCTCCTCATCACCGGCAGCCAGCAAGTGCATCATCCAAGAACTTCATAGAAGCAGCACGGCGTTCCTGAATTGCGGCATTCACCTTATCAAAATCCACGGATTTGTCTGCAACGCCTTCCATTTCCGAAAAATCCGAAATTGTTCTGTCCAGCAGACCATATTCGGACAAAAGGAACCGCAGCTTATTCTGATTACCACGCAGCTTTACAACAGCCGGGGTATTGCAAATGATAGACATCACAGAGCCATGGAACGTATCCGTCACAACCAGCCTTGCATTTTTGATCCAACCAAGCAGTTCAAACGGAGACGCATCGATACACTTGCACCAACGATGGTAATAGCCCACCGACACAACTTTCAAATTGTGCTTTTCTGCATATGCTTTAATATGGTTGTATTCCGCCGCATCGTTCAAATTCTTATCATAGGAATAGATCAGAATGTAGTCCTTCATGGGCGGTGTAAAAGACTGCATTTCTTTTTCATAGCCATAAAGGATAACCGGGTCACACACCAGCGTCGCGTCAATACCAGCAGTCTTTTTCACTGTCTCCAAAGAGTTCTGATCCCGTACAGAAACCGCATCCATGTGATGCAATCCGTCTGAAATCATCTTCTGCTGACCTTGCTTAACAACATCCGCATAGGTAGTCGGACCAAAGCAACCGGCATAGCTGATGACGTGCTTTGCCTTCAAACCATTTCCATACAGAAACGGATTAACACCAATTTCAAGGCTGAACACCTCATCACTCCCGATTACAGCCAAGTCTCCTGTAAAATCTTCGTACTTACCCATCATCGGAATATTGACAGCTCTAAATTTCCCTAGTGTCCGTTTTTTACTTACATTATAAAGAATATTTCCCAAGCCCTTTTCCATCATGTACTTGGCATAGAAACCAATACTGCCCAATCCAAATTTGTACTTATTAGCTTGCTGCTGAGAAATGTTCGAGTAGCTACGTTCGAACTCAAGGAAACCGCACTCATGCCCTTTACCTTCCATTACTGTCTTCAATGCATTAGCCTGTAAAACAGCACCATGATTATGTACTCCGTAATAAGTAAGGATTCCAATCTTCATCTAATTAACTCCTCTTTACTTTCTCAATACTTTCTCAAATATAAACTTTCTCAGCCAGTTCGGGGCCAGTGCCGACCCGCTACGAATCACGCAACTCTTAACGCACTGTCCTACTCCAATGAATCCCTGTTTCTTCATGAATTTGAACAGCCTTGCCTGTGTCTTGGCGTACTTCCAACCGGCTCTTCTTAAATACATATCCGAGCCTGCCCGCATATGGAGCAACGGCTCTTGAATGTTATAGCCCTGATACCCTGCCATCAGCATCCTTAGCCAAAGGTAATAATCCTCCAGTAAGTAGAAATCTTGATAGGAGCCAACTGCTTCGACTGCGGATTTTTTATACATCACGCAGGGGTGATTGAACGGATTCCGTTTCTTTGCAAACTCTACGATTTCCGCATGGGTTTCCGGCGGAATGCGCCTTGTATCTACAACCTTTGGATCAGTCGTAAATTCCTCCACGACACCAGAGCAAATGCTCACTTCCGGATGCGTGTTGAACACATTGATTTGTTTCTCACACCGATCCGGATAAGCAATATCGTCGCTGTCCATCCGGGCAACCAGCTCATTTTTGCAGTGCTTGATGCCCTCATTCAGCGCATTGCCAAGGCCACCGTTCTTAGCGAGACGAACAACGTTCAACGTTGTACCCATCTCCTGCTGCTTTTTAGCAATTACACTATCCAGTGGTTCGTCCAACGATCCATCGCATACCAGCACAAAATCATCCGTTGGGAATGTCTGTGCCTGAATGCTCTCAATCGCCTGATTCAAATACTCCGGCTTCTCTTTGTGGTAAACCGACATCAGAACGGAGTATTTTCTGTATTCCACAACACTCATAGTTTCTCTCCGCATATCAAAGATTACAGCCCAGACTCATTCTCCAAGAGCCTGAGCCGTTTCAATATTTCCACTCAATCGGCTGATTGCAGCGAATCAGTGCTTTCCGCCCCCCATCGCTGTAGTCGCACCTTCAGCCACCCCCTCGGTACTCTCCGGCATAAACAGGATCTTTACGGTAGCAAGACAGATTTTGAAATCTTCCCACAGGCTGGGAGTTCCGATGTAGGTTAAGTCCATCAGCAGCTTGTCATACGGCGTGGTGTTGTACTTGCCGTAGACCTGGGCGTAGCCGGTCAGGCCTGCCTTTGCCTGAAGGCGAAGCCGAAATTCGGGCATTTCCTCTTCATACTGTCTGGCGATCTCCGGGCGCTCCGGTCTGGGACCAACGATGCTCATGTCGCCGCGCAGGATGTTGAACAGCTGAGGCAGCTCGTCAAAACGGATCTTGCGGATGATCTTGCCAACCGGTGTGATACGGTCGTCCTTGTCGCCGGTGCTCAAGCGGGCAACGCCGTCTTTTTCGGCGTCGACGCGCATGCTGCGGAACTTCAGGACGTTGAATTCCTTTCCATCCTTGGTCAGGCGCTTCTGTTTATAGAGAGCCGGTCCTCCGTCGCTCTTAATCGCGATTGCGGTTACCAGCATAAAAGGCGATGCAATAACAATTGCGATTCCGGAAAACAGAATGTCGAATGCTCTTTTTGCAATGGTATATTCCGGAATCGGACGGTATCTGTCGATGCGCAGCATCGGTAGGTGGAACATGTGAACCTTCTTGGCTCCGCCCATGATAACGTCGCCGATTCTCGGAATCACATAAACCTGAATATCCTGATACATACAATATTTTAAAATAATGTTTCTTTCATGGCTGTGGATGCCGGATAAAAATACGGTATCCATTTCATCCAGTACAGAGAGCTTTTCAAGGCATTCTTCTACGCTGAGTACTTTTTCTCCATTCCGTACTCGCCGACCAGAGATTCCATGCCCTCACGCAGGTCATAGATCACGGCTGTCCTTCCCGGCTGGAAATTGTGGAAGTACCACTGATGTGCCAGAAAAGTCCACAGCACCGAAATCAAAAACTGTACCCCAAACGTAATCAGAAGCGGCACGGCATTCGGCATGTACAGGGACAAAAGCCAGATAACCACATACATGATAAAATCGGAAATGATCAGTGCCAGCGTCTGGCTGTAAATAATCTCAGAAATCGGACTGATAGAAATATGGAACGCGTCATAGGATCTGCAGAATCCGTAGTAAAGGATTCCAAACAGCAGGATCACGACCCAATCGCCCCTGCGGTAATAATGCACCTGTGCCCGTGCGGCATAATATTCATACCATACAAAGCCAAACGCAATCATCATGAGAATCAGATTTAACACTTTGACCAGTCTGGTCGGTACGTCATGTTTCATTTTTTTCATTATCAACCACTACCTCCACCCTGAAGCTATTACTGCCGACTTTCTCCCTGCAGAGAAAGCAGCATCAGTTTCATGTCCATCAGTGCTGAAAAATGCTGAATATAAATCAGATCCAGCTTCAGCAGGTCTTCCTGTACGGACGTTTTTTTACCATAAACCTGTGCATAACCGGTCAGACCGGCCTGCACTCTCAGGCGATAAAAATATCTGGGATTTTCCTGAATCAGCGCATCCATTTCCTTTTTGGTCAGCGGACGCGGACCGACAACAGACATTTTTCCCCGGAAAACATCCCAGAGCATCGGCAAGGATGTCATCCAGGTTGTCTTTCCATCTTTCCTGACAAAGGTATGTAAGAAAAAGGATTTTCCACCCTTTGTCGTACACTCCTGTTTTTCAAAAACAGTGCCGCAGACTGCTTTGCCGTACAGAATCCGAACCAGAAGGATCGGGGAAAGCAAAAGCATCAGTCCGCCTGAAATCACCAGGTCTGTCAGTCTTTTGAGGACTCGCATTTCCCAGCTGATGGGATATTCCTTCAGCTCCAGAAGCGGCGTATCAAACAGATCCATCGTTTCCGTTCCCTGCATCAGAATATCCGGTATATCCGGTGAAAGATAAACCCGGATATAATGGCTGTAGCAAAATTCCAGCAGCTCTCTTCGGGTTGATTCTTCCATGGATCCCAGAATCACAGCACCGTACCAGCGCAGGCATTCTTCCTTAATTTCTTCCAGATTGTTGTCCTGCAATTTCAGGGTTCTCATGATTTTGAACCGGTCCCGTCTGGTATCAAATGCCCGGATCACGGAATTGATACTTTCTTTTCCTTCGATTGCAAGGGTTTCGATCGGAGGAAATACAGACAGATAAATCCAGTTACTCAAATAAGACCAGATACCTGCTACAACGATCTGCACCACCGTAAGAACTGCCATAATTTCTCCGGGGATCAGCCAGTTCCTCATCAGAGAAAGCTGGAAGTAAATCACAATATTGGTAATAACCAGCGCAGTCATCTGGGAAGCAAAGATGTTTGCCGGTTTGAGATAACCGGTTTTCAGGGCTCCCATGATCTTGCTCAAAAAAAGCAGGACAACCAGATAAACTGCAAGGATCAGTAAATGTCCTCTGAAATAAAGCTTTAAGCCCGTACCGAACGCAAAACCTTCCTGGCTGAACCGGAAGCTACTGATCAAAGGGTAATACCATTGGAACCAGACATGTGCGAACAGTAAGGTCTGTACGATCAGTCCCACCAGTGATAATTCCAGCGTTACAAACCGTTTGACGGATTCCACATGGCTGCGGATCGTATCCGCCACCACTCTGCGCACCGTTGCCCTCCATGCCCAGAAGAACATGTAGATAAACGCTGTCGCAACGGACATCTTTGCTTCTGTCCGGTACAGGTTCCAGATCCGTTTCACTGCCGTTCCTTTGTTAGAGGACAGGGACTGGGGCGGTCTGCGGTATATCGCAAGGGATTCATCCAGACCATAGGCTGTGAAGCCCGCTTTTAAAATTTTCCACCAGGTTGCTGTATCCTCGCTGCCGATTTTCGGCATGTGAATCAGCTCTTTCCCGGTTTGTTGTGTATCCAGAAGAACCGTTGAGGTAAAAATAACTGTACGGCTCAGTGCCTGCCGATAGGTTAAGGTTTTTGGTACATGGACTGCTTTTCCGGTCGGGACGCCGTCTTCATCTCCGAATTCATAGGAGGAAAACACAAAGGCTGCATCATGCTTTTCCAGAAAAGCGAGTTCCTTTTCCAATTTTCCCGGATACCAGATGTCGTCTGCATCCAGAAAAGCGATATATCTGCCACGTGCTGCATCGATTCCCGTATTGCGTGCCATCGCGGCACCCTCGTTGACTTCTTTTTGGATAAGACGAATTTTGTCCGAATTTGCTCCAATACAGCTTTTCATTACATCCACGCTGTGATCCTTCGAGCAGTCGTCCACCAAAATCAGCTCCCAGTCCGTATAGGTCTGGCGCTGTACCATTTCAATTGTAGTCGCAATATATTTTTCTGCATTGTATACAGGCACAACGATACTGATCATTTGTTCTCTACCCCGTTTTCATCAGTTCATTTCTGCAGCTTCGGTCTGACACATCGGATTTTATCCGGATAAAGGAGGGTTCCATTTGTTTCTACATCTTCCGGCAGGAATGCAAGAATTCCGTTCTCCCGGCAGTATTCCTGCACCTCTTCGCCATGTTCCATGCAGATTACCATCTGCGGGATTCGAAATACCCGCACCAGATGATCGATTTCTGCTAAATCGATGCAGCTGCTCGCTCCCGGCTCCGAAGGTGTATCTTGTTTGCCGCGATAACGATAGGTTCCTGCGTTTTCTATCAGATCCGGTCTGCTTTTGGCAATTGCATCCGCCCGCCGCAGGTTCTCTTCGCTGTCGTAGATCAGCAACGTCCAGCCAGGCGTCACTTCATGGCATATCCAGCGCTTTGCCAAAAAACTCCAGACAAAAAGCAGTACTACTCCCAAAAGCAATGCCATAAAAACTGTTTTCAGTCCCCATTGCGTTCTGAAAACAGTAAGTGCCGGAACAAGTACTGCCGGGAGATTTCTCCGGATCAGATCCTTGACGCTGCGGATTCCGACATCCGTGCCTTTCAGGACAATGCAGCAGGCCAGAGCGATTGCTGCAGCAATCAGTGCATTCAGAATGGAACCACTTATTCTGACATATCCTGCAAACAG
>ERZ1034946.1028-NODE-1028-length-10512-cov-4.876733_pt1 | contig 10512 bp, 12 predicted proteins | sample MGYA00520591_ERZ1034946 | MGnify/ENA primary metagenome ERZ1034946 (study PRJEB33766, sample SAMN09781753) | gut metagenome | biome: gut microbiome | host: Homo sapiens | place: Madagascar | study: EMG produced TPA metagenomics assembly of the PRJNA485056 data...
GTTCCTGTATTTTTGGTAATTGTAGTAGGATATGTTTTGAAAAAAATTGGCTGGATAACACCTGAATTTATAAAGGTCGCAAATAAAATAAACTTTAAAGTTACATTGCCATGCCTTTTGATACAGGATTTAATGAATACAGATTTTAGACAGGAATTTGATGGCAAATATATTTTGTATTGCATGATAGTGACATCACTATGCTTTTTCGCAACATGGGCGCTTGCAAAAGCATTTCTAAAAGATAAAACTCTTGTTCCGGAATTAGTGCAGGGTTCATTTAGGGGAAGTGCGGCAGTGCTTGGAACGGCATTTGTATTAAATATGTATGGTGACACAGGAATGGTTCCGCTTATGATTATTGGGGCAGTTCCGCTTTATAACATATATTCTGTAATAGTGCTTACAATAGAAAGCCCAAGAAGAGAAGAAATTGAAGGCTCACCTGTCAAAAATACAATAAAAGGCATTGTTACAAATCCAATTATTATAAGTATTGTAGTAGGATTGCTGCTTTCAATTTTCAGAGTAGATTTCCCACTTATGATAGATAATACTATTGGGAATATAGCAAAAATGGCAACACCTTTAGCTTTGCTTGCGATTGGCGGCTCATTTGAATTTTCAAGTGCATTAAAGAAAATGGGACCGGCAGTTACAGGTTCAGCCATAAAACTTGTAATTATGGCTGCTGTATTTTTACCTGTTGCAGTGTGGCTTGGTTACAGAGATGCTAAGTTAATGGCATTAGTAATAATGTTAGGATCACCAACAACGCCAAGTTGTTACATAATGGCAAAAAATATGAAGTGTGATGGAACTCTTACCAGCAGTATGGTAGTAATAACTACTATGATGTCAGCATTTACAATAACATTAATTATTTTTGTATTGCGTACATTAGGATATTTGTAGAAGAAAACGCAATGAACAAATTTTATTTTTATAAAGGTTTCTGATGATTAGCTGCCGACTTAAAGAAGAGGCAATACATATTTTAGGAGGAACAGAATATGAAGAGAATAGAGCAAAAAGTAGAAGATACATGGTGTCTTGAAGATATGTTTGAAAGTGATGACTTCTGGGAGGAGGAATTTGGAAGACTCCAGAGAATGATTTTTCAGTATGAAGATTTTGAAGGCACACTAGGAGAAAGTGCAGACCGTCTTCTTGAATATCTTAAATTCAATGATGAAACAAATTTGCTAATGGAGCGTTTATATGTTTATGCAAATATGAGATATCATCAGGATATGGCAAACAGCATGTATCAGGAATTTGCTGCCAGAGCACAGAAATTAATGGTGGAGATGAGTGGCGCAAGTGCATTTGCTGAACCTGAAATATTAGAAATAACAACAGAAAAAATAAATGTATTTTTTAATGAAAATCCTGAACTTGAAACTTATAAGAGATACATTAGTGAAATTTTAAGAGGCAAAAATCATACTCTTGATAAAAAGACAGAGACAATCCTTGCAAAAAGCAGACAGATGGCAAATGCAGCGGAAAATATTTTTTCAATGTACAACGGAGCTGATATTAAATTCCCTTCAATTACAACGGAGGAAGGGGAAGAGATAGAAATTACCCACGGAAATTTTGTGCCATTGTTGGAAAGCACGGACAGGGAAGTGAGAAAAGCAGCATTTGAAGGTGTGTATGAAACTTATGGTAAGATGAGAAATACATTGGCTGCTACATTTGCAGCAAATTTGGATCAGGCAAATTTTTATGCACAGGTTAGAAAATTTTCATCAGCAAGAGAAATGTATCTGTATGGAAGCAATATTCCTGAAAGTGTGTATGATAATTTAATAGAAACAGTTCACAAAAATATGGATAAGATGCATAAGTATGTATCTCTTAGAAAAAAGATTTTGGATGTTTCTGAACTTCATATGTATGATTTGTATACTCCGATTGCTAAGGCACCGGATACTAAATATTCATTTGAGGCAGCAAAGGATATCGTGTTAGAAGGCTTAGCTCCTATGGGAGAAGAATATATTAAAGTATTAGAAGAAGGATTTGACAACAGATGGATTGACGTGTATGAAAATGAAGGCAAAAGAAGTGGAGCTTATTCATGGGGCGCTTACGGAACACATCCATATGTTCTTATGAATTATCATGGAACATTAGATCATGTATTTACTTTGGCACATGAAATGGGACATGCTATACATTCTTATTATTCAGACGCAAATCAGCCGTATGTAAATGCCGGATATAAGATTTTCGTGGCAGAAGTTGCATCAACATGTAACGAATCGCTTCTTATACAGCATTTGCTTAAAATTACTGAAGATGAAGAAGAAAAAACTTATTTGATAAATCATTTTCTTGAACAGTTTAAGGGAACATTATATAGACAGACAATGTTTGCTGAATTTGAAAAAATTGCCCATAGCATGGTACAAAATGGTGAGGGTGTAACAGCAGACAGACTTTGTGGAATATATTACAATCTTAATAAAGAATATTTTGGAGATGACATTGTAATAGATAAGGAAATTGAACTTGAATGGGCAAGGATTCCACATTTTTACAATCCATTTTATGTATATCAGTATGCGACAGGGTTATCAGCAGCAATTGCGTTATCAAAGCGTATATTAGAGGAAGGAAAGCCGGCAGTTGAGGATTACATGAAATTCCTTACAGGCGGAAGTTCACAGGATCCGATTGAGTTGTTAAAGATAGCGGGCGTTGATATGACAAGCTCAGAACCGATAGAGACAGCACTTGAATTATTTGGAAATTTATTAGAGGAACTTCAGAAAATAACAAATTAGGAGATTTATGAACAAAGAAAAATTCAGATTAGACATGCAGGGCGCTATATTTGACCTGGATGGAACTTTATTTGACTCAATGTGGGTATGGAATCAGGTAGATTTAGATTTCTTAGGTAAAAGGGGATTTGAAGTGCCTGACGATTATACAAAAGCAATAGCACATATGGATGCACATCGCACGGCAAGATACACAATAGACCGATTTGGGTTAAATGAAGATATAGACGACATTGTAAATGAATGGTTTGAAATGGCAAAAGATAAATATGCTTATGATGTAATTTGCAAACAGGGAGCGTATGAATACGTTGAAAAATTGCACAATCAGGGCGTAAAGATAGCCATTGCCACTTCATCAGATAAAGTTTTATTTGAAAAGACATTAGAACGTACAGGCTTAAATAAATTCATAGATGCAGTTGTAATGGTAAAGGAAGTGAACAAAGGCAAATCCCATCCTGATGTGTATTTGGAGGCGGCCAGAAGGCTTGGCACAAATCCATGCGATACGGTTGTGTATGAAGATATACTTGCAGGAATTCTTGGAGCAAAAAAAGGCGGCTTTAAGACAGCAGCAGTATATGAGGAACGCTCAAAGGAAGATGAAAAAGAAATATTAAAAGAATGTGATTATTACATAGATAGTTTTATAAATTTTTTGTAAAATAGAATATGAAACTAATTTAAATAGTTAAAATAATGATTAAGAACAATAGTAATAGTAAAAATAGGAAACAAAATGAACGAAGTTCATTTTCTATAAATGTTTTCGACGAATAGCCGTCGACCGAAAGGCGGGGGCAATACATATTATATAGGAGGTAGAATATGAATCCGGCAGCATTGTTTAAAATAAAAGGAGCTTGGCAGAAGTTTTCAAATAATCACCCAAGATTAGTACCGTTTTTGAATGCAGCAAATGCAAAAGGAATAACACCTGACACTATAATTGAAGTTAAAATTACTTACCCTGACGGACAGGATTTAACTACAAATGTAAAGATAAAACAGGAAGATTTGGATTTGTTTGCACAGATAAGTGAAATGACGAGATAAGAATAAAAAAGTCGAAAAAGTTGAGAAAATTAAAAAATTGTTGACAACAGCTGAGTCTTATAGTATAGTAATTCTTGCATTTAATGCGCGCGAGTGGCTCAGTGGTGGAGCACCTCCTTGCCAAGGAGGGGGTCGCGGGTTCGATCCCCGTCTCGCGCTTTTATTTTTTAAGAGGTATCCAATGGATACCTCTTTTGTTATACGAAGATTAAATCAGCTTCTTAACGAAAAAGATAAGGAAATTTCTTTCCTAAAAAAAGCAGCGGCATTCTTTGCAAAGGAAATCAATTAGTGGTATATCGATTCATTGACGATAACAAAAATATATTTGGTTTAAGATGGTTATGTAAGAAGTTTGGTATTAGCCCTAATTGTTGTTATAGCTACAAAAAAGATACCAAGCGTGAACATCACAAACGTTTGGAACACATTTTTGAACTTATAAAATATGTATACTATAATAATAATCGTGTTATAGGCTATAGGGCTATGCGTATTTTCATCAAATGTTATGGCTATGAATTAAGCAATACCACTATGCACAAATACATGAATAAAGAATTAAATTTATGTGCCGTAATCATGCATTCTAAAATGGGATACAAGACTGGAAAAAAGAATACTACCCTAAAGTGATTCTGCACTCAGATCAGGGAGTGCAGTTTACCTCATGGGATTTTGTGAATTTCTGTAAAGATAATAATGTAACCCAGAGCATGAGTAAGGCCGGTTGCCCTTATGATAATGCTCCAATGGAAAGATTTTATAACACTTTTAAAAGCAATTTTTATAATGTAACCTCATTTTCAAGTGTGGAGATGATGGATGAGCTTACCATGAAATATATCAATTGGTATAATTATGTTCGTCCTCATTCGTACAATGATTATTTAACACCAATAGAAGCTCGTTACAGATAGGTATTTATCGAACAAAGTGTTACAAAAATGCTTGACCAGTACAACTGTGCAGATGTAGATGAAATGAAAAAGCTGTTTATAAATTTGAGTCCATATTATAAAAATGCGGATAAAGAAGGACAAGGTGAACGGAATGATTGAATTATTAGGTGTTAATATAAAACATAAGAGTTTTGGTGTCGGCAAGGTAATTGAACAAACAGACACATATCTTAAAATCGAATTTCCGGTAGGAACAAAGCAGTTTCAGTTCCCTGAAGCTTTTGAAAAGTTCTTACAATGCGAAAATTCAAATATACAGAATATAGTGCTTGAAGAATTGGCGATAAAAAAGGAAAAAGAAGCGGAAATCAAAAGACAAAAGCAAGAAGAACAAGCTCGTTTAATAAAAACTCAAACGATTGTTAAACCATCTGGAACAAGACAGAAAACATATCCGAAAGAAAACATTGCTTTTAAGTGTAACTATTGTAATGGTGGCTTGGCTGAAAACGGAATCGGATATATATGTGCTTGTAGTGATGAAATGATAGATTATAACATTGAGGTCGCTCAGCATAATTGGTGCTGTGATGATGACTCTCCTTGTAAGCAGTATTATGACGGAATTATTACAAGAAAAGAATTGGATAGCATTTCAGAAGAAGATGGATTCGTTTGCTATGAAAGTCAAATGCTTAGAAACTGGACAGCGTTTGCCGGATTTGCATTGACAAAAGAAAACCATCAAAGACCTATGAAGTTGAATAAGGTTCAGGTAAACAGTTTAGCTATTCTTACGACAAGAGAACCTCACGATTCTGAAAAAGATAGATTTGTATTTGGGGTATTCCTTGTTGATGAAGCCTATGAAGGCGACAATCGTGATGAGGGTTATGTAACAACCTCATCAAAATACAAATTAAGTCTTACAAAAGATGAAGCAAAAAAGGTGTTGTTTTGGAATTACTATCATAATGAAAATGCTCCTGAAAAGGTAGCTTGGGGTCAAGGATTGCACAGATACATAACCGATGAACAAGCAGCAAGCATTTTGAAAGATATTGTATCTGTTAAAAAAGGAAAAAAAGATGAAGCTCTTGCTCAGGAATTTTTGGAACGTTTCTGTGAAATAAACAGTATAGATATTTCTGACTTTCCGATTATGGAGGGTGCATTGCAGAGAAAGTAAGGTGTGTGCTGAATGAAGGATATTGATAAATTTAGAGGTTGCCTAATAGGTGGTGCTGCTGGAGATGCATTGGGATATGCTGTTGAATTTCTTGATGAAGAAACCATCTTTAGTCGTTATGGAGAAAATGGAATAACTGGATACGACCTTGTTAATGGAGTTGCAGAGATTTCAGACGATACACAAATGACTTTGTTTACTGCTAATGGGTTATTACTTGGTACAACAAGAGGAATGACACGTGGAATAATGGGGCCATATCCGAGTTATATTGCCTTCTGTTATAAGGATTGGCTTCGTACTCAGTGTGAAAAATATCCCTTAAATGAAGAATACCCTCACTCTTGGTTAATCAATATTCCTGAATTATATAATCGCAGAGCGCCCGGAAACACTTGTCTGACCGCTATTGAAAACGGTGCAAACGGAACAATAGACGAGCCAATAAACCGAAGTAAAGGTTGTGGTGGTGTTATGAGGGTTGCACCTATTGGTTTGTATTTTGAAACCAAAAGGCGAACCATTGATGAAATTGATATGATTGGTGCTGAAACAGCAGCTATAACACACGGTCACGAATTGGGCTATATACCAGCAGCCGGATTGGTACATATCGTCCAGTCGCTTTCTCATAATGAAGATATTTCATTGTTGGATGCTGTGTTAGATATGAAAGAAGCACTTCGTAGACAATTTACTAACAGAAAACACTTATCGGAACAAATTGATTTAATAGATAAAGCTATTGCATTATCAAAGGAGAACATTGATGATTTGGAAGCAATCAGAGAACTTGGGCAAGGTTGGGTTGCTGAAGAAACACTTGCGATTGCTATTTATTGTTCCTTAAAATACTCCGATGATTTTGATAAAGCAATTATCGCTTCTGTTAACCATAGTGGTGATAGTGATTCTACAGGAGCTGTAACTGGAAATATATTAGGTGCATACCTTGGGCTGAAAAGTATCCCCAAAAAATACTTAGATAATCTTGAATTGAAAGATGTTATTTTGGAGATTGCCGATGACCTTTACAATGATTGCAAGATTTCAGAGTACGGGTCATATCACGATGAGATATGGGAACAAAAATATATTTACAAGACATATAAGCGAACAAAATGAGATGTGTTTTGCAAAAAAGATGCTATATCATAACAGCCAAGGAAAATTGAACAAACAAGTAACCGTTTAGAAAGGTTGCTATTGGAAATTATATTTTCAAGAGGTAGATTATGGAAACAAAACCAAGAATATTATACTTAAAGAAAATATTAGAGGAACGAACGGACGAGGAACATCCGCTTTCAACGACGCAGCTAATCAATATATTGGCTGATGAATACGGGATTTCAGCACATTGAACGACCGTTTCAAAAGATATTGCCGCACTTCAGGAGTTTGGTGTAGATATAGTGGTCATTCATTCCACGCAGAGCAAATACTTTGTGGCAAGCAGAAAATTTGAACTGCCGGAGTTGAAGTTGTTGATTGACGCAGTAGAGTCCTCAAAGTTCATAACTACGAAGAAAAGCGACACTTGAATATGATTTTTCGCAGGAGTAAGATTTTAGTTATAAAGGGCTTTCAATGGACGGGATTATCCATCATCTTGCAGTATTCATTTCAGGATTATGGCAAATCCATATTTTCGGAGAAGGCAATACGAGGACAACTGCGGTGTTCTTTATTAAATATTTGAGGACACTTGGTTTCTCTGTAACCAATGATATTTTTGCAGAAAATGCGTGGTATTTTCGAAATGCACTCGTTCGTGCAAACTATACGAATCTGCAAAAAGGTATTCACGAAACAACAGAATATTTGGAAGCGTTTCTCAGAAACTTGCTTTTGAACGAGAAAAATGAACTTCATAATCGAAATCTTCATATAAGTGGACTTTTGAATGAAGAAAAAGTGGACATTGGAAATGCAAAAGTGGACATTGAAAATAAAAAAGTGGACATTCAAGACGAAAAGGTGAATATTGAAAATATACTTTCCGAAAAAAGCAGAGATTTCTCGATAAAAACGACAGTTCATATCCATAGACTTTTTGATAGGTTTGGTTTTGATGAAGTTTTTGGAAGAAGTGCAGTTATGGAACTTCTTGAGCTGAAAGGTTCAGGTGCTTCAAAACTTATTTCCAATTTGGTGCAGGCAGATATTATTGAACCGGTATCTGGTTATGGAAAAGGAAAATATAAATTTAAGAAGTAAATTAGAGAATTCTAAGGAGTGATGATTACTGATGACATCTTAAAAGATATTAGTGAGGCACTATCGAAAAAAATAAAAAAGGACTTTACAAAATATAAAGAGTATAGTATATTATTTTTTGCGTGTGATGTGCACGTAAGATTTGCGCGAGTGGCTCAGTGGTGGAGCACCTCCTTGCCAAGGAGGGGGTCGCGGGTTCGATCCCCGTCTCGCGCTTTTATTTTTTAAGAGGTATCCAATGGATACCTCTTTTGTTATTTTGTTCCCACGACGTGTATCGAACCCGCGCGGGTTCGATGTCTCGCCTACCGGCTCGGTCGTTGCTTCTGCTACGCAGAGGTGTCCACCAGACACCCGCAACCCGTCTCGCGATTTTGGTAGCGATAAATAAGTTCACCTGTTTTGATTGCAAAAACGAGCCCAATCCGGGGCTAGAAGGTTCGATGTCTCGCCTGCCGGCTCGGTCGTTGCTTCTGCTACGCAGAGGTGTCCACAGGACACCCGCAACCCGTCTCGCGCTTTTTTTTTACATTTTTAGGAGTTTTTTGTGTTTGTACATATATATGGAAAATCTTAAAATTAAAACACTTTCCTAAAAAATTAATCCCCTATATAAAAATAGGATACTAACAAATAACTCTTTAAAAGTGTATAATTGCAATGAATATTTAATCAAATGAAAGAGAGGTTAAGAAATGAAAGGGTTAAAGAAATTTGGCGCAATTATTTGTGCCATTGCAATGATAGTATCTTCGATTACATACTATCCAACAAGCAATGTAAGTGCAGCAACAGAATTACCTAAGAAAGTAATAGGACTTGTTGCTAATAGCAAAAGTGGTTCGGATACAATTGAAAATGCAATTATGTTTGCATGGGCAGGAGCCGATGACCCAGCAAATGTAGCTGGATATGATCCAACAGTTACATCAACAGTTATTTATATTTACAAGGATGGAAAGCAAGTTACAAAGATTGGCAATGCTACAAAAGGCGGTGTAGTAGGTGGACTTTCAGCAGGTTCATATACAGCGCAGGCCGCAAATGTAAACAGCATGGGAGAAGGAGATTTATCAGAAACAGTTAGTTTTACAGTAACAGGAGCAACTCTTAATTACACATATCCTGTTAATTGCATAGGTCCAAAAACACCGGCGGGATTAAGTTATATTACAGGAAATCCGGAAGTTCCTGCTGACAATCCGGCGCAGGCAGACAATAAATTAGGTGTTGCATGGGCCGCATCATCAAACGCAAGTATTCCATCAGCAGATTCATCAGTTGTAGGATACAATTTATATTTATTTGATGCAAAGACAGGTACACCTTACAGACGTGTATATGTAGACGGAATTACCAAGTCAAATGTTATATTGGAAAGTGTATCGGCAGGTGAATATCTGGCATATTTATCAGCAGTGGATGCAGAAGGCAGAGAGTCAGCTTTGGCGGCAACATCATTTGGTCAGTCATCAAAGGTTACTGTTAAAGGTCAGTTTATAGATAATGCACAGTCATTTGACAAACCAAATCAGCCAAATTTACCACTTGGACTTTCAATTTTAACAGAAGGTATAGACTATGGATTTACTATTGCATGGTCTGGTGAGGCAGATTTAACAGGTCAGAGATTGAATCTTTTTGTAGATGGTGTTTGTATCAAGGTAGGAATCAATGGAAAAGTGGCAAGTTACTATGAAAACAGACTTGCGACAGGTACATATGAAGTAGAAGTAAGATCACAGTATACAAGTAACAATGTAGAATCATTTGGATTAAAGAAAACTGTGTCAATTAAGGCAGACCCTGGACTCTCAGGAAAAACACCTGAAGAACTTGCAGATCCTGCATATTCAAAATACGAGGAATCAACTACAACAGAAGCGGCAGAAACAACTACAACAGAAGCGGTAGAAACAACTACAACAGCAGCGGCAGAAACAACTACAACTGCAGCGGCAGAAACAACTACAACTGCAGCGACAGAAACAACTACAGTTGCAACAGCAGAGACAACCACACCAGTGGCAGTAGAAACAACTACACCTGCAGTAGTAGAGACAACATCAGCAGTAAAAACTACAAAGCCACAGGAGTCAAATACAAATGCACAAACAACAACTAAAAAACAACCAAGTCAGACTACAGAAAAATCATCTGTAAAGGTTGGAAAGGCAGTTGTTAAAAAAGCAATTAAAAAGAAAAATGCTAAGAAAATAAGTCTTACATTGAAGAGCGTTAAAGGCGCAACTAAGTACAAAGTACAGATTGCAAAAGATAAGAAGTTTAAAAAGACAATAGTGACAAAAACAACTAAGAAATTGACATATAGTGTATCAAATAG
>ERZ1034946.1030-NODE-1030-length-10505-cov-23.648038_pt1 | contig 10505 bp, 3 predicted proteins | sample MGYA00520591_ERZ1034946 | MGnify/ENA primary metagenome ERZ1034946 (study PRJEB33766, sample SAMN09781753) | gut metagenome | biome: gut microbiome | host: Homo sapiens | place: Madagascar | study: EMG produced TPA metagenomics assembly of the PRJNA485056 data...
AAGCTGTATCTTCTGATAGTCCTCATAGAAGTATTCCTGTAATAATGGAATTACCGATTTCTCAAATATAGACTGCAGTTTTACAAGAGATGCATCATCCTTAAGTCCGGTAAAGAATGCATGTCCAATCGTATGCTCTCTATCATATAAGAATGTGATTCTTTCATTGATTTTGTCAAGCATTGCTGCAACATCCAAATCTTCTACCTTATCCGCATGAATCTTTCTAAGCACATCTGAATCCGGCATCATCTCAATAAACTGAAATCTTCTCCGAAGTGCTGTATCCATCAAAGCTATGGATCTATCTGCAGTATTCATCGTTCCAAGTATGTACACATTAGACGGTACACTAAATTCTTCTCCTGAATAAGGTAATATTGCCGATGCTGCCTCTTCCATTCCGGCTCTTTTTGTATTTTCTATTAAGGTTATTAATTCACCAAAAATTTTAGAAATATTACCTCGGTTAATCTCATCAATAATAAACACATAGGGCTGTGTATTTTCTTCAATCTCCGTATTTACTAATCCCGGATTGACCTTTTTTGCCAAGTCAATAATATCCTTAACCTTCATATTAGGCACCTTAGCAAATGTCATTCGATGCAACAATTTTCCATTATTTATACCTGTAATATCTTCGTCTATATTCTTAGCCAGCCACTTAACCGGTCTTGCTGTTTTATACTCGCTTTTATCCTGCAATTCACTCGCATCATCCGTTACAATTGCAATTCCATCAATTGTCTTTCTGGTTTTGAAAGATAAAATAATATCTCCAATCCGTACATCTTCAACAAAAGAACGAGCCTCATCCGCTTCCATTCCAAAGCCCATACGTACATTATTTTCTTCAAAACACTCCTGTTTCACTTGATTCAGGTCGCCATTCATAATAGTTAATTTCCATATTCTGGCACCTGCATCAATTGCTGCATCTCCTGTTTTATGTCCGGCACTCTTCGCATCTTCGCAAAATTGCTTAAATATTCCTGATTCAATTGTATAACCAACATCCTGCTTACTATCATCCACCACCGGCTTGATACCTTCTATGAATTCTTCGTATCCGTATGACTGATGAAATGTAGTAAATGCAATTCTTCCAGCCTTTTTTAATTCGTTGTATCTTGCCATAACCGCATCATAATCTGTAAGTTCATCCACAGACTTATTATCACAGATTGCAACAGCATATGTAGCAGAATTATATGTTTTTCCTGTTCCGGGAGGTCCATACAATATTAAATTCTTATCAAACTCTTTATTTGCCTCTTTCATTTCCCGGAACACACCTCTTTCCTCTAACGCTTTGATTGCTTCCCTATCCGTTTTCTGACCACTTTCTCTTATTGATTCCATATAATCTTTTACTGAAGCCGGCATACGCACAGGATTTTGCGGGGATTTACCGAATCCATGCTTCTTCAATTCATCTTTTGAATATTCCTCGCCATCATATTCTTCCATAAGTTCCAGTTCCATATATCGATCGGCACTACCGCCAGATCGTTCTTTTAAAACATATTCATGATCATCTATATCCGGCACTTCAATATTTGTCTTGTTAACTCTGCACTTAAACCTAATAGCCCAAATTCCCTCTGAGACAAAAACATAAACAATATCCCCTGCATTAATGTTTGCTTTTTTTGATTGCCTCCAGTCAAGCTTACGTAATTCTCGAAATGCTTCTATCACTCTATACTCTTTTGGATTACCGGAAATTATCCATTCGGTATAATTTTCCTGACTCAATCATATCACCTCAATTCGATATCTTAACAAGAATCCCTTCACTGATGCATTCCGCGATTGCACGCTCTACCGTCTCCACCTGTCTCTCGACGCACTATACTCTTACTTGGTTAATAGGGTATCGTTCAGAACTTCACAACTTCCGGCGCATGTGTAAAGGATGAGAATGTCGCCGTTGCGCTCTTAAAATAGAACACCTCCGTATTGCCATCATCTGCGGAATACATCTTCTGCAAGGAAGGATACGCATCAAGCATAGACTGTCTCGCTTCCCTGCGGTCATCTTCTACCAGTTCACCGGCTACGCGAAGCCACTCACCATTTTTGAAAGCACAGATTTCCACCTTGGGATTGGCGTGAATCTGTTTGGAAACATCCTTGACCTTACCTGTCTGGATATAAAGCTTCCCCTCGAAAATATGGGCGGTTCCGAAAGGTCTGACTCTGGGCTGGTCACCCTCGACCGTTGCCAGATAATATGTTTCTGCTTCCTTTAAGAATTGTTCTACTCTTTCCATTGATTTGTCCTCCTGGTGTTTTATGTGAATAAATCAAAATATTGAGCAATGATAAAATTGCTTTTTCGTCGTTTTTTTAGCGACGAATTATCTGCACAATAGTATCCTTTCCATTCTACTCTTCTTCCTCTTGTGCTCTTAAAATATTGTACGCTGCTTCTCTATTGTATTGATCCGCAATCTCCCTCAACACATTCGAATATCTAGAGTATCCTCTTTCCTCCGCTATCTTAGCTCTCTCTTCATAGTCAGCTGCCAACTCCATCTCCGGTTTGCCATCCGGTTCTATCGTATGCACGCCTCTCTTATTACTGATACCGATACAATAGCCACGGCGGATTTCTTCGTTTTCAACCTTGTTTAGTTCTTCCATGATTACCTTCCGCGGCATTTTTTCATTATCAAGTTCGGCATGGGCAAACCCTGCGCCAACTGTATGCATCGTCACCTCATAGCGGTCATTCTTCTTACTCCATGCCTTTACTGATGCCATCCACTTTTTGAAAACATCCTCATGGAATTCACCGTTCCAATCAATTCCGGGCGTAACTTTATATTCAAATAATATTTGAAACAAGCGCTCCGACAGTCCCTTACTTAGCTCACGCTTGGTCTTCTCTTCAGACCTTTTTTTATAACACAATTCAATCAGACTACAGAAGTAATCCGGATCATTGCCTAATCTGGTATGCAATGCATGCGGATGAACTTGAGAATATTCATCTAACATTGGTAAATAGATGAACTCTATATCGCTTTTCATTTCCAGTGAAATCTCATCCTGTTCTTGCAGCCATCCGACTAACTGTTGAACCGCATAATCATCTATTGTTTCCATTCCAATAGAGTTCTCTGTTCCGGCCAATTTTAACAAATTATATATATCTTGCGCTGTAAATACCCCTTTAGCTTTCGAACGTCCGGCAATATTTACCGCTGCAACATATCTTTTATATTCTACGAATTTTTTAACCACTAATTTTAATTCTTCTGCTTTATCCTCTCCATAGCCATACGGTACATTCGCAATTTTCCAATATTCCGCCTCTTCCGGCAAAATACTTTCTACCACATGATAAAGTTCTATTGAAAAAGAGAGTTTAGAAAGAGTCTCCAAAATAATGCTTACATCCTTTTGAGTCAAAGACGTCTGCATTAACTTTTCTGTTCCAAAATTATAGCAAAAAGAACCGATACAGGAAATATAGAACGGCTGTGATAATTTACCTTCACAATATTTTTCTATTACTTCTGAAATTTCCTCTATATTTAAAGAATCGCCAAGTTTATGCGCCACATCCCATATATTGTTTACTGCTTGTCCGAATGCCTCCGTTTCCTCAACACCATATTGATCATATATCTCTCTGATTGCTTGCGTTTTCTTATATTCAAGCATTTTCCATGTTGTTTCAAAATCCCCTTTGTCAAACAGATATCGGTTCCCCAAATACAATTCTCGATACTTCACACAAATATTTCCGGGTTCCATTGCTTGTATCAACGCCTGTATTTTATCCCTGTGCCTATTAATTACCGTATTTTCTTCCGGCTGCATTTGCGCCATCCTCTCGCGCAAGTGTAACCACAGGCTGAAAACTTCCGTTTCTCCAAGCGAATCCAGATTTTTCTCAATATCACCCAGATATTTGAGCAATGTCGCTTCCTGCATATATTCTATCTGTTTTGCGAGAATCTCACACTTTTCAACATCACCTTCCGCAGTTTCCACAGCCAATTCCAAATTATAAGTATATTGCTCATATACTTCTGCTTTCGTCACAGTTATTTTTTCCGGAATTGCCAAGGATAAGTATTTCGGTTTGGGATTATCCGCCGTTGTATTGGTTTTATTAGGCAATAATTTCACTAATACTTTCCAAAATACTTCCGGATTATCATTTTTCAGACATCGCAAAGCATTCTTTCTTTTCTCACTGTCAGCAAGTGTCTGGGGATGCCACGGCAGTAAAATAGAGGCAATGGAATTCATCGGTGTATTTGACCAATTTGTTTTTTCATATGGCAATGCCGCCAACGCTCCCAATGCTCCTATTGCTGAAATCAAATAGACCGGCGACCATGCCAATGCTTCTATTGCCCACAAAATACCTGTAATATAATTCGGTTCAAAAAAGCTATCGTTACTCTTGGGAAAAAGTCGTAAAATCTCTTGCGGCTTGTATACAGCACACCATTCTACCTTTTTCAAGAAAATATCCGGTGCCAGTTCTGCTACCTCCTGTAGGCAATCCCTGAGGCTTGCCCAAGTAACCCAATCACCTTCTGCAAACGCATTTCTAACAAATTCATTTATAGAAGCTTCTATCTTGTTCTGATTGCACTTTACTAATTGGGGTAATGTCATCTTCACCCAGCACAAACTTGTCACTATGCTTTTACGCAATTCCTTTGAATTATCGTATTCACCATTGGTATCCACATAGTATGGGGTCTTACTTGTTACCCTTCTACTTTTCTGTGCAAAGACTATCTTTGCCGCGTTTATCAACCGCTCCAGGCAATCGTCAAACAATAGCTCCTTACATTGCTCCAGAAGATCCTCTTTATGCTGTACTTTCCACCAACTACCATTTTCCAATTTCAGATATTGCGAATTCTGGCAGAGCATATTTCGCGCCTTTGATTCCGCTTCCGCATATTCCATTCCTGATATTTGTTCTACGATTTGCCGGTCAAACTCATTTTCCGCATTCCATGTGCCTATCAGAGCCAGCATAGGAATAAACAAATCTATTTGAGCAATGGGTGCTACCGGCAGCTGTTTGCTTTCAAAATCGGAAAAAAGAGCACAAATACTGTCATCTATAGATTCACGGTTTACTGATGCTGCCGTCTGATTGCAGTCACCCGCATACTCCACCAGCCTGGACCACACAAGAAATCCATCATAAGAAGAATTGCACTTTATTAACGATGCAGACAAGGTTCTGTTGATACTTTCCTTACAGTCCATATCAAATAGAAGCAACATAAAGCATTTACAGAATTGCCACATTTCTCTGTCTGTAGGCTCATGATCGCTTGCATTTGAAATGCACGTCTTTATCGCATCCAGCACCCTTCTATTATCAGCATTTGAAAAATTGCCAAGATATACTCTGTCTCTAAATTGATTTTCATCCGCCGCAGCCCATGCCTGTGCATACAAAAAACGTAATGCCTGTTGGGATCCGGTTGCAATCTGTGCCGTTACCAACGCAATTTTATCATGTTCTCTATCGAACTGTTCCTTATTAAAATCACTCCAGGCTGCACTGATTACTTCTTGAAATACCGAATCTCTTTCACTTATGGTAATGCTATGTTTTATTTGGCATAGCATTTTCCCTTCCGATTGACCTCTATATGTAAATACTGCCAGATCATCAACATCAAAACCAATACATTTCGCCTGAAAACAGACTCGCTTCGTTCGCTCTTCCATCGCAGGACAAAAACCATCCACCAGTAATGAAAGTAAAAACATTGCCTGTACTCGCTGTTCAAAATTCGCTCCACCGCCACCTGTGGAAAAAGCATTGCTTAGTTTGCTGACTGTATTTTTTGCCATATTGAGGTCCTTCTTTTATCACTAGAACTTTACTTATAATACAAATTAGCGACAGTTGTACCGTCGATATTTGCATCGGTAAGATCTTCTTGCAATTGCATAAGCGTTTCGTTTGACATGCGTTGTAAATCCATTCTTCCAGTTCCTAATCCAATTTGTGCAGACGGTCTGCACAAATTACTTTTTCCTATCAATTCTAGTTCTAATTTCCTCTGGATCTGGCAAAGCATTTTTCAAATCAAGTGGTAAATCAGTACATAAGTGATACTCACTTACCCCAATAGGTTTTGACATATCTCTTAACGCATACTCATCAATCTTTCATTGTGTTTAGTACATTTCCTAATCTGCTATCCATCTTAAAACATCAACTTGTTCTTAATCATCTGAAGTGTTCTAGGTTCTATTTGGGAGTGCGTAAAGCTCTTCACAATTGCATCCATAGTTTCTGCACTCCAAAAAATCTTTAATTTCTCTTTTGCCCTAGTTATTGCTGTATAAAATATAGAATGTGTGATTTTTTCTGTATTATTTGAAGGAATTACAACTTTAACAGATTTATATTCCAATCCCTGTGCCTTATGAATCGAAATTGCATAAGCAAGCTGAAAAGGTATCACAGTTTTTATTCTATCTTCCTCCGGCAACTCATCATCCCAAGCAATAACTTCTAACTTTATCCTTGTTCCATCAACGGTATTTTCGACATACTTAAAAGATTCATATTCACACTGTTCTTCCGTCAAATGTGTTTTTATATCTATTGTAAATGTAATTGAAGAAACCGATTTTACTATATCTACAATCGTTCCCTTTAAATTATTATACAACAATGACGAACGTCTAGTATCCAGAAAAATAATTCTATCTCCGATTTTAAAAGTCCATTCAGCCCAAGCAAATTCTATGCTTTTAGTATTTGCATTTTGAAAATATTGGTTCATATTATTTAAACCAAATTTACCATCATAATTTAAGCACAATACCACCTCATCTTCTCCTATATCAAAAATTTCCTCTCCTAAATCATGGGAAAATGGTCCATCCATTGATAATTTTTCAACAATAATAGGTCTTTTTTCTCGGACTTCATCCCATAGTCCTCTTAATTCTTTTCGATCCGTTCTCCAGTTATGTAAAAGTTCAATACTAGCACCCTTAGTAGTTATAATATCCTTCGCATAATAAAACCAATTTCCAAAATCAATCGATTCAATCTGATATATATCCCCAGAAAAAACTAGTTTAGTTCCTTCACTTACTTTCTCTAAAAGTTTTTTCATTGTACGATTATCAATCGTACTACATTCATCAACAAAAATTACATCAACATTAATATATTCATTACTTTTTACTATACTATCAATGCTAGCAAACCGTACATCACCTCTATCATCACATATTCTGTTCTGTAAATTATGTAATGCTGTATGTGTTTTTGTTAGAAATAATTTTTTTGATTCACATAACATTTGAGAGATATACTTTACTAATGTTGTTTTTCCGGTACCGGCCGCACCATATATCAACATTACCTGAGATGATACAAAAATATATTTCATTGCAATCCTTTTTGCTTCATCTTGAAATTCCATTCCGCACTCACGAATATACTTTTCATTGCTTTTTTGTTGATCTCTGTTTGCGCTGTGAGATAATTTCAATAACTTTTGAAGTATATAAAGAGTTGTACTTTCATATGAATCAATAGACACTATACCATTCTCTTCATTTATCATAAATCCATTGTCTTTTTCCCACGAATCCAATTCCATATTATATTTCTTTATTTCTTCGTCAGTTGCTATTATTTTCTTATCAAAATACAATTCTCCCGTTTCTCTAATCAATCTCTCAATTCTTAAATATGGTATGTATTTCTCAAAAATATGCCTATCATTCACAATTTCAATAATATCCTTTAGATCTCCTTTGCTTGTTTTTGCTCCTGCAATATTAGAAATAAACGGACTATGTTCAAATGGATAGCACTTTGTCGTTATATTTAACTCTTTCAAACTCTTGTTATTATATCGATTAGTTAATAATGCTTCCAATATCTCTTCTCTCAAATTCAGCAATGCATATCTAATCGTATATCTTCCTACTTTATCTGATGGCTTCGCATAATTACATCTAATTTTCAATATAACCTCTCCAAAATCATGCGTCTTCGTCCCATGATATATATAATCATATACCTGCTGAAAACTCTCCTCACCTAAATTAACAATTTGTAATAAATCCATCTCTGTATTTGTCAAAAAATTCATTAATGAAATATATTCACCATAATTACGGTTAATCTTAGTTTGCAACATTAACATTTTAGCCAGCTTGTTTAAACATACCGGATCAACTGCGACCTGCCAATTATTCAAAATTTTAATTTTGTTATTTATTCCCCATAATTCTAAATTGACTTCTGTGTATGCTATTTGTATTGAATATCTTGTTGATATATAATCTTTACTGTAGACAGTTATTCTATTATATTTTGTAGCATACAAGCCCGCTAATTGAAGGGTAATTTCGGAATATCTTTTACCATCAACAAAAAAAGGAACCGTTTTTTGAATATAATATCTTGAAGTCCGCACATTGATTGGTGTTAAATCCGAACTTTCAATACTCATTGCCACTAATTTATAGTACTCTTCGTCCAATTTATCCATATCTAATGGAAATTTTGATAGATTATCTAATACCCAAATATTAAAATTATTTTTTAAAAATCGGCGTATTTCCCAAAGATAATTATAATATTTAAGCATCAAGCGTTCTGCCTGCCCTTCTTCCGGCATTCTAATACCTATATATTTCAATCCTTTCAAGAAATTGTACATATATTTTGTTTCCGGTTTAAACTGAGATACTTCCCATGCCAATTTCTGATTTATGTCAGAATAACCCAATTTTACAGCATTTAATATCAATACAGAATAACATAAATCATACAAGCTCCTAACTATCTTTCTTGAAATGATATCCCGTAACTCTATTTTCTCACTAAGTCGATCAATCTCTATAGATATTTCTTCACATCTATAATGAATTATTTTTAAAGCATCCTCTTTTGATAAGCACTCATTATCCAGTTTTTTTAAAAACAAATGAGTATCTATAACTTGATCCAATTTATTGCAAAATGCATTGAAACTTTCATCATTATCTTCAATTTCATCTTCAGGAAAAAATTTAATAGTTGCACTGTCTTTTTCAAAATCAACATTCTTTATAAAAGAAGGTGACATATATTTCCAGAATATACGTTTTTGCCCTCTTATATCAGGATTTAATACTAAAAATAAAATCCCTGGATCTGCGGTAACCTCGCAAGCAATATATGCAGGAAACGCCAAACTCTGTAAACTATATGAAATGATACCATTGTTATCAGTAAAATAATGTGTTCCCTTAATTTGAACAACAAAATTTTGTTCCGGCTGCTTTGATACATCTGGATTAGAAACGTATTCGAACATTCCATCATGATTGGGCCACTTATCATCACTTGAAAAAGACGTATTAATTCTACCGTCTGGGTTTAAAACGTTTTGCAAATAGCTTACCGCTGAACGGTCTTCTGACGAGCGTACTGTATGTGTTGAAATATGTCTTTTTATTGTCTCAATATGTTTTGAATCCATGTTTTTCCTCTATATATTTATTATCCTATAATAAATGCTTCTCTTTTATTTTTCACTATAGTACCTCTCCAAGTCCTCTCTCATCTGCCCCTTAACTCTCTCCCAATCCTCCCCGCTCATCTTCCCCATTAGCGCATGGTTCATCGAGATTACCCCAAGATCTTTCGAGTAGTACATAAATCTCTTTCTCTCGAACTTTTCAAAGGGATTTGTCAACATACTGCTTTTGATCATTTTCCTATCTTTCAATGTCTCCGCGTTGTAAGGGCAGCCAGGTCTGTCTACCGGCAATCCTTTGTCGATTCTGTCCTGATAAAATGCTATGTAATCTGTCAACACATCCTCGATTTCCGCCTCGCCGTTAGTATTCATACGGTCAATGAATGATAGCAGAAACGGCATCTTATAAGACAGTGAATAATCTCTTTCTTCCAGGAATGCAAAGAAGTCATCCCGGACTGTTTCATCGTTGTGTTCCTGAATATCCAGCTCTTTCCTGTATTTTTCTACGTCTTCCGGACTGAACAGGCTGATCTTCTTGCTTCCGAAGGGGAACTCCACAGTCGGTGTGATCTTACCCTTTCGGATCCAACTGCTGATAGTTCCGGTATTGACGAAGTACTCTCTAGCAAGCTGTTCCTGACTGTAGTAGTCACCGTATCTTTCTTCAAAAGAATGAATGTCCACTTCTACGATACGCTCTATCCGTTCACTGATACCGTCGATCTCGATCATCTCTCCCGGCAGGTAATCCTGCCTCGTAATGTCTCCGAACGGTACATACAGCGGATTTGCAAAAATGGCATGCATGCTGCAAGGTCTTACCATTGCTCCGTATTCGTCCACCACATCTATGACAAATACATTTTTCTTCACGGAAGTCCGGCGCAATCCCCTGCCGATCTGTTGGAGATACAGTACTTTCGATAATGTCGGCCGCGCCATGACGAGGATTCCGAGTTCCGGATAATCCCAGCCTTCCGAGATCATATCGCAGGCACA
>ERZ1034946.1033-NODE-1033-length-10482-cov-29.319363_pt1 | contig 10482 bp, 7 predicted proteins | sample MGYA00520591_ERZ1034946 | MGnify/ENA primary metagenome ERZ1034946 (study PRJEB33766, sample SAMN09781753) | gut metagenome | biome: gut microbiome | host: Homo sapiens | place: Madagascar | study: EMG produced TPA metagenomics assembly of the PRJNA485056 data...
CGTTTCTTATATGCAATCGGGGCTACGGTGACAGGTTTGCTTCACTAACTTTCAAGTTAACAAACCAGATCCTAACTGGAAAATTCTGTAATCTGTTGACAGAGATTCTATATGTGGGTATAATCAATTTCGAAACGTAACAATTTTGTAACAGTTTTGTAAAGGGAATTTAACGTAGAAATTATGACAAATATAACAAATATAAATAGAAAAAGAAGTAAACAGATAAAGATGATCGCAGCAGGTCTGGCAATCAGTATGCTGGTGATGCCGACTCCGGTATCTGCAGCGGAAAGCAACGTGCTGATGGCATCCGGTGGTGTAGCATCGGTATTGGAGATGGAACATTCTTTGGAGGAATATATTAAGATCGCGCAGGACGCGCAGGGAGCTTCCTGGGGATATACCAATATCGGCGTGGCCAATGTGGATTCCGGCAACTTGAATGTGAGGGTAATACCGTCCACAGACGGCAAACTTGTGGGAAAACTTCCCAAGGATGCGGCTTGTGAAGTTATCGAGACTGCTGACGGCTGGACCCATATCAAGTCCGGTGAAGTAGAAGGATATGTCAGCAAAGAATTCCTGCTGACGGGACCGGAAGCGAAGATAAAAGCAACAGAACTGGTGCACACCGTAGCAATTGCCAATACGGACGGATTGAATGTGCGTCAGGAACCCAATACTACCAGTGAGATCGTAACCCAGGTGGGACAGGGGGAAGAGATGGAATATGTAGAGACCGGCGCGGATGGCTGGGTGAAGATATCGATTGACGGAGAAGATGCGTTTGTCTCCCAGGATTATGTCACGGTGGAAGAAAAGCTCGATACAGCGATCACAATGACAGAACTTTTGTATGGTCAGGGTGTGTCCGATGTACGTGTTGATCTGGTAGAGTATGCGAAGCAGTTTGTCGGAAATCCGTATGTGTGGGGCGGTACCAGTCTGACGAAGGGCGCCGATTGCTCCGGCTTCGTACTTGCGGTATTTAAAAAGTACGGGATTACTTTGAGCCACTCTTCCAGAGCACAGGCAAATGAAGGCACGAAGATCAGCACTTCCGAATTGAAACCCGGCGATCTGGTATTCTATGGTACCGGTAAGGGACATATTAACCATGTGGCAATCTATATCGGCGGTGGTCAGGTAATCCATGCCAGCAGCCCGAAGACCGGTATTAAGATCAGCAGTTACAAGTACCGTACCCCTGTAAAATGTGTCCGGGTTATCCGGGATTAGAATGAAAATATAATGATAGAAATCAAAAACGTTGTGGTGACAATATGCCCTGTCCGACTATGACCGGCAGAGAGATTGCGTTCTGCAACGTTTTTTAGTTTACGAAAAGTAATGGATAAATGCCGTCCGGAGCCGATCGTACCCCCTATTTTGCAATTGCGTTTACAGGGGAAATATGGTACTATTTTTGTATACAAGAGGTATCCTACACGGAGTACAAAGAGAATTCGAACAGAGACGAAAATCGGGTGAAAAATATGCGAAAAGTAGCTTTGATCACGGACGGATGGAGGCGCCTGTTTACCTATGCCTGGCCGGCCGGTATTTTACAGCGTATAAAAGAGACCAATGAGGACGTAAACCTCTACATCTTTAACAGTACCGGCAACTGGAGCAGGGATGCCGGATACAACAAGGCAGAGTACAATATTTACAATCTGCCGGACCTGTCCGATTTTGACGGAATTATTCTGGAATTAAATAATATCAGTTCTCCTGCGGTGCTTGCGGAAGTAATCAGCAATGCAAAGCAATCGGGACGTCCGGTGGTATCCATTGCCAATGAACTGGAAGATTTTTATTATGTGGGGATCGATAATTATTTGGCCATGAAGCAGGTCATCGCACATCTTCATGAGGTGCATGACTGCAAAAAGTTCTGGCTGTTAGTGGGAGCACAGAATAATTATGAAAGCAGCTGCCGCCTGCAGGGAATGCTGGATTATGCCAGAGAACATAAAATAAAGATCGGCAAGAATGATATCTGGTACGGCTCCTTTGATTATAAGAGCGGACTGGAGGGCTACAGACACCTTTGGAATCAGCATAAGGAGCTTCCGGATGCGGTGATCTGCATTAATGATAATGTGGCGGTTGCGGTATGTGAAGCCGCAGCACAGATGGGATTTCATGCACCGGACGATTTCCGTATCACCGGATTTGATAATTTTGATAAGGCTGGTTTCTACACACCCAGCATTACAACTGTGGGACATATCCGTGAAGATGCTGCTTACCGGGGGATGGATGTACTCCTGCGGCTCTGGGTAGGGGAGAATGTACCCAAATACAATTTTACCGGAACGGAAATGCTGTGGCAGGAGAGTTGCGGTTGTGGAAAGGGCAGCAGCCGGGATGCGAGAGCGCATCTGAAGGATCAGATCATGTACAGTGTGGAGAGCGAAGAATTCGATGAGGAAGTACTCTCCATGGAAGCGGAAATGATGCAGTGCAATACAGTGGAGGAGATGATGTATTGTATCCCTCAGTGCATTCCTTCCCTGAAATGCGATGCTATGTATCTTGTACTGGATGATCATCTGAATGCTTATAAAAAAAAGGCGGAAAAAAGTATTCACCTGGATGTGGCACCTTCGGACGAAGGCTTTTATGTACATGGTTATCCGAGGAAGATGCAGATGACCTTTGCCTATGAGAGAGACAGGAGACTGGATCTGGACAGACAGGAAGTGGGCGGAATCTTCCCCACATTTGACTATCCGAAGCCGGGACAGGATTTTCTGTTCCTGCCGTTGCATTTCGGAGAGCGTACGGTGGGTTATGTGGTCATCCGTAATGCGGTCTATCTTATGGAGAAGCAGTATCTGTTCCAGATCATGAACGCATTGACCCGCTCTATGGAGAATCTTCATAAAAAAGAAATGCTCGCATATATGAATAAAAAATTATCCTCGCTGTATATCATGGATACCCTGACCGGTATATACAATCGAATGGGATACCAACAGTTAGGAGAGAAAGCCTTCCGGATCTCGAAACGGAATCATCGGAAACTGCTGATACTGTTTGTGGATCTCGACAGGCTCAAATATATCAATGACACGTTCGGCCATGAATATGGCGATATGGCTATCTGTGCGGCAGCCAGGGCACTGATGCAGTGCAGCAGCCGTGATGCGGTGCCTGCCAGAACCGGCGGCGATGAATTCGTTGTGGTACAGACATATCAGTCCGATGAAGCCTCGAGAGATCTGGTCCATCGTATCCGCAGAACCCTGGAGGCAGAAGGTAAAGCGCAGAAGCTGCCGTTCCCGTTGTCCATGAGTATCGGAACGGTCGTGACAGAACCTCATTCCGACCAGACCTTTGCCGATTATGTGAAAATGGCCGACAGCCGCATGTATGAAGAAAAAGTGCAGAAGAGAGCGACAAGAAAATAGCTATTTACAATCAATATAAATTGTGTTATAGTTGAACAGTATGGTTAGCCGATGCTCAGATTTCGGACACTCCGGCCTTAGTCTTAGTATCAGGCGTTTAAAAATAAGGAGGAAAAAGAAATGATTTCTAAGGAAAAGAAAACAGCCATCATGAACGAGTACGCAAGAACCCCCGGTGATACCGGTTCCCCTGAGGTACAGGTAGCAGTCCTGACCGCAAGAATTCAGGAGCTTACCGAGCATCTGAAGGAGAACCCTAAGGATCATCATTCTCGTCGTGGTATGCTGAAGATGGTAGGTCAGAGACGTGGTCTTCTGGAGTACCTGAAGAAGAAGGATATCGAGAGATATCGTGCATTAATCGAGAAGCTTGGCTTAAGAAAATAATGCTGACTGGTGAGCGGGGTCTGCCGATTGCATCGGCGCTCCGCTTTCTCTGTTTCCGTGGGCAGCGTAAAATGAAATCTGCACCGCATGTATTTTGGTTACTCCGGTATGGAAGTGAGCCCCGAGACCGCTGAAAAGGTTATGTTGCAGGCAGTGGGCACAACATGAATTTTTCAGTAGTTTCGGTAATCCTCCACACCGTAGAAATAATATTTTAGATCGTAATGTGATACAAAAGAAACTCACAGTACGATGGATAGGAGGAATTTATGTATCAAAGTTACAAGATGGATCTTGCAGGCAGACCTCTGGTTGTAGATGTGAACCGTGTAGGTAAGCAGGCAAACGGATGTGCATTCATGCACTATGGTGATACCACTGTTCTCTGTACCGCAACCGCTTCCGAGAAGCCCAGAGACGGTATCGATTTCTTCCCTCTGAGTGTAGAGTATGAAGAGAAAATGTACGCAGTGGGTAAAATCCCCGGCGGTTTCAACAAGAGAGAAGGCAAGGCAAGCGAGAACGCAATTCTGACCAGCCGTGTCATCGACAGACCTATGCGTCCCCTGTTCCCCAAGGATTACCGTAATGATGTAACCCTGAACAACATGGTAATGAGCGTAGATCCCGAGTGTCGTCCCGAGCTGGTAGCCATGATCGGTGCTGCTATCGCTACCTGCATTTCCGATATTCCTTTCGACGGCCCTTGCGCTATGACCCAGGTAGGCATGATCGACGGTGAGTTCATCATCAACCCCAGCCAGGAGCAGTGGAAGAAGGGTGACCTGAATCTGACCGTTGCTTCTACCAGAGAGAAAGTCATCATGATCGAGGCAGGTGCCAACGAGATTCCCGAGGCTACCATGATCGAGGCAATCTATAAGGCTCACGAAGTGAACCAGACCATCATTGCTTTCATTGATAAGATCGTAGCAGAAGTAGGCAAGAAGAAGCACGAGTACACTAGCTGTGCAGTGCCTGCTGAAATGTTCGAGGCTATGAAGGAGATCGTATCTCCTGCTGAGATGGAAGAAGCTGTATTCACTGATGACAAGCAGACCCGTGAGGAGAATATCCGTGTGATCACCGACAAGCTGACTGAGGCTTTCGCTGAGAACGAAGAGTGGCTGGCTATCCTGGGTGAGGCAGTATATCAGTATGAGAAGAAGACCGTTCGTAAGATGATCTTAAAGGATCACAAGCGTCCCGACGGTCGTGCGATTACCCAGATCCGTCCTCTGGCAGCAGAGGTGGATATCATCCCCCGTGTACATGGTTCCGCTATGTTCACCCGTGGACAGACACAGATCTGTAACGTATGTACGCTGGCACCTCTGTCCGAGCAGCAGAAGATCGACGGCCTGGATGAGAACGAAGTAAGCAAGAGATATATGCATCATTATAACTTCCCTTCCTATTCCGTAGGTGAGACCAAGCCTTCCCGCGGACCCGGAAGACGTGAGATCGGTCACGGCGCTCTGGCTGAGAGAGCCCTGATTCCCGTACTGCCCAGTGAGGACGAATTCCCTTATGCAATTCGTACTGTATCCGAGACTTTTGAATCCAACGGATCTACTTCCATGGCTTCTACCTGTGCATCCTGCATGTCCCTGATGGCAGCAGGCGTACCCATCAAGAAGATGGTAGCAGGTATTTCCTGTGGTCTGGTAACCGGTGAGACCGACGATGATTTCGTTCTGCTGACCGATATCCAGGGACTGGAAGACTTCTTCGGAGATATGGACTTTAAGGTAACCGGTACTACCGAAGGTATTACCGCCATCCAGATGGATATTAAGATTCATGGTCTGACCAGACCGATCGTAGAAGGTGCTATTGCAAGATGCCGTGATGCAAGACTGTTCATCATGGATACCTGCATGAAGCCTGCAATCTCCGCTCCCAGAGCAGAGGTTGGCAAATATGCTCCCAAGATCATCTCCATCCAGATCGATCCCGACAGAATCGGTGATGTCGTAGGTCAGCGTGGTAAGACCATCAACGAGATCATTGCACGTACCGGCGTGAAAATCGATATTACCGATGACGGTAAGGTATCTATCTGCGGTACCGATAAGGAAATGATGGACAAGGCTCTGGATATGGTGAAGATCATCACCACGGACTTCGAAGAAGGTCAGATCTTCAAGGGCAAAGTTGTAAGCATCAAGGAATTCGGTGCATTCATCGAGTTCGCACCCGGTAAGGAAGGCATGGTACACATCTCCAAGATCGCCAAGGAGAGAATCAATCGTGTAGAAGATGTCCTGACTCTGGGCGATGTAGTGACTGTAGTATGCCTGGGCAAGGATAAGATGGGCAGAATCAGCTTCTCTATGAAGGATGTTGCACAGCAGTAAGCAGGGCGATAGCCCGGATTATATATGGCTGTTATGATTTCGAGAGGAGACAAAGTCTGCAGGAATCACTTATTGCGTAATAGTGTCACATAATCAAATAGGAATCCGCTGTATGGAAAACGCACCATGCAGCGGATTTTTGCTGTGTTTATGTAAATAATGCTGTTGGGGAAAAACACGACGTTGATGCCTGCAGGAAAATGTTGCCTTTACTATGTGGCCATCGGTTGACAGAAGGGTGGAAACCGTAGTATTTTGGAACAGATGAATGTGGATGAAATACGAAGAAGTAATCGGATAAATGAGGAAAAAGATACATGAAGATCTATTTGGTAAGACACGGAGAGACCGCCTGGAATCAGGCAGGGAAGATTCAGGGACAGACGGATATTGACCTGAATGAACAGGGATTTGCGCAGGCGGCGGAAGCGGCAGAGAGATTAAAAGCGGTTCCGTTTGAGATTGCCTTTTGTTCGCCTTTGATCCGGGCAGTGCATACGGCGGAGACGATCATAGGGGAGCGCAGAATTACGTTAACGGCAGATGAACGTTTAAAAGAGATCAATTTCGGACCCTGCGAAGGGGTTGATATCCGGACGATTCCCAAGGGGACAGGAGAGCCGTTTTCCGATCCGGGCAGTTATATTGCACCGGAAGGGGCGGAGAGCTTTGCACAGCTGTATGCCAGAAGCGGAGAATTTGTGAAACAGGTATTGCTGCCGCTGGAGGGAACGTATGAAACCGTATTGGTAGTGGCGCATGGTGGTGTAAACCGGAGTATTCTGAATCCGGTGATGAATATCCCGGTGGAAGATTTCTGGCATGTTCATATGGGAAACTGTGCGACGGCAGTGTTGGAGTGCCGGAATGGGAAGCTTTCACTTCTGGAGTACATGGACGGAACAAGTACAAACACTAAGAGTAAATTGTTATAAGCCTGAAAGATTGCGGATTGCATAGGAAGGTAATGGTGTTGCAGACCATTGCCTGCCACTAAGCTATATTTATAAGATGGATATAGAAAGAAGATATTTGCGAAAGAAACGAAAGGTGTGGTAAGTAAGATGCACATAGACAGAGAAGACATGCTGGAACTGACCAGAAGAATGACCGTATCCCGCAATTGTTTTTCCAGAATCGCAGGGGCATATATGGATGAAGAAGGATTTATCGACGGTACCTTTAATACCCATTTTCTGAAATTGTCCGGAAGTGAAAAAGAGAAGAATCTGAATATTGCCAAGGCGGTACCTTATTCCGATACAAATGTGAATCTGAAAAATTACCGTCTGGATCAGGGGGCGCGGAAACCGGGCAGCATTATGCAGCTGTTGGAGGCACTGCGCCAGTGTGAATTGAAAAATGATGCGCTGCTATATTCTCTGTATGAATATATTGGGGAGAGATATCAGCCGGGGTATCCTTATGCAATCTATCTTTTCTTCGGCAGCTATGATGTGCCGACGAAGGCGAAGGATAAGGAGAACCAGTGGGAATCCGAGGAAGTCTATCAATTCCTGATCGGGACGATCAGTCCGGTCAGCGGAGAGTATGAAGCAGGAAAACCGGAAGCCGGGTTCCTGTACCCGGCATTTGCCAATCACAGCACGGATATTGACGGGATCAATATCTATCAGGCACAGGAAGGTGCGCAGCTGTTTGCAAAAATCTTAGGTGTACAGGCTTGACAGAATGCGTTTTCTTCCCTATAATACGCTCTGGAACAAAATTGAATCAAGAATCATAAAACCCGTAAGGGCAGTGGATTTTTCAGGATATTGATCTTATTTTCGCCACACAGTTTATAGCTGTGTGGCTTTTTTGTGCGGTGAATATCCGGAATGAAAATAAATGCGGTAGATTATAGAGAGCATTATATAAGGTAAAATCTATAGGAATGAATTGTGATAGGAGAACAGTGTGAAAAATAAATTTTTCACACGCGAGATTTGTGCCTGCGCGCACTTGGCACAAACTCGTTATGCGCAAAAGGCGTGCGCAGAAATGAGGAATAAAATGAATCAGACTTATATGAAAGAAAAGAAAATATTCCCTCTGGTAATGTCCATGGCACTTCCGATGGTGCTGTCCATGGCATTTAATTCCCTCTACAATATTGTGGACAGTTATTTCGTAGCGAAACTGAGCGAGGATGCCATGACAGCACTGTCTTTGGTCTATCCGGCGCAGAATCTGCTGACCGCCGTAGCAGTGGGTTTCGGCGTGGGTGTCAACGCGATGATCTCCTTTTATCTGGGGGCGCAGAATCAGGAAAAAGCCGACAAGACGGCAACACAGGGAATGGTATTGGGAGTGCTGCACGGTGTCCTTCTCATGATTCTGTTCCTCTGTGGAATGCATGCGTTTCTGGGAATGTTTACGAAAAGTGATGCTGTGAGGGCTCTGGGGATAGAGTACTCTAACGTGGTATTTTTGTTCTCCACCGTGGTTACCGGCGGAATTACTTTGGAAAAGATCTTCCAGTCCGTCGGACGGATGAGAGCTACCATGATCAGCATGGTTGCCGGATTTGTGGCAAATATTGTACTGGATCCGCTCCTGATCTTCGGTATCGGACCTTTTCCCCGGATGGAGATCGCCGGGGCGGCACTGGCGACCGGAATTGGACAGGTCATCACACTGCTTGTGTACATCATCTATTACGTTGCAGATCCGCTGCCGGTAAAGCTGCACAGAAACTACCTGCGCCCGGAAGCGGAGATCTGCGGCAAGACTTACGGTATCGGGATCCCGGCCAGCCTGAATATGGCATTGCCGTCCCTGCTGATCTCGGCGCTGAACGGGATTCTGGCAGCCTTTTCCCAGAGCTATGTGCTCGTACTGGGTGTCTATTATAAATTGCAGACATTTATCTACCTGCCTTCCAACGGTATCATCCAGGGTATCCGGCCGTTGATCGGATACAATTACGGTGCCGGAGAACGGAAAAGGGTGGAGCAGATCTATCGTCTGACGATGGAACTGACCGCAGGGATTATGGTCATTGGTACGGCACTGTGCTGGTTGATCCCGGGAGAACTGATCGGACTTTTCACTGAGAATCCGGAGACGATAACGATAGGTATTACAGCACTGCATATCATCAGCCTGGGATTTATCATGTCGGCAGTCTCTGTTACCTGCTCCGGAGCTTTGGAAGCATTGGGACAGGGCATGGCGTCTCTTGTCATCTCTGTGATGAGATATGTGGCTGTGATCATTCCGGCGGCGTTTGTGTTGAGCCACTTTTTGGAAGCTGCCGGCGTATGGTGGGCATTCGTATGCACCGAAGCGGTGACGGCTGTGGTGGCGTATGTGCTGTATCACAGAGTGTGGAAGAGGGCGTAAGGCAGTGGTCTCACAAATGGTGGGTGGACTGATGTATACACAATATCTAGTACTCTTTCGTTGACTTCCTCCACAATGTGTTGTAGAATAAATCGTGATAGGTTTTGACGACGTTTTTCCTTGGAAGCCGGGAAAACGGTCTATGGGGACACGAGTTAAGGGGGTACACAAGATGTTTCAGGTAATCAAACGAGACGGATCGAAAGCGGATTTTACACTGACGAAGATCAATGATGCCATTATGAAGGCTTTTACTGCAACGCAGATGAGCTATAACAATGACATCATTGATCTTCTTGCGTTACGGGTGACGGCGGATTTCCAGAAGAAGGTGGAGAACGGCGAAGTACATGTCGAGGACATTCAGGACAGTGTGGAGCGCGTCCTGGGGCAGGCAGGATATGAAGAGGTGGCGAAAGCTTATATTCTGTACCGCAAGCAGCGGGAGAAGATGCGTACGATGAAATCCACAATCTTAGACTATAAGGACGTGGTCAACAGCTACGTAAAAGTAGAAGACTGGCGTGTGAAGGAGAATTCCACAGTGACATATTCCGTCGGTGGTCTGATCTTAAGCAATTCCGGTGCCGTAACGGCGAATTACTGGCTGTCCGAAATCTATGATGAAGAGATCGCAGAAGCCCACAGAAACGCAGATATCCATATCCATGATCTGTCGATGTTAACCGGTTATTGTGCAGGATGGTCTTTGAAACAGCTCATCAAAGAAGGACTGGGAGGTATCACCGGCAAGATCACTTCCGCACCGGCGAAGCACTTATCCGTATTGTGTAACCAGATGGTGAACTTCCTGGGAATTATGCAGAATGAATGGGCGGGAGCGCAGGCATTCTCTTCCTTTGATACTTACCTGGCCCCTTTTGTAAAAGTAGATAACTTAAACTACCCCGAAGTGAAAAAATGCATCGAAGCATTTATTTACGGTGTGAATACGCCCAGCCGCT
>ERZ1034946.1034-NODE-1034-length-10476-cov-6.581422_pt1 | contig 10476 bp, 8 predicted proteins | sample MGYA00520591_ERZ1034946 | MGnify/ENA primary metagenome ERZ1034946 (study PRJEB33766, sample SAMN09781753) | gut metagenome | biome: gut microbiome | host: Homo sapiens | place: Madagascar | study: EMG produced TPA metagenomics assembly of the PRJNA485056 data...
ATTCCATATTTTCTTAAACTATCCGTAAATAAAGAAACATCTGCTTTTGCATCTTCTATTGTTATCCCATAATAGTCTGATAACCTCTGTGCAGTCTCATTTAATGAATTACATTCACTCAGATATTTCCATATCACTGCCCCGGTTTCATTAATAATTATTGGTGTCATATACTGTTCATCTGATGAATCACATGACATAATCCAGTAATTTCCGGCAGCGTAAAACATTTTGTATTTTGCATCTCCCATAAATATAACAATACCCCTTTAGCTATATTAATCCCTTATAGCAAATTTTATTACATAATTTCCAAATATTTCTAATTATTTTATTATATTACAAAACACCGCCACAATCAACAGTTTAACTGACTGTTGACCATGACGGTGTCTATATATAATATCTGTGTTTACACTATAACCTGACGAATCTCGTAATTAACAAGCCTCTTCAAACTGTGAATTGTAAAGGTCAGCGTAAAATCCACCTTTCTTCAGCAATTCTTCGTGATTTCCATGCTCGACAATATCGCCGTCTTTCATAACAAGAATCAAATCTGCATCTTTTATCGTTGAAAGTCTGTGTGCAATAACAAAACTTGTTCTGCCTTTCATAAGGTTGTCCATAGCTTTCTGTATCTGCTGTTCAGTTCTTGTATCAACTGAAGATGTAGCTTCATCAAGAATAAGTATCGGATTGTCAGCAAGAATTGCTCTTGCAATTGTAAGAAGCTGTTTCTGTCCCTGTGATACATTGCTTGCATCCTCGTTAAGCTCCATGTTATAACCACCCGGAAGTGTTTCTATAAAATGATTTGCATGAGCAGCTTTCGCTGCTTCAATAACTTCCTCATCTGTTGCATTGAGACGTCCATAACGTATATTTTCCATAATAGTATCTTTATAAAGCCATGTATCCTGAAGTACCATTCCGAATGCTTCTCTTAAATCTCTTCTATTGAAATCTTTTACATTATGACCATCCACAAGAATTTCACCTGAGCCAACGTCATAGAATCTCATAAGAAGCTTAACTATAGTTGTCTTTCCGGCTCCCGTAGGGCCTACAATCGCAATCTTTTGTCCCGGTTTTACCTTTGCAGAAAAGTCATTGATAATTGTCTGATCCTCCCTGTATCCGAAATGCACATGTCTGAACTCTACTTCGCCCCTTATTGTATCTAACTTTACAGGATTAGCTGCAAGCTGGTCTTCCTCTTCTTCTCCTAAGAATTCAAATACTCTCTCAGAAGCAGCTGCCATTGACTGTACCTGATTGATAACCTGTGCAATCTGTGTTATAGGCTGCGAAAAATTCTTAACATACTGGATAAATGCCTGAATATCACCGATTGTTATAGTTCCCTTTATAGCAAGAAATCCACCGCTCAATGCTACACCTGCATATCCAAGGTTGCCGACAAATGCCATGATAGGCTGCATCATTCCAGAGAAGAACTGTGATTTCCAGGCTGATTTGTACAATACGTTGTTAGTCTCATCAAACTGCTTTACCATGTCTTTTTCTTTGTTAAATGACTTAACAACAAGATGTCCGCCGTATGTTTCTTCTACCTGACCATTGATATGTCCAAGATACTCCTGCTGTGTCTTGAAGTATTTCTGTGAACGCTTGACAACGAACGATATAAGTCCTGCCGATACAGGAAGTATAATTACAGCAATAATTGTCATAAGAGGTGAAATACTCATCATCATTATGAATACACCTACAAGTGTGGCAACCGATGTAATTATCGTTGTTATACTTTGGTTAAGTCCCTGTCCGAGCGTATCTACATCGTTTGTTATTCTCGAAAGAACCTCTCCGTATGTTCTGCTCTCGAAATACTTCATAGGCATGCGGTTGATTTTTTCGGATATTTCCTTACGGAGTCTGTAGCACACTTTCTGTGTGATTCCTGTCATAATCCAGCCCTGACAGAAACTGAAAATGACACTTACAAGATAAAGACAAAGCACAATTATAAGGATTTTTCCAATATAGTTAAAATCCATTCCACCCGTACCTGCTATTTTACGCATAAGTCCCTCAGAAAGTGCTGTTGTGGCCTTACCGAGAATCTTAGGGCCTATTACATTAAATACTGTTGCAACTGCAGCAAATAACATTACCGCAAATATTCCTATCTTATATCTTCCAATATATGACATAAGTTTTGAGATTGAACCCTTAAAGTCTTTTGCCTTTTCAGGTGCCATTCCCATGCCTCTCGGTCCGCCCATTCTGCCTCGTCTCGGAGGCGTCTTGAAATCTTTATTGTCTTCCATGATTATGCCTCCTCTCCAAGCTCTTTTGCTGACATCTGTGAACGTGCTATCTGCTGGTATACATCACATGAATTCATAAGTTCTTCATGTGTACCTTTACCTACAATTCTGCCTTCATCCATTACAAGAATCTGGTCAGCATGAAGTATTGTGCTGATTCTCTGTGCAACTATAATAACAGTGCTGTCCTTAACTTTTGATGATAAGGCTTTTCTTAATGCTGCATCTGTCTTTAAATCAAGTGCAGAAAAACTGTCATCAAAGATATATATCTTAGGATTCTTTGCAATGGCTCTCGCGATAGAGAGTCTCTGCTTCTGTCCACCTGACACGTTAGTACCGCCCTGTGCAATAGGACTGTCATATTTTGCACTCTTGCTGTCTATAAATTCTGTTGCCTGAGCTATTGAAGCTGCCTCCTCAATCTGTGCATCAGTTGCATCATCTTTACCATATCTTAAATTTGATGCTATAGTACCTGAGAAAAGTACACCCTTCTGAGGCACATAACCAATTTCGCTTCTTAACTCTTCCATTGTTATATTCTTAACATCATGTCCATCAACCATGACACTTCCCTGTGTTGCATCATACAGACGCGGTATAAGATTGATAAGTGTTGACTTGCCACATCCTGTACTTCCAACAATAGCTGTTGTCTCTCCCGGTTTTGCAACAAAATCAATATCTGAAAGAACATCTGCATCAGCGTTAGGATATCTGAATGACACATGGTTAAAGCTTACAACACCTTTGTGTTCCTCAAGTCTTTCAGGATTTTCAGGGTCTCTTATAGATGATTTTTCATTTAAAACTTCATCTATTCTGTTAGCTGAAACTGCTGCTCTCGGAAGCATAATTGACATCATTGTAAGCATCAGGAAAGACATTACAATCTGCATTGCATATGTGATAAATGCTGTCATGGCACCTACCTGCATGCTTCCGCTGTCAATCTTGTGTGCAGCTACCCATATGATAAGTACATTAATTCCGTACATGATAAATGTCATAAGAGGCATCATAAATGTCATTACACGGTTTGTAAAAAGCATTGTCTTAGTGAGTGCCTTATTTGCATCATCAAAACGCTCCTCTTCTTTCTTTTCACGTCCAAATGCACGTATTACAGAAAGACCTGTAAGAATTTCTCTTGATACGAGATTGACATTATCAACAAGCTTCTGCATAAGTTTGAATTTAGGCATTGCAACTACCATAAGTACCATTACAATTCCGATTATTATAAGCACCGCAAGTGCTATAATCCATTCCATGCCTGCACCTGTCTGCATCACCTTAAAAATACCGCCTACACCGAGTATAGGTGCATATAAAACCATACGAAGCATAAGAACAGTCACAAGCTGTACCTGCTGTATATCATTAGTTGTTCGTGTTATAAGAGATGCTGTCGAGAATTTATCCATCTCGGCATTTGAAAAATTCATTACATTCTTGTATACACTGCCACGCAAATCACGTCCGATACCGGCTGCTACTCTTGAAGCTACAAGTCCAACAAGAACTGTAGTAAGGGCAACAAGAAGTGCCATCGCTATCATTTTGACTCCTGAAATCCACAGATACTTTGTCTGCAATGCATCCATATCAATTCCAGCATTAGTATCCTGCTTTACTGCATATGCGATTCCCATTGACTTTACAAGTGTAGAACCCATTGTATCAACTGTTTCTTCAGCTTTTTCCCTGATCTGTGAAACCATTTCATCGCTTAACATTCCTGCCTGTGACATAGCAAGAAGCTTCTGTTTTTCTTCATCTGTCATCTGATTATTAATTATAAGCGGTAAAACAAGTTCATCATCATAAGATGACAGTTTCTTTTCGCTCTTTACATTGCATCTGTAAATACCATTATCATTGTCATAATTTTCCTGCCAGATTGTCTTTTCACTGTCTGTCATAAAAAGCTGTGCCAGATTATATTCATCCTCTGTTACAGCCTCAGGCATAACATGTCCGACACCTTTATTCTGGATTCCTACATCAATAATATCCGATGTGTACTGTGGAAGTGACAAATCACAAAACGCCTGCAGTACAAGAAGTACCAGTATCATAATTACAGACTTCCAGTATGGTACAAGATTTTTAAATATTCTGCCCATAGTCTCTCTCCTTTTCCAATTGCATTTCTAGATATTACCACTATGGGGTAAGAATATAAAGAAAATTAATATGAGTTTTTCCTTAAAAATATATAAAAATTATTATCTCCAAATGACGTTTTGTGCATCAGCACATTTTTTTCTTAATGATGAAAGATTATCAAGAGCCGCATTTAACGTATTGTCTTTCTTTGCAAAATGAAATCTTACAAGTGAATGGATATCTTCCCTGAAAAAGCTAGAACCAGGAACTGCCGCAACTCCGACATGCTGTGTCATCCACTCACAGAATTTCACATCATCCTTTACACCAAATTCTGAAACATCCATAAGTACGTAATAAGCTCCCTGCGGCTCACTAAATGTAAGTCCGAGATTTTTTAAACCGTCACAGAACAGATTTTTCATATGTGTATAATGGTTCTGAAGTTCTTTATAATAATCATCACCGAATTTCAAACTGATAACTGCCGCCTCCATAAGCGGTGCTGCAGCTCCTACTGTAAGGAAGTCATGCACTTTCTTTACTCTATCTGCAATCTGTGGATTTGCAATAACATATCCAAGCCTCCAGCCCGTAATTGAATAGGTTTTTGAAAGCGAATTACATATAATTGTTCTCTCTCTCATTCCCGGAAGCGTTGAAATATATGTATGTTTATTCGGTTCATAAATAATATGCTCATATACTTCATCTGTTATAACATATGTATCGTATTTTATTGCAAGTTCTGATATGATTTTAAGTTCTTCCTCTGTAAATACTTTGCCGCAGGGATTTGAAGGATTACACAAAATAAGTGCTTTTGCTCCTGTTTTAAATGCATCTTCAAGTACATTAGCATCAAACTTAAATTCAGGCGGTACTAAAGGAACGTAAACCGGCTCTGCTCCGGAAAGTATTGTATCAGCACCATAATTTTCATAAAAAGGCGAAAAAATGATAACTTTATCTCCCGGATTTACAACCGACATCATTGCTGCCATCATAGCTTCCGTGCTTCCACATGTAACTACTATTTCACTTTCTGCATCTATTTTCATTCCCGAAAAATGCTCCTGTTTTGCCGCAAGTGCATCCCTGAAATTCTTTGCTCCCCATGTGAGTGCATACTGGTGAGGACCTTCGCCTGCAACCTCTGCCAGCCTGTCTGTCATGGCTTCTGGCGGGTCAAAATCAGGAAATCCCTGTGACAAATTAACTGCACCGTACTTATTGGCAACTCTTGTCATTCTTCTTATTACTGAATCCGTAAATTGTGATGTTCTCTGACTTAATTCTCTCATTAATATACCTGTTAATACCTTTCTTAAAAAGGGCTGCCGCATGTAAATTAATTATTCAAAATTAATCGTTATAGCGGCAGCCCCTTTCCATAAAATTCAATTTTATATTACTACATTTTTGGAAAGATTCAATATTTACTTTTTTGATATTTCTATCAATATTTACTTTACATAGTATACATAATTGTCCTTAATCGGGTGAGCCTTAGGTTCATCACCATCCGCATAACCGAGTACACAATTTCCTATGCCCTCATAATCACCTGTAATTCCAAGCTCTTTGAGGATATTCTTTCCCTCTTCGCTTTCAAATGTTTCCTTTGCACGGTGAATCCAGCAGCTTCCGATTCCCTCTGAATGTGCCGCAAGCATAAGATTTCCCATCACAAGGCTTCCGTCATAAACGTGTGTCGGCCTGCTTTTATCCGCAAGCACAACAAGAACAACTGGTGCATTGTAAAACGGGTCAAAATCTTTAGGTTTTCCCATAATCTTTGCATTCATAGCAGATAACTTATCCCTGAGTTCTTTGTTTGTAACCGCAATTATAACAGGGGACTGTGCTGCCATTCCTGTCGGGGCATATGTTCCGGCTTCAAGAATTCTGTCAAGCACATCTTGAGGAAGTGCATCTGACTTAAATTTTCTTATACTTCTTCTTGTCTTCATGTTTTCTATGATTTCGTTCATCTGTATTTACCTGCCTTCCGATATTTTTTGTGTTTTCTGATATTTTTGCAATTTTATAATTATTTATGATTTAGTTGATTCCTGTAACTTTGTAGTCCTGTGCCTCAACAGCTTCTTTAAGAACAGCATTGTCAACATCAACATTAAGCTTTACTACTGCCGTACCACTCTCATGGCTTACTACAGCCTCATCTACCTGTGCAAGTGATTCAAGAGCTTTCTTTACTCTTGCCTCGCAGTGTCCGCACATCATTCCTTCGATATTAAGTGTCTTTTCCATATTTTTTTCTCCTTTACTGTTTTTATTATTATCATGCTTTTTTACACGTTTTCTGTCATGTGAAGCATCATATACCTTGAAAAGATTCAGTCTCAACGCATTTGTTACAACGCAGAAGCTTGAAAGACTCATTGCTGCTGCACCAAACATCGGATTTAATGTCCATCCGAATAACGCAATCCATACACCGGCTGCAAGTGGTATTCCGATTATATTGTAAAAGAATGCCCAGAATAAATTTTCGTGGATATTTCTTAATGTTGCACGGCTTAATCTTATTGCCGCAGGAACGTCTGTAAGACGGCTCTTCATAAGAACTATATCAGCCGCATCTATGGCTATGTCAGTTCCCGCACCGATTGCAATACCTATATCCGCTCTTGTAAGAGCAGGTGCATCGTTGATTCCGTCACCAACCATTGCAACCTTGCCGCTTTCTTTAAGTTTTCTTATAACAGCTTCTTTTCCATCAGGAAGAACTCCCGCTATAACTTCATCGACACCAGCCTGTCTTCCTATTGCTTTGGCGGTTCTTTCATTATCTCCCGTAAGCATCACAACTCTTACGCCCATGTCGTGAAGTTCTTTTACAGCCTGACCGCTTTCTTCTTTTATAACATCGGCAACAGCTATAATTCCGAGAAGTTTATCATTCTTAGCAAACAAAAGCGGTGTTTTTCCCTGCTCTGCAAGTTCCTGTGCTTTTTTATCCATTTCCTCAGGCACATTTACCGTGTTGCTCATAAATTTGAGACTTCCGCCTGTAATCTTATCTTCACCGTTTATGCCTGATAATCCGTTACCTGCAAGTGCCTGAAATTCAGTAATATTGTATTTTTTGTTAAAAATATCGCTCTTATTGTCTTTTACATATCCTGTAACTGCTTTTGCAAGCGGATGCTCTGAGAGCATTTCAATAGAGTAGGCATTTTCAAGCAAATCATTTTTGCCAAAACCATCGGCACATATTATATCTGTAACCTTAGGCTCACCGCTCGTTATAGTTCCTGTCTTATCAAGTGCGACTATATCAATCTTTCCTGTTTCCTCAAGAGATGACGCAGTCTTAAACATCATGCCGTTTTTTGCACCCATTCCGTTACCGACCATAATTGCAACAGGTGTTGCAAGCCCAAGAGCACACGGACAGCTTATTACAAGAACTGATATTCCTCTTGCAAGTGCAAATCCGACAGACTGACCTGCAATAAGCCATGCCGCTATTGTTATCAAGGCTATCGTTATTACAGCAGGAACAAATACGCCTGATACCCTGTCGGCTATCTTCGCAATCGGAGCTTTTGTTGCCGCTGCATCACTTACCATCTGTATTATCTGTGAAAGTGTTGTATCTTCACCGACTCTTGACGCTTCGCACTTTAAAAATCCTGACTGGTTGAGTGTTGCCGCAGAAACATTATCCCCCGCCGACTTGTCAACAGGTATGCTTTCACCTGTAAGTGCCGCTTCGTTTACCGCACTGCTTCCCTCGACAACAATACCGTCTACAGGTATATTTTCCCCTGGTCTTACAATAAATATATCACCTTTTTTTACATTTTCAACAGGAACATTTAACTCACTGCCGTCACGTATTATATTAGCTGTTTTTGGTGCAAGCTTCATAAGGCTTTTTATTGCATCTGTTGTCTTTCCTTTTGAATGGGCTTCAAGCATCTTTCCTACTGTTATAAGTGTAAGAATCATAGCCGCTGATTCAAAATAAAATTCATGCATGTAGTGCATTACGCCGTCCATATCCATGCGTACTTGTGCATCTGTCATAGCAAACAATGCATATGTGCTGTATACAAACGCCGCACCCGAACCGAGTGCAACAAGTGTATCCATGTTCGGTGCCTTATGCAAAAGTCCCTTAAATCCGCTTATAAAAAACTTCTGGTTAATAACCATAATAATTATGGTAAGAAGCATCTGTATAAGTCCCATTGCAACATGGTTGCCTTCAAAAAACGCCGGAAGCGGCCAGCCCCACATCATATGTCCCATTGAAATATACATAAGCACTATAAGAAATCCCACAGATGCTATAAGTCTCTTTTTTAATACAGGTGTTGCCCTGTCTTTTAACATGTCCTCCTGTGCCGCATACATTCCCTGCGAACCGCTCTTCTGTGATGTTCCACTTTTATCCGACGCCGTATGTGATGTTTTTAAAGATGCCCCGTATCCCGCATCTTCAACGGCTTTTATTACCGCTTCATCACTTGCCGTACCTTCAACCCCCATTGAATTGGTAAGAAGGCTTACCGAGCAGTTCTCTACTCCTTCTACTTTTGACACAGCTTTCTCAACACGGCTGCTGCACGCTGCACAGCTCATTCCCGTAACTATATACTGTTTCATAATTAAATATCACCTGCCTGTTTTTTAGTTGACAAAATTATTATTATGCTACGCTGATTTACTTATTTCATAAGCTTCTGAAGCACTGTGACAAGTTCGTCCACAGTCTCTTCCTTACCGGCTCTAATATCTGTAGTAACACAGGATTTAATATGGTTTGCAAGCAGAACTTTGTTAAAACTGTTAAGTGCTGCATTAACTGCCGACACCTGAATAAGAATATCCGGGCAATATGCACCTTTTTCAACCATTCCCTTAATTCCTCTTATCTGTCCTTCTATTCTGCTTAATCTGTTAATTAAATCCCTGTATTCTTTATCAGAACGTTCTTTATGTCTGCAATGTTCACATTCTTCCAATTCATTTACCTGCCTTTCTATATAATTCTGTTATGTGACCATACATCTTATAATAATGTATATAATGCACTTCGTGGGATATCATACAAGCAACGCCATGTATAGTATACCCCTGTATGGTATCTTTGTGAGCAAAATAATACACCCCCAGCATCAGATATGTCAAGGTGTATTTTTATCAAGCTTTAATTCTTCTCTTATTTTTGCCTGTGTCACACACAGATTATGCTGCACGTAATGTATAAAATCACCCTTTATTTACTCTGTAAACCCTTTGATAAAAACATAGGAATAATAACACCGGCTATAAATAATACCCAGCCAGCATCATGCAGCACTGTTCCGGATTTTGCAACAGACTCCAAAACGGCACCCACTGCCATTATAACGTAACATACCCCGGCTTTTTTATAATATGATTTTACAGATTCATCTGTATACTTTTGTTTCATGCCTTTTGTCATAAACGGAACATCCAATAACATCATAATGCCACCTATACAAAGGCAGACAGCTGCGATAATTACAACTCTCTGATATACTGTCATATTATTGTTCTCCTTGTCTTTTGTTATTATTTACTATACATAATTTATCTTATTACCTGCTTTTGAATATTTCTAAACCTTTTGAATACACTGCCCCAATAAGAAAACATGAAATTACGTCTGCCGCCCTGCAATTACCAATAATATAAACATAGGCATAGCTTTCCTGTTAGCTTCTTTAATTTCCTGATTCTCCATTATTTTCTTCCTTCTCCAGATGAAATACCTCTTCAACTGTAACGCCGCATACTTTGGCAATTGTCAACGCAAGAGTAACCGACGGTGAATAATCTCCTCTTTCTATAAGGCTTATTGTCTGCCTTGATACACCACACAACGCACCCATCTCCTGCTGATTAACATTAAGTGCCGCTCTGCGTTCCTTTAACCGATTTCGCAGTATCATAAGACGCCTCCAAAATTTTATAACAAAAAGTTTATGCATATTGACAATTATCTTTGTCATTTTGTATTATATACTTGTCATTAATAAATGTTAAGTAAGTGTCAGTCATATTA
>ERZ1034946.1036-NODE-1036-length-10446-cov-6.393899_pt1 | contig 10446 bp, 10 predicted proteins | sample MGYA00520591_ERZ1034946 | MGnify/ENA primary metagenome ERZ1034946 (study PRJEB33766, sample SAMN09781753) | gut metagenome | biome: gut microbiome | host: Homo sapiens | place: Madagascar | study: EMG produced TPA metagenomics assembly of the PRJNA485056 data...
TCCTTTTACAAATTCTGCATCTAAAAATTTCATGATATTTTCCTCACTTTTCTACTATATTTAAACTACTATTTTGCATACTAAAGTATGCAAGAGAAGCTGCCAGTGGCAGGTTCTCCGTATTTAATTAGCTGCTGCAAAGCCATACTATAATGTGACCTTTATAGATATGACTGTGTTTTATCTGCATATAATATCAACCGGCACATCCAATATCTTTGCCACCTTGAGTATTGTATCAATATGTCTGCCAACTGCGGCTGCCATGTGATGTGTAGGGCCTGCTTCGCTCCATTGGTTACAGAATTCCCTTGCTCCGATTGAAAAGCGTGTTCTCATATTTGTGTCTCCAAATGTGAATATAGGACCATCCTCGTTCACACCCTCTGCCACGACAAACTTAAATTTTCCGTTCATATCCTGAGTGATTCCAAGGTATGTTACGTCTCCGGCTGGCGGATAAAACTGTGTCAGGTATCCACCGCCTGTTTTTCCGTGAAATACGTCCACAATCTTCATGGTTGGTTTTTTCGCTTGTGAAATATCCGCATCTCCTGAACCTGAATGGCCTATAATACAGATATCCTCATTAAAATCAATAGAATACATCTCTGATAGCTGTCCAGTTCCGGCAATTGTCTTTAAGATACTCATTGCCATGGCAACCTTGATATCGCCCTCAACTGCACAGGCTGTTCCCTGCTTTATAAGCATTGAAAATGCCGGAATCAGCATACTGTCAAGTTTTCCTGCTATTCCCTGGGCAAAACCATCATAGTGGGATGCTATCATTCCAAGTTCTTCTTCCTTTACCCATTCTTCAAAGGCTGCAACATATCTTGCCATGTCCCATACAGTCTCAACAGTAGCTGCCTTATTGTCCTTGTCTGGTGCTATGTCAAAGGTCGCAAGTATATCCTCAGCCTTTGTCCTGATTACAGTCTCATTCGTGATATGGTCAGCGATTGCCCACATTTTTTCCCAGTCAAACTGCTTTGTGTAAAGTCCCATGCGGTTATACAGATTTGTTTCATCAATGTACAGATCCATCATTCCCGGATAAGGTCTTCCAATCTGCGCGATATTGGTATAGCGGAATCTCCTTCTGACCTGGGCTGCCTTACACCACTGTGCTATCTCAGCTGCCACGTAGTCGTCTCCGCCTTCCACTACGCCTGTGATTACGGCATGTCTCTTGCCTGCTCTCTCAAGGTCCGCAACCATTTCTCCCACTGCTCCGCATGCATACAGCTCACCAAGCCATTTCGGTGTATCAGTATTCGCATAATCCGGTGCCTTGAGCTTTTGAACATTCACCAGGACAACCGGCACATTTAAATCTCTGATTGCAGGAAGCATATTGTAGCTTGTGGCATATGTAAGAAGCTGTAAAATTACCAGATCTACATCCGCTGCTCTGAATTTGTCGCCCGCTTTCATTGAAAGCTCTTTTGTGGTAACAATTCCACCATCCACCAGCTCGACGGAATCCGGTATCGTCTTTTTAAAGGCCTCATACTGTGCCTCAAACTCAGGAACGAGTGTTGGAAACTGTGGCAGGTATGCGCCGAGTGCTATGGAAAATACACCAACCTTTGCTTTTGTCTCTACTAACATTTGTTTTCTCCCTTCATGGTGATATCAACTCTGTATTTATCGTTTATAAATCCGGGTTATATTCTTTTATTTCAAAAGAATCGAAAATGCATCGTCTTGCAGCCTTTAAATTGCAAAGTTCTTCTGCTGCAATCATCTGAGAAGCTATATTTCCTATCGCAGTTGCTTCACCCGGTCCTGCATAGACTGTCATCTTAGTTTCCTTTGCTGTAAGCTCATTTAGATAAGCTGCATTGGATCCGCCCCCAACTACATATATGTGCGAATACTTCTTTCCTGTCAGCCCTCCTATCTCATGAGCAGTTTTTGCATAACATTTTGCAAGGCTGTTATAGATAACGGCTGCCACCTCTGCGACTGACTGCGGAACCTGCTGTCCACTCTCATTGCAAGCTTTTTTCACTTCCTCTGTCATATTTTTTGGTGCCAGGAATCTGTCATCGTTTGCATCCACCACGGACTCTATATCCGTTTTTGCTGCCATTTCACATATTTCAGCAAAGCTCATATTCTGTGCGATTTCTTTTTTTACTGACTGTATCATCCACAGTCCCATAATATTTTTCAGGTAACGGAATCTGTAGTCATAACCGCCTTCGTTGGTCAGATTGCACGTTCTGCTGCCACCTGTACAATCCGCTTCTTCAAGCTCCGTTCCCATAAGTGACCAGGTACCTGAACTGATATACAGGGCATCCTCTTCCTGTGTCGGAATCGCCATAACCGCAGACGCAGTATCATGAGTTGGCGGAAGAATTACTTTACAGTTGAATCCTACTATTTCCTGAACAGCTTTTTTCAGGTCTCCCAGTTCATATCCGGGCTTTTTTATCTCTGAAAATAATTCCTGCGGATATCCCAGTTTATCAATGAGTGAATGATCCCAGTCTTTTGTTTTTGCATTTACCAGCTGGGTAGTCGTTGCATTTGTATATTCCTGAGCCTTCTTTCCTGTTAAAAGGAAATGGAAATAATCCGGTATCATAAGCATTGTTTTTGCATTTGCAAACAGCTTCGGATCTTGATTTTTTACAGCCATAAGCTGATAAATCGTATTAAAGCTCTGCTTCTGAATACCAGTTCTTGTGTAAAGTTCTTTCTCCGATACAAACTGATACACTGCTTTATCGATGTCCTTTGTTCTGTCATCCCTGTAGGCGACTGCATCTCCAAGCATTTCGTCGTTTTCATCCAACAGGACAAAATCTACCGCCCATGTATCAATTCCCATGCTGTGAGGAATTTTTCCCATTTCCAGACACTTTTTCATGCCTGTAAGTATTTCCTCAAAAAGCCTGTCCACTTCCCACACCTTATGACCCGCTTTTTCTGTCATGCTGTTTGGAAAGCGGTAGATTTCCTCAAGCACCATCTTTCCATTTTCCATGTGTGCAAGCATGTGTCTGCCGCTTGAAGCGCCAATGTCAACAGCAAGATAATATCTCGTATCCATATGTGAGTTCCTTTCTGTTTGTTCTCAGTGGTTCTGAATAGTTCCCCGTTTTCTATACTCAATATAGCAAAAATAAGGACAGTTTTTTAGAACCTCATTAGTTCAAAAAACTGTCCTTATTTTCCATTTTTCACCGTTTTTTATTTAATTTTTCTTTCCTGTATTTATGGGGGGTCATCCCGTAACGCTCCTTAAATTGCCTGAAAAAATAGCTTTGATTCTCATATCCCACATCAAGGGCTATTTCTTCAATCGAAAGCTTTGTGTCACACAGCAGATGAACTGCCATCTGAAATCTTTTCCTTTGCAGGAGCTCTTTAAAATTGTATCCGGTTTTTTGCTTTATCAGTTTGCTTAAGGCAGTTATAGACTGATGCGTATCCTCTGCAATTCTTGTCAGACTGGCATTTTTACAATCGCTGTTAATATATCCGAGCACTGCCTGGACTACTGTCTCCTTATAGTCCATAGAAGAGTTATGGCTTAGGTTTTCCAGATGATTCAGAAGATACAAAAATACAATTCCCATGGAATATTGGTTTATTATATCTTCGTTGGCATATCCGTGCAGCATGGATTCCACCATGTTTTCCATAAGGTTTTCAACCTGCTCATTTTCCTGAAGTCGAAAGAGAAGGTAATGCGAAACCGGATCCTTTTGCCTGAATACGCTTGTCACAAACCGGGCAAGAACATTTTCCTCGCCAAGCATAGATAAGGGTACCTCAAAGAATTCAGGCAGTGCGATAAAATTTATACCTATGTCCTGATAATCCGCTCTTTTTATCGAATGCACTACCTGCTGGTTCAGCATCAGAACATCACCCTTATGAAGCACTAATTCCTTTCCCTCTATGCAATGCGTAATACTGCCCTGTGCCACATACATAATCTCTACATAATTGTGTCTGTGTTTAGGGAAATCGACAAAGCGGCTATGTGGGCGTACCGTAATAAGCTGTCCCCTTTTAAGCAGCAGCTCCCTGTCTATTTCCCCTATCTGTTCCTTTGCATACAATTGTTTTTCGATGTTACCCTGACCATCAAGATATTTCTGTTCTTCTTCGGATATCTTCATCAGTTCATCTAACAGCTTCTGTTTCATGTAATATTCCCTCTATAATAATAGCAGACTAATTTATCAGATTTTAATCCACTCATCTGCCAGCTTTGGCCACTGTCTTACTTCCTTATTCGCCCATGCTTCATCAGCAAGTGATAATCCATTCACATAAGCGTAACAATGCTGTTTATACCCGCGCCTAGAACAGAAGCTGAAGCCCCATTACTATAATCCACATATATGCACAGGTCTTTGGTATCATTAATAATCCGACCTTTGGTTTTGTTTTGCTGAACAGCGTCACCGGAAGATAGCATCCGAAAGAAATAAGAATTGCTGCAGCCATTCTTGTCATATGATATCCATATGTATTTCCAGAAATCAGATATAAAATAATTACCCCTATACCGGTAACTGCGAAGACTGCATTTCTTATAACAGATAATTTCATATTTCCCTCATCTGTACACCAGTTATTCTGTGGGAACATACATATCACAATTCTGACAGCTGCTGATATCCATATAACAGCTCCTATTATTACTGGTATTTTTAATTCCGGGAAAGTAAATTTCCATATATACATCAAAAAAATATAAAATATCGTCATAGTTATAGATGATACCTGTAATCCTATTCCAAGCTGCCGCTTTATTTTATCATTAGTTCCACGTACAGTCCTTATAATTCTTGGCACCAGATGAAAAGCATCCCCTCCACAAAGTGTCAGCGTTAGTATTCCGTAAAGAATGAATAAAATTTTTCCCTGTGAAAAAATGAAAAATAAAATTGCTGCAATCAAATCAAAAATCAAATACGCTGCATCAAAAATGGCTTCCATCACATCTGGAAGCTGTGGTTTATAATTGTTCTCTCTCTCTATACCAAACTTAGTTTTCATCTATCGGTCTCCTTACTCTTTCTCAACTGCTCTTCTGCATTGCAACAGATTTTGTCAAATATACTGATACATATATGCTTTTCCTCTTCTGTTAATCCACTTAAAACATTTTGAGCAAACTGTTTTTGTGCGTTTATTCCTGCCTCTACGATCAACTCTGCCGTATCTAGCAAAACAATCTCAATATGCTTTTTATTTTCTTCACTTTGTTTTCTTTCAATAAGACCTCTGCCTTCTAATTTTTTCAATGAAGATGAAACATGTGATTTCGTTGATTTTCTAATCCTTACTATATCCGCTGCGGTATTATGCTGTGGATTATTATGCAGGAACATAAGTATATCGTATTCCATCTGTGTCAACTCATATTGGTCACACACCCTGCCGGAAAGTAATTCATAATAGCTGGTAATAGTCTTATGCTTGTCCCAAAAATACATCCGTGCCTCCTTATAGTTCTTTTTAGAACGATTATAGGGTGATACCTCTGCTATGTCAACCCCCATCTTCATTGATGATGAATTTTCTATGTATCCATTTAAGTTGGAAACTCAAGTTCAAGAGAGTTAGAAATATAAAAATGAAAGTCATGCTCATTACAGTATTTTTTTATTTTTTGGATTAGTTTTTTGTCTGTTGTATATTCCAACAGATATACATCCATTCCATCTGCTTGGCAGGCTTCTAAATAGTTGCAGTAATAATCCCTTGTTTCCTTTGTCTGCTCATGAAATGTCCCCTTATCAAAATCAATAGCGCTCCACACAGATTCCTGATTTACCCCTGTCATAATATGATCAATAGCCCCATAGCGTTCCCTGTATTCTGTCACATAAGTATCGCCACCATTGATGATGACCGCTTTGTCAAAGGTCATAATGTTTTGCAGAATAGCTGTAAGACCCTCAAAAATACTCTCGCGGGGAGCATAATAATATACATCACAATTGTCTATAAAAAATCCGTCAACACCTTTTTCAAACAGCTCCTGAGAAAGCTGCTCCATAAACTTCTGCCAGTCCGGGTCTGCTACATCCACCCATTTTTCTTCATCCCAATGCTCGTATCTGCCAATTGTCAGTTTCTCGTAAGTTGTATAATATTCCCTAAAGTTTTCAATAGATCCAATATTTAGATACGTATATACCTTTGTTCCATTTTGATGGAGCAACTCTATATCACTTTTGGTAAAATATTGCGCATCAATTACAATCAAATCATAGTTTTTTAATTGTTTCAAGGATGAGGCATCCGCATTCAGAAATACCCCATAATCATTTCCTTCAAATGTACTTGTGCTGCTGTCTTTTATAATAAAATATCCACTAATAAGCATTAGAACAAATATTAAAGCCAGAACTTTTGTATGCTTGATTTTTTCCCAACGCAATGGCACTCATCCCCTTTCAATGGTTTATTCTTAAATCCCGATGGATATCCGTTTGGCACTAATCATAGCTAAGCAAAGATTACAAGATGCCCAGAGAACCCTTCATCAGAATATTTTCCTGCAATCTTCATATCCTGGAATTCTGTAACATCTGAAATCTGCTTTTCAAGAGATATCATATTTGAGTTGATTTTGTTAATTTCTATTCTGTTGTTAGCTGTTTCCATACTTAACTGAAGTATTTCCCGCTGACCGATTAAATCACGATTATCAATATGCCTGTCATACTTGCAATAATCTCTGTAACGGGAAATTAAGTTGTTCCGCTGCCTTTGTGAAGTTCTACTCCTTGGCAACAACCAGAAAATAGCATAATACCCTTAAATCCATATTAGTTCCCTATCTGCATGCTGCTTGTCAGTCTTAGCCGGTTTGTTCCGGGCAGACATCTATAATATATACTCCATCTGCCTCTCTTTTGTTTTAAGTCCCATTTTCTCATAGAACTTCTCAGCAGAGGTGTTTCCAGCCCAGACATTTAGAGTCACCTCGTAGCAGCCCAGACGCTTTGCCTCGGCCTTGATATGCTCAAATAATTTTTCTCCCACATGCTGTCCTCTGGTGGATTCGTCCACGCACAAATCATCTATGAAAAGTGATGTGAATGGGACCATATTATTTGAAAAAGGCTGCTTTTTGAGCTGGCAGAAGGAATAGCCCAGGCAGACATCATTTTCATCTGCGGCAACATAGATTGGCTTGCTGTCATCCTTTATCATTTCGGATAACTCGGCATGGGTGTATTTTGTGGTGCCTGGGATGAAGATGTCCGGTCTTATATCAGCGTGAATATTAAGTACCTGTTCTAACAGGATGATTAATCTTGGTATGTCTTTCTCGTTTGCTCTGCGGATTGTCATTTTATTTAATCTCCCTCTGGATTATTTTGAAAATTTATTGAAGTATAGTGGATATTCTTACACTCTTGGTTAAATATATCCTATATATTGAAAAGTTTTAATTCCAAATATAGTATAAATTTATATTGGGAGATGGGCAAACACTTCAGTGTGTTCCAGCTCAAGCAGAGCAATTTTCTTATCAATTCCTCCTGCATATCCAGTGAGACTGCCGCTTGTCCCCACTACCCGATGGCAGGGAATGATAATTGAAATCTCATTGTGCCCCACTGCTCCACCGACAGCCTGGGCGGACATTTTCCTGTGCCCATATGTGGCTTCAAGCCTTTTTGCAATCTCTCCGTATGTCATAGTTTTCCCATAGGGAATCTCTAGCAAAATCTGCCACACCTCCTGCCTAAAGGCAGAGCCCACAGGGTGAAGAGGCGGTGTAAAATCCGGATTTTTGCCGGAAAAATATATGTCAAGCCAGTGCTTGGTATCAGTTAGAATCTCGTTTTTACAGGGTATAGCCTCGTCTGACAACTGATTGTCCGCCATATGCTTGGAGGAAATATTCAAGCTTGTTATGTATTCATTAGGCAGTGTGTTTGCAAAATATTTCTGTCCGACAAACCACAGCCCTGTAAGTCCGATTTCGTCGGAGGCTATTAAAATATCGCCAATTGGTGACTTGTATTTGCATGAGTATACCATATTCATACCTCATAAAATTTTTCATGTTTCATGGTTAGGATTAATTGAAACAACACAATAATATTTGCCAGTTCATTTCTTGACTGTCTTTGATGCATAATCTCTCATCCCAGGAATAGCTCCACCAGACACTGCCCATAGATACAGGCTTGCCACACTGCAATATGGGCTGAATCTGCGGCGGTATTTCTCAAAGAGTTTGCGGTCAATCCTGCGGTGATGGTAGACCATGCGCAGTCCCCTCTGGATTGCGAGGTCATCATAGCTGAAAATATCCGGTCGCTGCATGCAAAAGAGCAAAATCATTTCCGCTGTCCACACTCCTATGCCCTTGAGGCTGCTCAATGCTGAAATTGCATCTGTGTCCGACATTTGGCTTACCGCTTCTATGTCAAATTCACCTGTATGCACTTTTCTCGCAAAATCAGTAATGTATTCTGCCTTGCGAAAGCTTATGCCCAGAGCCTGCAAATTTGAAACACCGGCAGATAGAATAGTCTCAGCATTTACCTGACCCAGTGCATCCTGCATTCTCTGCCAGATAGTAGCCTGAGCCTTTGTGGAAATCTGCTGTCCGATAATATGATGGACTACTGCCGAAAATAAATCGGTATCGATTTCCCTTTCTACAAAGCCAATCGTATCAATTACTTCTGCAAGCTTTGCATCCTTGGACTTTAGGTATGAAATTTCTTTTTCTCCGTATTCAAAGTGCATGGCAGTCCTCCTTTTCTACAAGGATTATACATCATTTTCTATTTTTCAAAAGCATTTTTATAACTATATTATTGCCTCATATACAAGAGCGGATATGGATTCCCCTCCTCATCGCAGTCGGTTCAATGTGTAATGGTTTGGGTCTCCTTTTTTGTATCATCTTCTTAATATTAAAAGTGGCTATGCTAAAAAGCACAGCCACCATGAAGAAGCGCCAGAGGCGATTCTTACACTTTTACAACTTCCACTTATAGGTAGGACTTACCTTTAATATCATATTACATAGCTTAAAAAATATGTCAATCACAAATTCATTTAAAAACATCCTGTTCATTCATATATCTTTTTAATAGAAAAGCACAAAAATATGGAAACGTAATAATATTATCACTTTCTCCAACATTTCCAGTTGTAAGCTTTATTCCATGTTTTATGTCCGCATAAGAATTACTATTTATTAACTGTCGAATAGATTTTGACTGATTTGTGTTAGCCTTTACCTCTATTGGGATTAATTCATTTGTACTACGGATAAAAAAATCTTCTTCCAAAGTAGAATTTTCTTTTGAGTAGTAATATAATCCATAACCTTGTTTAACAAGTGCTTCTGCCGCAAAGTTCTCGTAAAGAGCCCCTTTATAAACCCCAAGATTTTTATTAGCCCGTAAATCTATTTGTGCTTCATCATCCAAATTCGCTACAAGTAAACCAGTATCGGAAGTATATACCTTATATTTATTTTCGTTTACGTTCCCTTTTAAAGGCAATTCTGGAAATTGTAAGCACTCACATACATTAATAAGACCGGCATCTTTTAGCCATTCAATACATCCCATATAGTCTTTTGACCTGCCACCCTTTGTGACTTTTGAATATTGAAATTTCTTATTTTCTTTTGCCAATTGCGCCGGTATTGAGCGGTAAACACTCAGTATTTTGGCTTTATCCAGACCTTCTGCATATTTTATTATATCATTTTCATAATCTATCAGTAATTGTCTCTGTAAATCCAGTGAGCCCTCAAAGGTACCCTTTGATATATAATTAGACACAATTGCGGGCATCCCACCCAAAATACAATATTCAATGAATAGATTGGAAAAAATATTGTGTTCTGTCGAGGAAAATGGGGTCTGTGTCAGCATGTGGCTTGTCATGTCATTCATTGTGTCTTCTGAATATCCTTTTGCCCATAGAAATTCTTCAAAGTCCATAGAATACATTTGATAATCTATTTTATATCCAACACTGATGCTTGAAATACGATGATATTGAACTCCAAGCAAAGAACCAGAACATATTACGTCAAATCTACCATCTTCCTTAAAAAATTTAAGAGATGTAGCTATTTCTGGAAAATCTTGAATTTCATCAAAAAATATCAAAGTATCTCCCGCCGAGAAATGCTTTGATGGGTCAATTCTGCTAATCAACTTCGTAATACTGTCTGTTGAAAATCCCTCTTCTATAATTGATTTATAGACTGGTTCAGTAATAAAATTTATCTCAATTACATTTTTATAATTTGCTTGAGCAAATTTTCTAATAGTTTCTGTTTTACCAACCTGACGGGCTCCTTTTATTATCAAAGGGTATCTGTCAGAATTTGATTTCCACTCAAGGAGAAAATTATCGGCTTTACGAACTAAGTAACTCATAAAAGTACCTCCGTAACATGTATATTTATAT
>ERZ1034946.1045-NODE-1045-length-10347-cov-51.430917_pt1 | contig 10347 bp, 12 predicted proteins | sample MGYA00520591_ERZ1034946 | MGnify/ENA primary metagenome ERZ1034946 (study PRJEB33766, sample SAMN09781753) | gut metagenome | biome: gut microbiome | host: Homo sapiens | place: Madagascar | study: EMG produced TPA metagenomics assembly of the PRJNA485056 data...
ATTCAGTTCGTAAATGAAGCCACTTGCTATACAGGTGGGATAAAAATAGTATAGTTTGTAAATGTTCCCCATCAGTGAATGCTGATGGGGAATTTTATCACAGAGATGAATTTTTTGACTTGGTTCAGGATAAATATTTGATGAGCAATAAGGAACAAGGAAATTATCGACCGCATTACTATGCGATTCAGGATAAAAAGAATCGCAAAATATATTGGATGATCCCGATTAGTTCACAAGCAGATAAGTATAAGGGAATCATTGAGAAGAAAAAGAAAAGATATGGTAAATGCAATACAATACAATTGTAATTGGCTTATTTGCAGGAAAAGAAAATGCTTTTCTGATACAGAATGCGTTTCCTGTTATTGAAAAATATTTTGACCATATACATGCGATTCAGGAACAGCCTGTAGCGATACATAAAAAACTGAACAAGGTTCTTGTTGAAAATTTGAACGAAGTTTTAGCCATGTATAATCGTGGGATTAAATTAACTTTTACGGATATTAAAGCGATTAGGGATATTATGGAAGAAGAGTTGGAAAAGTAGAAAAGACACCATTACTTATGGAAATAAGTAGTGGTGTCTTTTGCCTATTTATCGGATTCTTCAATGGTATTCAAATGTTCCTTTAAAAATAAACAATTATATTTTTGAATAATCCCACATGAGTTAAAGTTGCTTGGAATAAAGTAAATACTTATAATAATTTGACTGGTCAAAGAATTTCTTTGACCAGTCATAGATTTTATGATAGAATACATATGGGAAAGTGTACGGTCAGGAGGAAAAAATGATTAGTTATAATAGATTACGTCACCTTATGATTGATAAAAAAATAAAAAAATGTGATTTATGTGTAATGTCTGGGATTAGTAGTAGCACTATGGCGAAACTAGGGAAGAATGAGGTTGTTTCGCTTGAAGTATTAGAAAAAATATGTGTGGCACTTGATTGTGATCTCGGGGATATTGCAAGTTTTAGAGAATAGGAGACAAGTAGATGAGTAAAGAATTTACTTTTGTGGATTTATTCGCTGGATGTGGCGGTTTAAGTGAGGGGTTTTACAAGGAAGGATTCAAAGCATTATTGCATTTAGAAATCAACCCTACAGCATGTGAGACACTTAAGACACGCATGAGACACTATGGATATTCGAATGAAGACATAGAGCGGTCTGTAATGTGTGATGATATCACACGAGATGGTGTCATTGATGATATTGAAAAGAGACTTTCAGAACATGTGGATATTATAATTGGTGGTCCTCCTTGTCAGGCATTTTCGACTGTTGGACGCGCTCAGTCACCAGATTCAATGAATAGTGATCCTAGAAATTATCTTTTTGAGAACTATCTGGAGATATTGAATAAGCTTAAACCTGAGTTGTTTATTTTTGAAAATGTAAAGGGAATTTTAACAGCAAGACCACAAGGCGTAAAAATTTTTGGGAAAATAATTTTGGAAATGCGAAAAACATATGATGTTGTAGATGATCCAAATATATTACTATTAAATGCAGCAGATTATGGCGTACCACAAGTTCGAGAAAGAGTCATTATTATTGGGGTAAAAAAGGGAGGAAAGATTAAATCTACGCCCGAGGAGATATATAGAACAATTACTAAGACTCATTCGCCAAGCGGGGAGAATGGGACAGATAAGTATGTAACTGTTAAGGATGCAATTTCCGATTTACCAAAGTTAAAGGCTGGAGAGGGATCAGAAATTGCTCACAGAGATGAAACTATAAAGAACGATTATTTGGAAACAATAGTTAGTTCAGATGGTATTATTCGAAATCATATTGCGAGAAATCATAACGAAAAAGACCAAGAGCGATATAGAATTTTGAGTGAAAATAAATGGCAACTAAAGGATTTACAAGAAGTTAGACCTGACTTGATTCATCATGATCCAAAACATTTTGGAAATAGATATACAGTTCAGGAATTTGATAAGCCAGGTAAGACGGTTGTAGCCCATTTGTATAAAGATGGTAATTTGTTCATTCACCCAGATCCAAACCAAGCAAGGACATTTACAGTGAGGGAAGCTGCTAGAATTCAGTCGTTTCCGGATGATTTTGTGTTTGAAGGATCAAGGACAGAGCAATACAAACAAGTGGGAAATGCTGTGCCGCCTTTGATGGCACAGGCATTTGCAAAAGTAATAAAGAAAACATTGGAGGAGATGTAATTGAATATAAACTTAGGTGTTGGAAGAGTACAGAATGTAACAGCTAAAAATGTGTTCTTGAAAGATAAATCATTCTATGAATTTATACGAGCAGCTAAAGGAAAGAAATATGATGATGTATATGATTTCTGTGATTCCTATTTTAATAAAAAGCACGATCGCAAATACTTTGGTCAGATAATAACACCAATAAATTTTTTGGGGTTGATTCAGACAGATGAGAATGACGTGTTAGTAGAGAACCAACTACTCGAAGAGATTTATAATTCTCAAAATGAACGTTTGGCATCGTATTATATGAATTATTTTTTGTGTATGTGGCAATATCCAATTCCAAGTACACAAAGAAATTCGGGGAGAGATTTAAAAATATTTAAACCATATCTTCTGCTTTTAAAGATGCTATTGGAATTGTATAAAATTGATCCTAAGAATGCTTATCTGACAACATATGATTTCTCGGATATCTTCCTTGATGTGGAGGAGGATATGCCAGAAATAGATGAAATAGATCAAGTTTATGCAGAACAACTTCTTAAGAATAGAACCGATAGAGCATTGCAGGGAGTTGCACAAGAAAATGGTTCGTCGACATATATTATTAATACATTGGGAGAATCATTTTTACTTACGAAAGATGCCTCTGATTATCCAGAAGTAGATGATTTTTATATTGGCTTATGTAATAACAGTAAAACAATAGAGTTAGCTGAATTTGCGATAAGAGCATATAAAAATACATATTTTAGATTTGACACTAGTGTTGGAGCTGGTAAGAGAGAAGATATGACAGAATACTGCCAGTTTGTAAATAATAAGATTAAATTTTCTCAGTGGAGGAGCTGTTTTATGAATATTAGTCGTGTAAATGAATTTAAGAAGTATTGTGCAGGTAGGGGATTCAATTATAGTGATGAGTTAATCAGGAGATTTGTATTATCATTAGAGTCTAAACCTTTTCTGCTTTTAACTGGAATAAGTGGTTCGGGAAAAACCAAGATAGCAGAGTTATGGACAAGGTATCTCGAAGAAAAGGATGAAGCGATTGGATTACAGATTGCGGTAGGAAGCAATTGGACAGACAATAAAAAATTATTGGGATTTAATAATGTTTTATTGGATAAAGATGAGTCGTATCAAGAAACACAGTTAGTTAAATTGATAAAAAATGCAAATACCAATACAGATAAGGATTATATTGTCATTCTTGATGAGATGAATTTATCAAGGGTAGAGATGTATTTTGCTGACTTTTTATCGGCATTGGAATCTATGGAACACACAATTATATTGCCAAATAATGAGAAGATAGAGTGGTCTGAAAATCTAAAGATAATTGGAACTGTCAATGTAGATGAATCAACATATATGTTCTCACCAAAGGTGTTAGATAGGGCTAATGTAATAGAGATGAATGGAGTTTCGCCAAGAGAGTACATTAGAGGAATTCTTGAAAGTCAAGAAAAAATATATAATTCGATTCAAAATGAAAAATGGTTTGATAATTACATTGAAATGCTTGAGAAGCTATATCAAGCACTAGGTGGAGAGTTTGCATATAGAGTTATTGATGAAATGACTAAATATATTTCTCTAAACTGCAAAATGTATGGAGATGAAGACTTTGATAGATACCTTGATGAGCAGATATGTCAAAAAATTATGCCAAAGCTACATGGATCAAAGGCACAGCTTAAGCCTAAGTTGGATAGGTTGGAAGAAGTGTTTAGAAACAATGATTTTCCATTGGTGTCTAGTAAATTGAGAAAAATGCAGGAAGATGTAAAAAAAGGATATACATCTTTTATAGGAGATTAGTATATGGAGTGCTGTATCAAATCTTTAGAGTGGAGGTGTAAAGATAAATCTGTTCTAAAGATAGAGTCTATAAGTGCATATTTACAAGATGAACTCTCCGTCGAACATGTTCCGACAGACTTGGGATGGCTTGATATTACGATTTCCGAGAAAAGTGATATCCAATATGAAAAGGAAGAGAACAAGGTGGTTCTGATAGACAATACAGATTATTGGATAACCTATGAAGAGAATAGCAAATATTTTGATACTGTATCATTGGTAGAGTTATTAGTAAGAAGCTTGGAAGGTAAGGGAATACTTAATAGCAGAAACTATGTTGGAATTCTAGATATTGGAATTAGTGATTTTGAGATAATCGTCAAGAGTAAGAAATCTAGTTATGAAAGAGACTTCAAGTTCCTAAGGGAGAGCATTTCTAACTTTTGTGATGACCTGCTAAGCAGAAGCAGTTCGTATTTTTCAGAGCATTTTGAAAAGTCGAACGATTATGTAACAGATAAGGTGAATTATGCAGATATTGCGTATTTAAGAGATATGTTGAGTCCAGATAAATTTCCTTCATGGATAGATTATTTTGTTCATCATGCGGAACATAAATATATTGCAGAAGAGCAGGAAAAGTATATTTCGGATATTGATGATGTAGATCCAATGGCGTACATGGATGGATTATTGGGAAATCAATTGGTACGCACATCAAAAATAAGAGGGCGAGCGGGGAAATTTGGACAGGCACCACAGTTTGTACGTTCAGTAGGATATACAATTACATATGATACGAATGAAAACCGTTTTGTTAAATTTTTTGTGTATTTTTTAAGGGATTTTCTTCAAGATGTATTGAATGAGATTAGCGAAGAGAATATTAAACTACACCGAGAAGTAGGAAAGTTGCATCAAATAGTGTCAGAAAAGTTAGAAAATCCATTTTGGAAGAATATTTCGCATATGGAAAATTTGCCTTTCAACTCACAGGTGTTGCAAAAAAAATATCCCTACAATCTGATATTTCAGATGTACACAGATTTCTCGATGAAATCAAAAGTAAGCTTAGGTTCGTTGGATAAAAGTTTTCTAGCAGGACAAAAGGATACGCCAATATTGTATCAATATTGGGTTTTCATAATGTTGTTTAAATTTCTATCAAAGAAATATGAGGAAAGATATGTGGCGTCTGATTGGATTTTTTATGATAAGAACGGCTTGACATTTACCTTAGAAGAGGGAAGAAAAAGTTTTGCAAAGTTTATCATAGATGATGATACGCAGATGGATCTTTTATATAACAAAACCTATGATAGCAAGCATGTTATAGGCGCAGGAAGATCATATTCGCATGAATTAAAACCGGATATTTCCTTGGAATTATTTAAAGGAAATGAGTTAGTGGCAATTATGCACTTGGATGCAAAATACAGATTACCAATAAATGGTACGGATGTTCCTGATGATATAAATAAGATGCATGCGTATAAGGATGGCATTTTAGGGACAGTGGGGGCATTTGCTGTATGTTTGGCTGATAAGCCTATTGTATACCATGAGGAGGAAAAAGGCTGGGAGTCAGATGGTATTTATCCTGCGGTAGGAGCGTGTCCACTTAATTTAAATCCAGAAACATTGGATAAAGAATTAGGGTATATATATAACCTAATTGATGAATTTGCAAGAATTGATGTTGATAATTCTGCAAGGCGATATTCAAGAAAGCATTTGGAAAAATACTATGCCTTATATCGCAAACTAATGAAAGTAAAGGAGTAATACACTCATGTACGATTTTATAGATCTATTTTGCGGTGCCGGAGGATTTTCCACAGGACTCGAAATGGCTGGTTTTAACTGTATAGGAGGAATTGAATTAAAAGAAACTATTGCAAAAACACATGCACTGAATCATAGGAATTCAAAAACTATTTTTGGAGATATTAGAGAAATAGCACCAGAAGATTATGCAAAACAATTGGGGGTTGATCATGTTGAGGTGATAATTGGAGGACCACCTTGCCCTACATTTTCGACAATAGGAGATGCTAAAATTAGATCCGTAACAGGAAAACCTACAGCAGAAGATCCAAGAAATGAATTATTTTTGGATTATCTTAAGTATGTAGATTATTTCCGACCAGAAATCTTTGTGATTGAAAACGTACCTAATTTTATTACAAAATACAAAGGCAAAATTTTTAATACAGCAGTAGAAATAATTGAAAACATTGGAAAAGACGAGAATAACGGAGAAGGCATATATGAAGTTGAAAAGCCAGTACAAGTTTTAAATGCAGTATATTATGGTGTACCTCAGACACGCCGTAGAATGATGTTAGTCGCACACAAAAAGAAAGGTGTAAAATTTGAGTATCCAAAACAGACGCATTATTTTGATCAAGAAGACGAAAATGCAAAACAGTTGAAGCCGTTTGTGACAGTTGGAGATGCAATAGGGGATTTGCCTAACATTACAGACAATTGGAGAGTTTCAGAAGTTGAATACTCTAAAAATGAACATCTTACAGAATATCAAAAGATATGCAGAAAAAATAATTCTAAAAATACTGTAAAAAATAATATTTGTAGGATGTCAAATGATAGAGCAAAGCGAGTATTCCCACATATGGCACAAGGAAGTATATATATGGATTTACCACCAGAAATACGCCAAATATTACCTTTTAGAGAAGATATTTTCAAAGACCGATTGAAAAGACTGATGGAAGATCAGCCGTCTTGGACTGTTTTGGCTCATATAGGTATGGATGGGTATATGTATATACATCCAACAAAGAACAGGACTCTTTCCGTAAGAGAAGCTGCAAGAATACAATCTTTTCCTGATGAATTTGAATTTGTTGGCAATCAACAGGATACATATGTGCAGGTAGGTAATGCGGTACCGCCACTGCTTGGAAAAGCTGTAGGTGAAGAGGTTATGAAGTATTTGAAGAAATGCGAAGAATTAAATTAAAGAGTTGGAGAATATCATGCCGAATTTAAAATAGTCTGAGCTATTACCTATGCAATTAGGGAAATATGCAGAGTATTATTCAAAAATGGAATTTACTTCATATGGTTATGACGTATATACATCAGAGATTGATGGTCATGGTGTTGACTTTGTAGCAAAAAATCCTAAGACAGGTATTTTCTAGGAAGTTCAGGTTAAAGTTATGATGAAGGGTAACTATGTTTATATTCGCAAGGATAAAATAATCATTGATGAGACTTATATTGTGTGTCTGCTTCGTTTCGAAGATGTCGAAATGCCGAAACTATATATTTGACTCAAACTTCGCACTTAAATAAGTACCTATGCATCTTGAAAATTCAATAATAACTAGCATAAAAATAGATATGATGAAGCTTTTGATCGGTATGTCCGAACTGGTGGTATGCCTGGATCTTATGTATATAAGACTGAGGACAGACAGTATGATTACAAAGGAGTGCAAGTGGTTGATATCTGTAGATGGTTACGAGAATAATAGCAATTGCTGAGCGCATTGACAATGAGTGGATCTTGCAGGATTTTTTGCTGCCAGCAAGATTGTATTTCATAGGGGAATCCGCTATACTATAAATAATAGTGTAGCGGATTTTTGGAGGTTTTATGGATAATACATTAAAATTACCGGTAGGAATTGATAATTTTGAAAAAATACGAAAATCAGATTTTTATTATGTCGATAAAACTAAATTGATAGAACAAGTTCTGCAAAACTGGGGCGAAGTGAATCTTTTTACCCGTCCAAGACGATTTGGTAAGACACTCAATATGAGCATGCTGCGGGCATTTTTTGAGATAGGAACAGATCCGACGTTGTTTGACGGATTATATATTTCGGAAAATAAAGAATTGTGCCGGGAATATATGGGAAAGTATCCGGTTATTTTTCTGTCATTAAAAGATGTTGATGGGTTATCTTATGAGGAGGCATTTGAAGCATTTGCTCAAATTGTCGGAAATGAGATAAACAGGGTAGCTTTTCTGAAAGAAAGTGATTGTCTGACTGAGGAGGAAAGAGAACAGTTTAAAGGTCTGTGTCTGGTAAAAGACGGTAAATATGCGTTTGATAAAGGGAAACTTACTTCTTCCCTGAAAATATTATCACAGCTTTTATATAAACATTATGAACAGAAGGTAATCATTCTTATCGATGAATATGATGTCCCGTTAGACAAGGCATTTCAAAATGGCTATTACAAAGAAATGGTTTCGCTGATCAGAGGTATGTTCGGGCAGGCACTGAAAACAAATGAGTATTTACAGTTTGCAGTACTTACTGGATGTCTGCGTGTGTCAAAGGAAAGTATCTTTACAGGTCTTAATAATTTTAAAGTATTGTCAATTGCTGATACAAGGTTTGATGAAGCGTTTGGATTTACGGATGATGAGGTAAAGCAGTTAGTCGCGTATTATGGTCTGACGGCACATTTTAACGAAGTGAAAGAGTGGTATGACGGATATCATTTTGGAAATGCAGATGTGTATTGCCCATGGGATGTGATAAATCATGTAGATAACCTGTGGGCAAATGAGGATGCCAAGCCACAGGCATATTGGATCAATAGCAGCAGTAACAGTCTTGTAAAACGACTGATCCATATTGCAGATTTGACGACAAAAGATGAAATAGAGCGGCTGATCGCCGGAGAGGCTGTGGAAAAGGTTGTCCGGCTTGAACTGACCTATGATGAGATTGACAACAGCATTGATAATATATGGAGTGTACTTTTTACGACGGGGTATCTGACCAAAACAGGTGAGGTAAAATTGCCTGACAGCGAGAGTTATGCATACAGGCTGGTCATTCCGAATAAAGAGGTACGTGAAGTATTTATTCTTCAGATACAGGAGTGGTTTAAGAATGTAGTCGCAAAAGAGGCGGGTTCTATGCAGCTCTTGTCCAGAGCTTTTATGGAGGCTGATACGGAAACAATCCAAAGACAGCTCAATACCATTATGGCTAAGATGATAAGCATTTTAGACACCAAAGCGCATGATGAGCAGAAGGAAAACTTTTATCATGGTCTGTTGCTTGGACTTTTGCGCGGAAGCAATCCAGACTGGCTGATAAAGTCAAACAGAGAGTCGGGAGACGGATTTAGCGACATCATTATCAAACCGGAAAATCCGGATGCAGGTATTGTCATTGAGGTAAAATATGCCCGCACGTTTCAAGGTTTGGATAAAGCCTGTGAGGAGGCTGTGGAGCAGATAGAGAACCTTAGATATGATGAGGATTTGCGAGAGGAAGGCAGATGCGATATTTTGGCATATGGCATTGCATTTCATAAGAAAAGATGTAAGGTTGTGATGCTGGAAAAGTAGCAGATTAGCATAACTTCCAGGGGTTTATAGAATGTTGGAAAAGACAAAAACGGCCTGTGGATTTTCTGCGGTGAAATATAAAAAGAGTGGCAGGTATCATGGAAGCTAGCCGCAGAAATTATTATGGTGAATGTGCGGCATATATTGCTGCAATTGGTGAAGTAAAAGAATTATCTGGAGAAAAAGGCGGAAAGCAGATTTTTATTATGTCGATAAAACTAAATTGATAGAACAAGTTTTGCAAAATTGGGGTGAAGTGAATCTTTTTACCCGCCCGCGCCGTTTTGGTAAGACACTCAATATGAGCATGCTGCGGGCATTTTTTGAGATTGGAACCGATCCGGCGTTGTTTGACGGGTTATATATTTCGGCAAATACAGAATTGTGCCGGGAGTATATGGGAAAGTATCCGGTAATTTTTATTTCCTTAAAAGGTGTTGATGGAATGACTTTTGAGGAAGCAGTGGTTCGGACTACTACGATCGTAAAAACAGAAGCCAGAATGCACTATTATCTTAAGAATAGCGGTAAATTGGTAAATGAGGAAATCGCCCAATTTGAACAGCTTTTGTCGGGAAAGGCTGAGGATATAACCGACAGTATCCGTTTGTTATCGGAGCTTTTATACAGACATTATGAGCAAAAAGTCATTATTCTTATAGACGAGTATGATGTTCCTCTGGATAAAGCCCTTCAGAATGGTTATTACCACGAAATGGTGAAACTCATGAGAGGGATTTTAGGTCAGACATTGAAAACAAATGATTTTCTGCAATTCGCTGTTTTGACAGGGTGTCTGCGTATCTCAAAAGAAAGCATATTTACCGGGCTCAACAATTTTAAGGTACTTTCAATCCTTGATGCCAGATTTGATGAGCAGTTTGGTTTTACAGATGATGAGGTGAAAAAACTTCTTGCTGAGTATGGGTTTTCTTCCTATTTGATAGTGTCAAATGACCTATGAAAAAACTGAGCAAAAGAAAAAGGCTCAGAT
>ERZ1034946.1055-NODE-1055-length-10304-cov-7.100790_pt1 | contig 10304 bp, 7 predicted proteins | sample MGYA00520591_ERZ1034946 | MGnify/ENA primary metagenome ERZ1034946 (study PRJEB33766, sample SAMN09781753) | gut metagenome | biome: gut microbiome | host: Homo sapiens | place: Madagascar | study: EMG produced TPA metagenomics assembly of the PRJNA485056 data...
CATTACAAAATTATGGAGCAGCTATATGGTTATTTGAAATATATGCAATTTTATTTGTTCCTGACATAATTGCATTTGTTAAGGGGTGACAAGATAAAAAGTGGATACCATCAATAGTTTCAGGGATAGTTGTCTCAGGATATTTGTGGATTGCATCACCGATGCAATAGAAGTTACATACGAAAGTATATAGGCAGAGAGAAAATGGGAAAAGTAATATTAGCAGGAGCAGGACCGGGAGATACGGGACTGCTTACTTTAAAAGCATATAAATACATAAGAGAGGCAGATTGTCTGGTATATGACAGGCTTATGTCTCCTAAGCTTCTGGAGCTTGCAAGGACAGACTGCGAGCTTATTTATGTTGGAAAAGAAAATCATAAGCATGTGGTAAATCAGGACGGAATCAACGAGATATTATTCCAGAAATCAAAGCAGCATGAGCTTGTCCTAAGGCTTAAGGGTGGCGACCCATACGTCTTTGGAAGAGGTGGAGAAGAAGCTCTCTATCTGACAGAGAGGGGGGTGCCGGTAGAGGTAGTGCCGGGAGTCAGCTCGTCAATTGCAGCCCTTGCAGACGCAGGGATACCAATTACCCACAGAGGCGTGGCAAAGGGCTTTCAGGTGATAACAGCCCACAGCAGGAAGGACGAGGAAGCAGATATAGATTACTCACTTCTCACAGACGAGACCATAACCTGTGTTTTTCTCATGGGCTTACAGCATGTAGAAAGCATTGCGGCAGGACTTATGAGAGCAGGAAGGCGTGAGGATACTCCTATAGCGGTAATCTCAAATGGAACCCTGCCGACGCAGAATAAGTGTGTCGGGACACTTAAAAATATCGGGGCGAAAATGAAAGAGGCTCATTTAAAATCTCCTGCTATAATTGTGGCTGGGGATGTGGTAAATATGAGTGACGAGCTGGACTTCTTTGAGAAGCGTCCTCTGTTTGGGGAAAAAATAATAGTGCCATATATTGAGGACATGGATGGTGTTGAATCTCAAAATCGTGATGAGTCTCTTATGGGGGGGGGATTTGAGTCAGGAGGAATGACGTCAGGCATTCTGCCACAAGATATGGCTGGATATGAAATACAAGGGTATGGTAACAGGCTGGTATCAAGCCTCGAAGAACTTGGCGCAGATGTGCTTGGTGTTAAAGTTGGCAGAATACAGCCTGTAATCGTAAGTGATTTTGAGGAACAGATTTGTAGTGCAGACTGGCTTATTTTTACCAGCAAAAATGGGGTCAAATCATTTTTCTATAATATGAAGTGCGCAGATGTGGATGTTAGGAAGCTGGCTGGCTGTAAGTTTGCAGTTGTGGGCAGGCACACAGCAGAGGAACTTGAGAAACACAATATATACCCAGACTTTATTCCAGACACAGCGACCGGGGAGAGTCTTGCAAAGGAGTTTACGGAAAGCATATTGCAGTCAGATAATGAGTCAAATATAGAAAATGTGACAGATACAGGAAATATCTTAAGTGTAGATAATGTGTTAGATGCATATAATGCTTCGACTAAAAATAAAAACCTGCATAAAGGTAATACCCATATCAAGGTCTGTATGTTTGCTGCAAAGGAAGCATCGACAGATATAGAAAATATATTGGGCAATCATTGTGATTTCCATAAAGTTACAGCCTATGAAAATATAGCACTTCCAATATCAAGTGACATATTTGAGCCAATCATGGAATCAGATGGTCAGGAGGCAGAAGCTGTTTTTACCAGTACTTCAAATGTAAGGAGGCTGTATGGGGCTCTGCCAGAGCAGCTTGTAATCTCAAAGGCATATTCTATAGGGGAGAAAACCACCAACGCATTGAAGGAGCAAAAGGCAGGACAGATTATAGAGGCAGAGGAATGCTCATATGAAGCAATATTGAAAGAAATTATAAGGTAATAAACTGTGGTATAGAAATGGATAAAATAAAATGAAACGAATAGATTTTGAACACGGAACAGTAGTAGGAAACATACTGGGTGCGGCACTTCCCATGCTTGTAGCACAGATTTTAAACCTCCTGTACAACATCGTAGACCGTATATATATTGCCAGAATCCCGGATGTGGGAACTGCGGCACTAGGCGCGGTAGGACTCTGCTTTCCACTTATAGTGATTATCAGCGCATTTGCTAATCTCTTTGGAAGCGGCGGTGCACCATTGTTTTCCATCTACAGAGGAGGAAAGAAGGAAAAGCAGGCTGTGCATGTCATGAATACATCCTTTACCATGGTGTGCGTTAGTGCAATCTTACTCATGTTAGCTGGACTAATCTTTGCCCGCCCGCTTCTGGTATTGTTTGGAGCATCGGAAACAGCACTTCAATATGCATACCCATACATGATGATATATATGCTTGGCACACTGCCATCCATGCTGGCTATAGGAATGAATCCTTTTATAAACGCACAGGGCTATTCTGTCATAGGAATGTTTTCTGTTGTAATAGGAGCCATGGCGAATCTGATATTAGACCCGCTCTTTATATTTGTGTTTAGCTTTGGCGTAAGAGGAGCGGCAATCGCAACGGTTTTGTCACAATGCCTTTCAGCTTTGTTCGTCCTGTTTTTCCTTACGAGAAAAGCAGAGTTTAAGGTTCGATTCCTCAAAAAAGATGAGATAAGAGAAAGTATAGGTTATGCAAAAAATATAGTAAGTCTTGGAACTGCAGGCTTTATCATGCAGGTTACAAACAGTCTTGTGTCAATATGCTGCAACAATGTCCTGTCCGTCACCGGAGGAGACATATACATATCCGTAATGACAATTGTATCAAGTGTCAGACAACTGGTAGAGACACCGATATATGCCATAAATGAAGGAACCTCCCCGGTGCTAAGCTATAATTATGGCGCCAGACGTCCATCGCGAGTGCGCAAGTCAATGCTTGTAATGGGATTTATGATTTTTGCATATACAGCGGTAATGTGGAGCATTATCATAATAATACCAGAGGTCTTAATCTCAGTGTTCAGCTCAGATAGAGCCTTAATAGGAGACGCAGTGCCAGCACTCAAGCAGTATTTTGCAGCCTTCATCTTTATGGATTTTCAGTATATAGGACAGACTATATTTAAGTCCTTAAATAAAAGGAAGCAGGCTATATTTTTCTCCCTGCTTAGAAAGGTATTTATAGTGGTGCCACTCACATATATTATGCCATATGCCCTGCACATGGGAACGGATGGAGTATTTCTGGCAGAACCGGTATCGAATATAATCGGAGGAAGCTTATGCTTCATCACAATGCTTTGCACCATACTGCCTGAACTCAAGAGGATGGCGCAAAATACATAAAACCTGCCACTGGCAGTTTCTCTGGATGCATGGCAACCGGCAGCTTTTATTGCATACTTTGGTATAAAAAATGACTCGGACTTTAAATCCGAGTCATTTTATTATCCCAGCAAAGCCTTGTCCGAAGCAAATTCCTCTCCAGACACCTCCTCAAACTTGAGGAGCAAATCCTCCACAGTGAGATTCTTTTTCTCTTCACCAGAGATGTTCAGGATTACCTGACCATTATTCATCATAATAAGACGGTTTCCATGCGCTATCGCATCACGCATATTGTGTGTGACCATCATAGCTGTAAGTCCATTCTCTTTTATGATTTTATCAGTGAGAGTGAGTACTTTTGATGCTGTCTTTGGGTCAAGGGCTGCTGTGTGCTCGTCTAAGAGCAGTACCTTTGGTTTCTGTAATGATGCCATAAGCAGTGTCACAGCCTGTCTTTGTCCACCAGAGAGAAGTCCGACCTTTGAAGTCATTCTATCCTCAAGTCCCAAATCAAGCTCCTTTAAGAGCTCGTGGAAATATTCCTTTTCCTTTTTGGTAATTCCCCAGCTAAGCCCACGTCTTTTGCCACGCCTTGCGGCAAGGGCGAGGTTCTCATCAATCTGCATTGTTGCTGTGGTTCCTGTCATAGGATCCTGAAAGACCCTGCCAAGGAAGGAAGCACGCTTGAATTCAGGGAGACCTGTTACATCTACACCATCAATAATAATTGAGCCCTCGTCTACAGGCCAGCTGCCGGCAACTGCATTAAGCATGGTGGATTTGCCTGCCCCATTTCCGCCGATAACAGTTACAAAATCACCCTCGTCAAGCTGTAGATTTACGCCGTTTAGAGCATGCTTTTCATTGATTGTTCCAAGGTTAAAGGTTTTGTGTACATTTCTGATTTCTAACATCTATCTGCCCTCCTTAGCATTTAGTGCCATTGCAGAGCGTTTTCCTGCTTTTTTAAATGAAGCCTTGCTCTGTCCTTTTAAATATGGAACGGCAAGGAAAATGGCAACGATTATAGCTGTAAAGAGCTTTAGGTCGTCACTTGGCATCTTAAGCCAGAGTACGATTCCGATTACGATATAGTAGATAATACCGCCAATGATAACGAATATAAGCCTTGTCATAAAGTTCATATGTCTGCCAAGGATTGCATCACCGATTACTTCGCCTATGATGACTGCTGCCAGGCCGATAACGATTGCTCCTCGTCCCATATTTACATCCGCAAATCCAGAGTACTGTGATAAGAGTCCGCCGGATAAAGCGACAATGGCATTTGAGAGGGACAGTCCTATTAGCTTCATATTGTCAATGTTGATTCCCTGTGCCTTGCTCATGGCTGGATTACAGCCTGTAGCACGGATTGCAGAACCCTGCTCAGTACCGAAATACCAGTAGAGTATTGCAATGATTGCAGCGGCAAAGAGAATACCGATGATGATTGCATTTGTCAGCGAGCGGGATGTAATAATCAGGTTGTATTTATCCACGCTCAATGCCTGATTGGCATGGCGGTCCATAATGTTTAAGTTTATGGAGTAAAGTGCAATTTGTGTGAGTATTCCGGCAAGAATAGGTGGAATACCAAGCTTGGTGTGGAGCAGGCCAGTGCAAAGTCCGGCAAGCAGACCAGCAAGGCAGGCACACAGCAGCGAAAACCAGATATTGTGACCATTTACAGTCATCATAACTGTTACAGCACCACCCGTTGCAAAGGAACCATCAACAGTTAAATCTGCAAAATCCAGCAGACGGAAGGTTATGTATACACCGAGTGCCATAATGCCCCATATAAGACCCTGAGCTATGTTGCCGGGAAGGGCATTGGTGAATGCCGCCGGATTTAATGTTGAAAAATAATTAAGCAGGTTCATTGTATTCCTCCTGATTTTTATTCTACTGAGATTTCCTCATAATCATCTGGAACAGTGACTCCAAGGGCATCTGCACGCTCTGGGAGATATTCTTTTGTAAACTTAGGAGCAGTCTTCACTTTCATTGTAGAAACGTCTGCACCATTTACCAGAATATCGTAAGCCATCTCACCGGTTGTGTAGCCCAGGTCATAGTAGCTGATTGAAAGTGTAGCGACACCACAGCCCTTTGCGATTCCTTCCTCACCGGCAAAAATAGGTACCTTAGCCTGTGAAGCAACATTGTTGATGGCCTCTGTGCATGAAGCGGCAGTGTTATCAGTAGGAATGTAAATAGCATCGGAAGCATCACATGCACTCTGTGTTACTGCGGCAACATCATTTGTATCTGAGAAAGTGTACTCTGTCACAGTGTAGCCTTCATCCTCAAGATAGGCTGTGATGGTTGTTGACTGATAGATACTGTTTGGCTCAGAAGAACAGTAGATGATACCAATGTTTTTTGCATCAGGGAAAAGCTCCTTAATGCATTTAGCCTGCTCATCAAGAGGAGCAAGGTCTGTTGTACCAGAAATATTTTTACCGGTTGTTCCTGTCCAGTCTGACATATCAAGGGCAGTAGCATAGTCTGTGATAGAAGTTCCAAGAATTGGAATAGTATCTGTTGCAGCTCCGGCAGCCTGAAGTGCGGCTGTGGCATTTCCAAGAATCAAATCATAGTCATTTGTGACAAATGTGGTACAGATAGTAGAGCAGGTAGGTGCGTCTCCAGCAGCGTTCTGCTCATCAAATTTCACATTGTCCCCGAGCTTGTCAGTAAGGGCATCCTTAAATCCCTGTGTAGCGGCGTCAAGAGCCTCATGCTGTACGAGCTGGCAGATACCTACAGTGTAAGTCTTGCCAGAAGCGTCTGCTGACTCTGAGCCAGAACCTGCTGCTGAACCTGCAGCGGCATCTCCACAGCCGGCAAGTCCCAGTGTCATTGCTGCTGCGAGAGCAAGCGATGTCAAAACTCTAAATCTTTTCTTCATAATAATTCCTCCTTACTCAGCACTTTAAAGCGTTGATGTATCAATTAGATAAATTATATTAACTAATTGATTGTAAGTCAAGAATTAGATTTATTTGTCATAAGCTTTTTACTATCCATTAGTTTTTCCAACTATAAGTGCAAAATAGCCCCAGTCCCAGATTGGAGCTTCAAAGCTGTTTTCAAGATATTCGTATATGTCATCATTTTCGTAGCCTGTCATGCGGGATAAAATCACTATATGCTGACGGATTGTCTCATAGTCTGGAATTATTTTATTGACATGTGCTGCATTAAGGGCAGCCCCTGGCTTAATGTCAGACTCCACAGACAAATTCTGGGAATATGAATTCATATCCAGCCTGCTGAGAAAAAGGCTGTGCCGGATGGCTGCATATTCTATGGCAATCCATTCCATATGTATAAGCATGTCTTCCAGATTATCATCTGGCATGAACAGGTCAGAGAATATCTCATTTGCGAGGAAATTGACGAATAATGTGGTGTATGAATTTACAACATTGCTGCTTTGCTTTGCGATCCCAGTGTTTAAAGTATCACAGGTGTTTATCCTGTTACTGGTGCTTAAGCTATTTAGGACAGAAGTATAGCAGTATTCAAGATTTACTAACTTATCATGTGGCATATCAGACACAAGCTCCGCCTTGTCCATAAGCGGAGTCAGAAAATCAGAATACAGCCCCTCTGCCATATAGTTGACAGCTAAGTCCTGTAATAATTCGTTACATTCACTTATGGTATCGCTGACAGGCAGGTCAACATCATCTATTGCATTTTTAAGTGCCTGTAATGAAGCTGCTGAAAAATACTCATCCACTAAAGCCTCTGTGACAGCAGGCTGCCTGTACAATTCCAGCAAAATATAGAAGCTTTCGAGGAGAGCTTCTTCTATAGACACAGCCTGGTTTTGCAGCAGTCTTATGATGTTGTTTCTTATCCTAAACATATTTATATATGTAGTTGTTTCCTGTGAAGAAGCTGCAGGTGAAGAAACATCAATTGATAATTTATTGTCAAAGACATTAACTGTATATTCACTGCTATTGCAGAAAATCTCAGGAAAGACAATAGGTTTATCCTTCCACAAATCAATCACGGCAGGACAGCAGGGCATAAGCATAGCTTCTCTATGAGTCTTAAAATCATGAAATTCCCGTGGAAATGTGGTGCATGTATCTGAAAGCACAGAATCACCATAAGCAGTGACCAGACGGCACAGCTTTTTATCAGAGAGAAAAGGACAGCGGTGGTTTTCATCCAATCTTATGATACGCTGTCCATCCTTTTTCTCTGTATATGAACTTAGATTTTTTCTGGATTTTGCCATGCCATCAGGTGGCAATAACCTTTTCCAGCTAAGATTTGTCTCAGTATCTATGGAGATTTTCCACTCCTGGCAGCAGGTTATAGTGCATTTGTCTGCAATGCAGGTGAATTTGTCGTAGTAAGCTGGTTTTGCCAGAAGCGGTGTATTTTTCTCCATAATAGTTCTCCCTCATTTTTATAGGAAAATATTACTTCAAAATAGTGCCATCTGCAAGGGTGATTGTATTGCAAGGGGCGAACTTTAAATGAAATTTAAATATAGAAAAGTATTGTTATTTTTATTATGTATGCGTATAATAAGCTTAAGAGCGAATAGTTCTTCTTCATCATAATATTTGATGAGTCCTGTGACGGTTCCGACAGGACGGTAAAATAAAAAATGACCGAGCGATGAGTCCTGTGACGGTTCTGACAGGACGATAAAATAAAAAGTGACCGAATGATGAAGCTGACCTACGAGAGGCTTAAAAGTCTCTCGTTTTCTTTTTACTCAATCGAGTAGATGTTCCCAGAAGGAGAAAACTGAATGAATTTACCAGAGAATGATTACCAAATTCTTAGATTGACGGATGATTTTTATAATATGTATCGAAAAGTCTCTCTTTTCTTTATTTGACAGGTTTGCGGTATTGACCAAACGCATCCTGTAATTTACAATTGAGACAGAAACGTGAGTGGCACAGAAAATGCATTTTTCTATTGCCACATATGGGGAAATCTTTTAGTGGGGAGAAGAAAGATGAGGGTAAAATTAAATAATGAGCACAAAGGACACCACGGCTAAAAAGTATATGAGCAACAATAAGCGTTTTGCTGATTTGTTTAATAATATAGTTTTTGGTGGCAGACAGATTATTTCCGCAGATGAACTGGTCGAAAAAGATAGTACAGAGCTTATTTCATTTTTTGATGAGGCTGGTACAAAGAGCATTAAATTGCAAAAGTGGAGAGATTTGCTAAAAATGGTAACAATAAAAAGCACAGACGAGGTTATCATGGCGATTCTGGGAATAGAGAATCAGAGCGATGTTCATTACGCTATGGTAATCAGAGATATGCTTTATGATGCAATGAGCTATTCAAAGCAGGTTGAAGATGCTGCGAAGAAACATCGTAAATTACGTGACACGGATACGTCATCTGAGTTTTTATCTGGATTTACAAAGAAGGATAAGCTCAAGCCTGTCATAACACTGACCATTTACTGGGGAATGGAGGAGTGGGATGCTCCAAGAAATCTGTATGATATGCTGAACACAAATAATACAGATGTATTGAAGTTTGTAAACAACTATAAACTCAATCTGGTAATCCCGCAGGAGTTGTCTGATTTTTCTGGTTTTCACACGGAGCTTGGGAAGTTATTCAACATTTACAAGTATGCAAAAGACAAGAATGCTATGGATAAGCTTCTGAAAAACAGCGCATACAAAAGTGTAAAGATTGAAACTGTAGATATGATGAATACATTTTTGGGGATTAAAATTCCAATAAATAGTTTGAACAAAGAGGAGGCGATTGATATGTGCAAGGCATGGGACGAACAACGTGCAGAAGGACGCGAAGAAGGACGCATCGAGGGTCTGATTGAGGAAAGAATCCATACGCTGCTTGAGTTTGACAAGACACCAGATGAATGTATTAACGATATAATAAAGAGGTATGGGCTTTCAGAAGAGGACGCAAGAAACTACTTTGACAAGTTTGCGGTTGCGCAAGTGTAAGAATAAAATAGTGAATTGATATATGAGGGATTGTAGAGATACAGTCTCTCTTTTCTTTATTTACATACAATGCTACAATCTATAATAGAATAAAAGAAAAGAGAAAAGGTATTTATGAAAATTCATATTACAACTCTAAATAACATGGGTGGCACAGCAACACAAGCTCATAGAAGAGTATTAAAAACAGCACAAAGTATTGGCTGTCATGAAATGGGAATGGCAAAATATCACTTAGAACCGGATTTTATCAAGGAGATAGATAAGAGACTGGATGGTATAATTGCACCGCTGAATTTAGGTGATGTGGTAATATTTCAATACCCTAGCTGGATTGGACCAAACTACGATGAGTGCTTTGTAGATAAGGTAAAATCATATAGAGATACTAAACTGATTATATTTGTACAGGATGTCCAGAAGCTGATGTTTAATTCAGAACAATCCATCATGGATATAGAGATTAGAATCATGAACAAGGCTGATTTGTTGATTCTGCCGTCAGATAAGATGTATCAGTACTTAAAAGATAATGGATTGAAAGATAAGAAAGTTATCTATCAGACTATATGGGATATGCCATCAGATATTTGTTTTGATAATCATGATACAAAAAGGGTATTTCATTTTACGGGAGAATATAGTCGTTTTCCATTTTTAGCAGACTATAAAGGAAGAACCCCAATCCTGCAATATGCTGCGTCAAAACCAGTCAGACCAGATGATGAGAGTTTTACATGGAAAGGCCTTTATGAACAGGAAAATCTAATGTACGAGCTTTCAAAGGGAGGATTTGGACTGGTATGGAGCGATGAAGAATACTTCAAACGATATTATTCAATGAATCAGCCTTATAAACTGGGAACTAACCTGGCAGCTGGCATACCTGTTATTGTGAAAAAAGGCTGCGTCCATGAAGAATTTGTGTTGAAAAATGGATTGGGATTTGCAGTTGATACATTGGAGGAGGCTGACAGAATAGTACAGAATATTTCGGAAGAAGATTATAGAAAATTATATTC
>ERZ1034946.1056-NODE-1056-length-10294-cov-24.451411_pt1 | contig 10294 bp, 5 predicted proteins | sample MGYA00520591_ERZ1034946 | MGnify/ENA primary metagenome ERZ1034946 (study PRJEB33766, sample SAMN09781753) | gut metagenome | biome: gut microbiome | host: Homo sapiens | place: Madagascar | study: EMG produced TPA metagenomics assembly of the PRJNA485056 data...
GAATCTCATAAGTCACACTGGCTGTCACACCACCCACTGTGATGCTTGCGGTATAAGCACCGACATTGGTGGGATAGGAACCGTCAGGGAGTGTAGCACCCTGTCCGTTTCCAACCGTGTAGCTGATTGTGGGATCCTTCTCACCGGTGAGCAGTTTGTTCTCAAGTATTGCCGTTTTGTTGCTGCCATCGTAGATCAGAGTATTCTCCTCAGGTGCCTTGATGGTCACGCTGCCGCCGTCAATGTTGGGACAGTTCGTTGTATTAACGCAGGTGGCGGTAATCGACTTGCCGTCTGCGCCCGGCTTGTATTTCCAACTGTGCTGGTGGGTGCTAAGGTACAGATTACCCTGCTCATCCTTTGTAACCAAATAGCTGCTATTCTTCGTGTTCGGCTTGAAAATCTCGGTATAGTTTACCGAACCGGTTGCTCCGGAAGCAATCTGAACCGGAGCCTTTGGCCTGGGGCGATTGTTAGTAGCCACACCAATACTTGCAGCATTCGTCAGACTTGGATCAATGTGGATAATTGATTTTGAGTTTTCATCCTTTTCGTACAGGAAAACATCATTTTCGGTGTTGCCTATAATCTTTGCCGTGCCGCCGACCGTCATTGTAATCTCCGCAGGAATATCTGCCCCTACTCTATTGCCGGTGATAGCGCCACCATACATATTGAACGCACCGGCACTGGCGTCCTGACACACACCAGCATCCGTTCCGGTGATTGTGCCGCCATACATGGTGAATTTAGGAATGCCATTGTAAGCCTTGAACTGCACACCATAAGACTTCTGATCTTTTGAGGTGATAGTACCGTCCTCGTGGTCACACAGTGTCAGATTGCCCTTCGCGAGAACAGCAATCGTCGAAGCATAATTCTGTGCTAAATTGGTGATGCTCTTTCCGTTCAGACAGAGATTTACGTCACCGGAGATTTTAATCGTACCGGCAAACGTAATATTGTCCAGTAAGTAGTAGTTTCCAGTAGGAAGCACATATTCCATCCCTTTTGTGCCATTACTACTGCTTACTATCGTTCCACCACACATCATCTGCTGTGTATCTGCATTATAGGTCAGTGGAGTCCACAGAACATCGTCATGTTTAGTCTCGTGGCTGCAACTTGCGCCACAGATTGCATGCTCATGCAGCTCACCGTTTACCACATACAGACTGTTATCGATGTTCTTCACGCTGTATGTGTTGCTGCTATTATTGTCGATGGTGAATATACCTACAATATCTTCTGTCAGAGTAACACCTGTGGCTGCCTCGGCAAATTTCGCAAAATCTCCAGCCGCAGGCAGCTTTTCCAGCGTCACACCAATGTTCGCACCATCCGTCAGGTTTTTGACAGTGTAACCATTACTTGAGCCGACGGTGATAGTCTTGCCGCCGGGCAGATAAACATTGCCATTGGTGTTGCCGGTAATGTTAACGTCCCCGCTGACTTTCATGGTTTTAACGCTCCCAGCTACATACACACCACCACCTTTGACATTCGCCTTATTACCGGTGACATGCCCACCACTCCATTCGACGTCATGAGTACCTTGCACGGCAACACCGCCACCATTGTCCTTAGCTTGGTTATTAATGATGCTGCCTCCACGCATGTCGAAGTCACAATCATCCATGGCAACACCGCCGCCGTTGGCAGTTGCATTGTTGTCTTTAATACTTCCGCCCAACATCCAAAAGCAGCCAACGAGGTTTGCCTCATCACTCTTACCTACACATCCAGCAACACCGCCGCCATAGCTTGCACTGTTGTTTGTAATGCTGCCGCCATACATGTAGAAGGAACCACCTGTCAAATACACACCGCCGCCGTTGGCATCAGTGTTGTTGGCATCAGTGTTGTTGCCAGTGATGTTTCCACTATACAGGCTAAGGTCACTGAAAGGTTTTAAATATACGCCACGGCCTTTCATACCGATAGAATGGGTAATCTCTCCTGTGTTGTTACCGCTGCCGTTACAGTCACAAAGTGTAAGTGAATCCCCATGTTTTCCTTCACCTACGGTAATGGTGTCAAAATTGCCGTTAGCTGTGATGCTGTAACCATTCAAACAAAGTGAGATGTAGTCTGTCGGATTCCAGCTCTTATTATTCAGAACAATATTATTCGTTAAATAGTAATACTGTCTGTTTGAGCTACTACTTCCACCCGTAATCTTGCGCAGATCCTCTTCTGTCCCGATCGCAGTCCACAGCACATTTTTGTGATTCTTACTCTCAGTGCAGTTCGGCGTGCCGCAGATGCCATGCACATGTAATTCGCCGTTTGAAAAGTTGACAGCGTTGTCTAACGCATACTTGTAATAGTCGGTATCGCTGTTGAAAGCTTTCAGGTCATCCGCTTTCAGTGTGTACTTATCGCTTGCAGCCTTGGCGATGACAACTCGCTCACCCACGGCGAGCTGCTGTCCCATGGTCACGCCAATCTTGGCGGAGCTGTCCAGCCCTTCCGCACCGATGAGAATGGTCTTGCCTCTGGGCAAATAGACATTGTTACTTTTTGAATTCACATAATTGTCGGTGATTCGCGCCGCATCGAACACAATAAACTTGCCGTAATAGTTCTCAAAAATATATACACCACCGCCGTCTTTGCAAGCGGCGTTGCTTGAGATCATACCACCGGACATGATAAACTTCATTTTTCCATTTGCACTCTTCAGCAATATACCACCACCGTTACCATTAGCGGAGTTCCTAACGATATTACCACCAGATATAGTGAAATTTACTGACTTATTAAGTGCAGATTCATAGTATATACCACCACCACTAGACATTGCATAGTTGCTGTCAATACTACCACCGGATATAACGAAGTCGGTGTTATCTTTTGCATACACACCGCCGCCGTTACCGCTGTAGGATACTTTGTTATTAGAGATACTGCCGTTATACATGTAAAAATCACCACCATCTACGTATACACCGGCACCATTACCTTTGGTAATCTCGTTTTTGGTAATTTCGCCGTTATACAGTATCAATGTACCCAAGGACATTATCCCTCGTCCCGTTTTATACTGCGCATGGGTAATCTTGCCGGCCACCTTCTGACAGTCGGTGATAATCAGCGTCATATTTTTTTCAACCTTAATGGCATCAGCCTCTGCTGCACAGGTGATTGTTTTTCCATTTAAACAGAGTGCTACATTATTATTGCAGGTCCATGTTCCATTCAATTTAACATTGTCTGTCAGGTAATAATAGCCCCCACTCTTGATCTCAGTCAGATTGGAAACACCTATCCATGTCTGATTCCCATGATTTTTGCTGTCACCACAGGTTGCGCCGCAAACGGGATGCCGATGCGGTTCGGTCGCCGACAATTTCACCACGCCACCCACAAGAACCGGATAGAGATTCTCTTTATCACTGTAAATATGATCCAAATCTTCTTCGGTCAGGTGACCGCCACCCCCAGTCTCCACAGCTACCCCAGCAACCGACACAAGGCTGCTCCCGGCGGGCGTATCCTGGGTGGATACGCCGATTTTGCCGGTGAATTGGGATGATTTTTTGCTAATATGAATGTACTGACCGCTAGTCAGATAGACATTGTTCTGTGCGCCTTGACACCAGTTGTTCCAGACCTGAGGAGCACCGCCGGCAATTTTAAAAGTACTATTTTCTACATAGACGCCGCCACCATTCTCGGTTGCCGTGTTATTGGTAATCTGCGCATTGCCGCTCATGGTAACCTGACCGTTTTTACCTACATACACAGCACCGCCGCTAGCGGCTTTATTGCCGCGGATTTCCGCATCATCGGACATAATTAAGCGGTTGCCTTCTCCTTCGTAGTCGGCATATATATATACACCGCCACCTGATGCCTGCGATTCGGCGAGAGCAATGTTGTCACTAATCTGTGCATTGCCGGACATGTTCATGACGCTTTTGTTCGACAACAGTACACCGCCACCACCAGCAGAGACCATGTTGTCGCTGATTACACCACCATACATGTTAAATGTGCTACCGAGCGCAGCGACGCCACCACACCAACTTGCAGCATTGCCACTGATTGCACCGCCATACATATTAAATGTGCTATCATGCACATACACACCGGCGCCATAATAGCTGTGGGGCTGCTCATGACCACAAATAGTTCCACCGTACATGGTAAAAGTGGCGTTATTATCCACTTCCACACCTAAATCCGACGTTCTCACGCTGTGAGTGATAACTCCACCGGTAACGGAGATGCGGTTCTCCGTATTTTCCACGCACGGCACCCATCGAGTGAAATTATTTTCCACGCTTTTGATGAAATAGTGCGTACTCGCACTACTATTGCAGTCACAGAGAGTAAATTGTCTATCCGCTCCCTTGATCTCAATGACAGCAAAATTCCCGTTTGCCGCAATGCTGTGACCATTCAGACAAAGCACCACGTTATTGTTCGGTTCCCATGTCCTCGTTGTCTCGATATCCTGTGTCAGGTAGTAATATCCTTCCGTTGCATCTTGCAGTGCTGCTTCGCTGTCTATGGGCTTCCACTCTGTCACAATGCTATGCTTATTCTCATCTGTGCATGTCACGCCGCAGATGGGATGGTCAGCATGCTGACCTTCCGCCACCGTCATCGGAACCGTCATCGGTGCATTCATCGCCTCAGAAATGGCATGAAGTCGTTTCATATCCAGTTCTGCGATCTGCTCCTTGGTCAGTTCCGCCATAGCCTCGTCAATCGCTTCCAGCTGCGCACAGACACTTTCTGCATTTTCTTCCGTCACTGTCTCCGGCAGAGCGTCAATCAGTGCCTGTACCTTCTGCACTGCTGCCTTCTTCTCATCGTCTGCCCCGGTGTCCTGCGTGCCGGCATCACTATCGCTGATGCTTTCAGCGGTAGGTTCCACAGGGGCTGCTACCTGCTGTTCCTCCTGCTCTTCCGCAGGGTCACCCTGCTCTGCCACCACATCCGGTTCCTGCGCCAGTGCCGTCATCGGCAGCGTTGAGAAGCAGAGAATCAATGTCAGTATCATACTCAATACTCGTTTTTTCATGGAGTCCTCCCTCTTGGGTATCCTATTTTCGAAATGTTCAGACCGGTAACTGCCGGGTCTGTAAACCGTGCTCCTTTTTCGGGCACAGCAACACCCATTGTTTGAAGGAAGTGTAACATATTTCCATGAAAAATTATGTTTTATGACATGAAATGACAAAAATTTGTAGTGAATTACAGTTTGCTGTCAAAACACACGCGAAATAATTCATAAAACACATATACCACCAGCCCTATCAGAGAAGCTGCTGCGTACAGATATACCGGCACAGTAGAAATCGTCCCTATTCCTGCCAACGGATGATCCGGCATACAAGTATTCCTTGAAAAAGTCTCCCGTCTATTATATGATAAGGAAGTCGGAAGACGCGGAAATCCGTTGTTTTTTCAATAGAATCCTTGATTTCTATATTTTATAACATTTATGTACAGAAAGGTTTTCACCTATGTGGATTGCAAATCATTGGAAAGATTATGAAGTGCTGGATACCTCCGGCGGAGAGAAATTAGAACGTTGGGGAGATTATATTCTGGTGCGCCCGGATCCCCAGGTCATCTGGAAGACGCCTCACGATCATAAGGGCTGGAAGCAGAAAAACGGTCATTACCACAGAAATGCGAAGGGCGGCGGCGAATGGGAATTTTTCCATCTGCCGGATGAATGGGCGATTCATTACACCCTGCCCTTCCAGGAAGCGCAGCCTGGCAGGCAGAATCCTCTGACTTTTCATCTGAAGCCGTTCAGCTTCAAACATACCGGTTTGTTCCCGGAGCAGGCGGTCAACTGGGACTGGTTCTCCGGTCTGATCCATGATGCCGGCCGTCCCGTGAAAGTACTGAACCTCTTCGCCTACACCGGCGGTGCTACCGTATCCGCCGCTGCTGCGGGAGCTGCCGTGACTCACGTGGATGCGTCCAAGGGTATGGTCAGCTGGGCAAAAGAGAACGCTGCTGCCAGTGGGCTTGCCGATGCTCCCATCCGCTGGCTTGTGGATGACTGCATGAAGTTCGTCGAGCGTGAGATCCGCCGCGGCAACAAATACGACGGCATTATCATGGATCCTCCCTCTTACGGAAGAGGTCCTAAGGGTGAGATCTGGAAAATAGAAGATAATATCTGGGATTTCGTAGGACTGACCGCACAGCTGTTATCCGATGATGCGCTGTTCTTCCTGATCAATTCCTACACTACAGGCTTGCAGCCCGCCGTGCTGTCCTATATGATGAATTCCACCCTGACGAAAAAGTTCGGCGGTCATGTGGAAGCTCAGGAGATCGGTCTCCCCGTTACCGAGAGTGGTCTGGTGCTGCCCTGCGGTGCTTCCGGACGGTGGCAGCGATTATAAAGATCTGTACTTGAAAATGATAAGATTAAAAATACCGCCTGTAGATAATCATAGCATCTACAGGCGGTATTTTACAGCACATACTTCCTAAGCACCGGAATCTTGCGCAGCACCCATGCGGTAATCGTCGAAAGCAACAGTACAACAATGCAAAACGCAAACAGCAGTAAGAGCAGTACGATATTACCTGTCACGGCGTTTTCCACACCACACCGCTTAAGCAATGTAAACGGTGTAATTTTCATGAATTTGTAGAACAGATTGATATATACCGGATGTACCAGGTATACCGCAAAGCTTAACATTCCCGGTTTCTGCCAGGGAATCTCACAGCGATGTCCAACGGCTCCGTTGCTTCCCTGCTGTCCCATGGCAAACAATAGTAACGCCAGTACTACCGTAAACGGATAATTGTATGCCATCTGCACCGGGAAGCCCACCACTGCTCTGCTGAATATCATCCCCAGTGTCAGAACAACTGCCACAGCCGGTAAATATCTGTTTTTGCTTCTATTGACTGTTCCGGTCACTTCGTTTTCCATTCTTGTGTTGTCCCCACAGACTTCTCTCCTTGCGAACAGATATCCACATACATAATACAGGAGATAAACACTTCCCTCCGGCAATACCGGAAGCTTGCTGCCTGTGACTCTGTTCAGAAAAGGCACCACACTGCTCCCCAGAAAGATTACGGTCAGCAAGCCCCGGATACACCACACCGGAAGGATCTGCAGCACCTTCTTCAAAAGCGGTGTGATCAAATACAGGAACAGAATCAGGTAGAGATACCACATATGCGACCAGGTACGTCCTGTCAGCGTCATCCACACCGCTTCCGGAAGCATGCCGATGCGGAAGGTCTGTTCCGTCACCACCAGTTCGGAAGCTGCATACGGAACGCCGAATAGGAGGATCGCCAACGCAATCCTCCTGCAATATTTCCCTATCATGACCGGATAAGTCAATTCTCTCTCCGGATGCAAAAACAAATATCCGGAAATCAATAGAAATACGGGGACACACCAGGTCACCAGATCCATGATCGATAAAACGAGTCCCCGATATTCCGGCACTATCGACGCATCTGTCACATCTGTCGCACCTGTCAGAACGTGCATCATCACTACTGCACAGGTCGCCAGTACCCTGAGTATATCCAGGAATTGTTTTCTCGGCCGGGATGTGCCGTTTGTCATGTTTCTCCCATCTCCTCCATCAGGCGCATGCCTGCAGTATCTGTCACAGGAAGGGAAAATACAATGCTCTTCGCCTTGCTCTCCAGTCCTGCCTTCTCCATTATAGCACGCATGATGTCATTTTTCTGCTCACTTTTTACCACAATGAACAACATTTCTTTCTCCGGCACCAGTGTCACACCCAGAAACTGCTGTGCATTCTCCGTTCCGGTTCCTTTGGCATGAATGACAGTACCGCCGGCTGCATGTACTTCCCGTGCCGCGTCCATGACCAGTTCCGTATATCCATGATTAGCTATCACTACCAAAAGCTCATTTTTCGTCTCTTTCAATGCGGACTCCTCTCCTTTTACAAACGCCTGCCCACAGGTTAAATAATGCAGCGCTTTCTTACCGCCGATGCTGCTCACGGGAATGATAAAGGCGATGCCCATTCCCGGCAGATCGATCTGCAGCTTTTTCCGCAAGTTCGCTTTGATCTGTTTCCAGGCATCGTCGGTCACCAGATGGAACAGCACGCTTTTTTCCATGCCGTCCAGCCCGAAATAATCCAGGATCTCATTGGCTGCGGTTCCCATACCGACAGTGACCGTGCCGACCTGCGCTCCGTTTTCCTTATAGCATTCCACGAACTTTTTCGTCAGCTGTCTGTTCGTGATGGTGACCATCATATATAATTCACTCATGGGCGCACCTCCTACAGTTCAATAATGGCATTTTCATCCAGCGCACCAAATGCATCCGCCGCAACGGTAAAAGCTTCCGTGCCGCTCCCACGCTGTTTCAGCCGGTATACCATTCCCAGAATCTGGATCGTGATCAGCGGTGTCATGGCTACCATTGCCACCACGCCGAAAGCATCCGCCACCAGATTGCCTCCGACTGCCACACAGGCTCCCTGTGCCAGCGGCAGCAGGAAGGTCGCTGTCATGGGGCCGCTGGCAACACCGCCGGAGTCAAATGCGATGGCAGTGAAGATCTTCGGCACGAAGAAGGACAACCCGATCGCCACTCCGTAACCCGGGATCAGGAACCAGAGGATCGGGATTCCCGTCAGCACCCGGATCATCGCCAGTGCCACGGATAAGGAGACACCCACGGAAAGGCTCACGCCCATGGAGCGCGCCGAAATGGCGCCGTCCGTCAGTTCTTCTACCTGATGGTTCAGCACATAGACCGCAGGCTCCGCTTTGACGATAAAATATCCGATCAAAGCCCCCACCGGCACCAGTACCCACCTATAGGATCTGCCTGCCATGACCTGACCGAGATAATTACCGGCAGGCATAAAGCCCACATTGGCTCCTGTCAGGAACAATACCAGCCCGATATAAGTGTACACCAGACCGATGAGGATCTTCGCCAGTGTCTTCCCCGACAGACGCAGGGCAAAGATCTGGAACAGACCGAAAAACAATACAATGGGAAGTAATGAGAGTGCGATCTCTTTCATATAATCCGGAAGCCCATGGGCAAACAGCTGCGCCAGTTCCACGGAATCCGCAATCTCCGGGATCGCTGTGGGCTGATAATCTGCACTGGTGGGCTTGTAGATCAGTCCCAATACCATCACCGCAAGAATCGGACCGATGGAGCACAATGCTACCAGACCGAAGCTGTCATCCGCCGCATGGTGGTCATTACGGATGGAAGCAATACCTACACCCAGTGCCATGATAAAGGGCACAGTCATAGGTCCCGTGGTCACACCGCCGGAATCAAATGCCACGGCCCGGAAATTCTCCGGTACGAGAAATGCCAGAACGAATACTGCTATGTAGAAAAAGGTTAACAGCGGCGGCAGTGCCACGCCGATCAGCATACGCAGAAGGGCAATGACCAGGAAGACTCCCACGCCTACCGCCACTGCCAGGATCAGTGTCATGTTCGGCACCGACGGCACCTGTGTCGCCAGCACCTGTAAGTCAGGCTCGGAGATCGTGATCACGACGCCCAACAGGAAAGATAACACTACGATCAGCAGAATGTTTTTACTCTGGGTCATTCTGGCGCCCACTTTTTCTCCCATGGGGGTCATGGACATCTCTGCCCCCAGAGTGAAAAACATCATGCCTGCCATGACCATCACCGCTCCCACCAGAAAGCACAGCAGGATGCTTGAGGTAATAGGAGCAATGGTAAAGCTTAATAGGATCACGATTCCCACCACCGGCAGGACCGCTTTCAGGGATTCTGCAAATTTTTGCCTGATCTTTGGATGTAATAACTTCAATGTTTCACCGTTACCCTTTCTTCCAGTTTTTCTTATCTTAACATGAAGTAAGGGTACGCTCCTACCGTTTTAGAACAATTTATAAAATTTTCACAGCCTCTTAACAGAGTCTTTACGCCATCAGATTCCGGCCTCTTCGATCTGTTTTGCGGTAATGTCCACCAGTTCCATGCAGCGTTTTTTCTTGTTGCCGAATGCACCGGACATGCTGGACCATCCGTCGGTCAGGTCGTCCAGTACCGCATTCTTCACTACATTACCCAGTCCCGCCACTTCCGAAGAACGCATTACCTGGTATTTTGCCTTACCCACATTCATGATCCATACCTGATTGTTGCGGTCCTGCTCCGGATATACAATGACCTGATTGAATCCATGCTTTACCAGCGCCGGTGTACCGGCTTCGAATTTGATATCTTTGATTGCCTCGTAGAGCTGTTCCATGGTCTCATAATTTCCCTTTAAGTTTAATTTTGCCACCTTTA
>ERZ1034946.1058-NODE-1058-length-10257-cov-5.268477_pt1 | contig 10257 bp, 9 predicted proteins | sample MGYA00520591_ERZ1034946 | MGnify/ENA primary metagenome ERZ1034946 (study PRJEB33766, sample SAMN09781753) | gut metagenome | biome: gut microbiome | host: Homo sapiens | place: Madagascar | study: EMG produced TPA metagenomics assembly of the PRJNA485056 data...
GGAGCGCCTTTTTATGAGCAAAAGTAGTAGCGTAAGCGTTTGCCTTCTTGAACCAGGTTCAAGAAGTATCGCTCGCAAGCGAGCTCTTTTGCGAATGGCGCGTGTGAACATTCACACTCTTTGTTTTTTAATTTTGCCGGTAGATCTGTTCCCCTGTGACTGGTGTATAACGAATCAGTCCGGCAGCATCCAGATTTTCCTTATGCATATCAACTGCGGAAATCCGGTGATTTTCATAGGTTGTATAATAATAAATCCCACGATTCAGATTACAGCAGGAAGTATACAGGGTAATCTCGTATTTTCCTTCCGACACTTCACAGCATCCACGCTGTTGATCCACGGAACCTAAAATGTGGAAAAACTGACTGACACTTCCGCTTTCCGAATCGTCGGATATGGAATGCAGTCGTGTAAATGCCACCCGTGCAAAGCGAGAACTAGAAGACAGATCCCCGGGAAGTCCCAGTGCACCCATGCCACGGCTATATGCCTGCAGATCCAGCTTATCTGAAAAATGATTTTCCGGCTGGCTTGGAGACAAATGCATATATTGGTTCAGCAAAAACATCTGCTGTGGAAATGGCGGATTATTGGTCAGCACCTCTGCCGGATTGTCATACACATGCAAGCCATCTGCCATGCACTCCACCACGATACAATCTTTCGCATCTGCGATCATCCAGTGAAGCTGCGCCGTCGGAAGACTTTCATGAAACGGAGTCCCCACCAGCTGCATCTGCACCAGACAGTCTTTTGCTTCCTGCACCGTGGCACACTGACGCAAAATCCACAGAATAAATTCATACTGTGCCACATTTTTCTTTTCATTTGACAGTTCCTGATATACTGCATTTCCAACAAAATTCAGTCCTGCCATACCCAGCCCTTTTTCATTGATCGCATCATAATAAAGCGGATAATCCCCGACTACATGCGCCATTCCAAGGATCGCATAATTTTTCTCAATGGCTCCTATATAACGAAACTTCAACGGATAGTTCCTGGGAGTGATGGTCACTTCATCCCCATAGGAAAATTCGTAATCCAGTGTTCTGCCAAAATACGTATCTTTTGTTCGGTAAACTGCTGCTGTACACATGCTGCTTTTCCTCCATTTACTATATCAATTTATTCTCCTCAGAATCAATACTCATCCTCAAACACCTCTGTAAGACATTTTGCAAAAGCTTCCGGTTCATCAGAAGCAAAATTATGGTATCCCGGAACTGTCAGATACTTCCAGCCTTTTGCTTCTGCCGCCTGATGCGCCGAACGATGAAACATTCCCGTTCTGTCATCGGAACCACATGCCACCGTTACCGGAACGGATATATCAAAATCGTCCAATTTCAATCCGGAAAAGCTGTCCATTTCTTTTTCCAGAAACAGTTCCAGATTTTTCAGATTGCGGCTCTGCTGCTCCATGGACTGTCCTTCTTTCTCCCGGTTCATACCCCCCATGGCATTCACAAAATGCATCATGCAGGTGATGATCCGATGCTTCTCGGTGCCCTTTCGCAGCTTCTCCCAGAAAGCATCCTGTTCCGCTGTCAATTCTCCGCTTCCGCGCATCAGAGGTTCATGCAAAAATACCTGCCGCACCAGTTCGGGGTATTTCGTTGCCAGAGCTGCTGCCACCGCACCACCGGCACTGCAGCCAGCTACAAACACACCCGTGCTCTGGTCTGCTTTTCCATTGCTCTTACCTGTGCAACATTCATTAATCTGATTTTCTTCTCCCTTGCTCGGGGCTGCACTACATCCGTCACTCTGCAATCCTGCTTCTACCGGGCACTGCCCGTCTTCAGCCTTCCGTTTCTGCTCCAACCGAATGATCTCTGCCGCATCTTCCGCATGTGCCCAGACAGAAAAATCGTTCTCTCCCTCTGCCGCAATGCTCCGGCTGTATCCCCGCCGGTCATAACTGATCACGGTAAACGTTTCTGCCAGAAGTTTCGATGTCTCCCGGAAAAATTCACTGTCACAGGCTACTCCATGTATGAGCAGAAGGATAGGGCCACTGCCTTCCCTTCTGCAAAACAGCCTTCCATGCGCTGTCTCGATCTCATATTCCATTTTGCGCTTCCTCCATCATCTATAATTAAATATAAGATTCTTATCTGCTACCAGTAAAGCGGACATAAGCATCCCCTTACCCACCGCTCAGTGCTCTATGCACTCGAAACATTGGAATGCTTATTCTGTGTTCAAACACTGTTAGTTTAACATAGATTTGAAGTAATAGAAATGAAATCTTCTTTTGTCGGTTTTTACTTATGCGCTCTCCGTATCCTACTTCATCATAGCCAGCTTTTATATTTCCTGCTTCAGACAGGTTTTGATATCGTCCTCCGCATTGCTGATCAGATGCAGCTGGAACGTATCCACCAGATACTGCACCACATTCGGGCTTAAAAACGCCGGCAAAATCGGTCCGAGATAAATATTTTTGATTCCAAGGCTCAGCAGCGCCAGCAATACCGCCACGGCTTTCTGCTCATACCAGGACAGGATCATGGACAGCGGAAGGCTGTTGACATCCGTGTCAAAGGCATCCGCCAGTGCCGTCGCAATGCGCACTGCCGAATATGCATCGTTACACTGTCCCACATCCAGCAGACGCGGCAGCCCCGCTACGGTTCCGAAATCCAATTTGTTAAACCGGTATTTTCCACATGCCAGGGTCAGGATTACACAGTCCTCCGGCACCAGCTGTGCAAATTCCGTAAAATAGTTTCGTCCCGGCCGGGCACCGTCACAGCCGCCGATAAGGAAAAAGTGCCGGATCTGTCCGTCCTTTACTGCCTGTACGATTTCTCCTGCATGGCTTAATGTCGCCTCATGAGCAAAACCAGTCAGAAGTTCGTCCACCTGCTGATACTCCGGACAGTCAGAGGGTTCTGTCGGACGTACATCCCGATCTGTATCATATCCGCCAAGCGCCAATGCCTGCTGAATGATCTCGCTGAAATCTTTTTCCCCGCTTTCCGTTCTGGGAACATATTTCACGCCATCCCAGCCGACCACGTTTGTGCTGTATATCCGGTCTTTATAACTGTTCCGCGGTTTCATCAGACAGTTTGTCGTCATCAGAATGCAGCCCGGAATATTGTCGAACTGCTTCTGCTGCTCCTGCCATGCACCACCGAAGTTTCCCACCAGATACGGATATTTTTTCAACCCCTCGTAACCATGCCCCGGCAGCATTTCTCCGTGGGTATAAATATTGACACCGCTCCCCTGGCTCTGCGCAAGCAACATCTCCAGATCATGAAAATCATGTCCGGAAACAATGATAAACGGCCCTGCCTTCAACGTCATCGGTACGGCATGCGGCGATGGGTTACCGTAAACGGTTGTGTTTGCCTCGTCCAGTTTCTGCATGATCTCCAATGCCATAGTTCCTGTCTTCATCGCCAGCTGGATCAGTTCTTCCACCGTCAGCTGATCGTCGGTGACTGCCGCCAGTCCCTGAATATAAAAATCATCCACCGTATCACTGTAATATCCCAGTTCCCGTGCCTGGTGTCCATAGGCACTGATCCCTTTCAGACCATAGATCACCAGCTGACGAAGAGAACGGATATCTTCATCCAGATTCTGGTCATACATAATACCGGCAATCTGTGACGTGCGCAGCATCTCACTCTTTGTCTCCGGCAACCGGTACGCCATATAAATATTTTCCGTTCCGGTGCCACCGGTCTGCTGCCGCAGTTCATCCTTAATCTTCTGTGCTTCCTGTAAAAGTTTCACATGCACTTCCGGGTCAAAATTTACATTGGTCAATGTCGTAAACAGGCAGTTCTCTACAAAGGACACCACACGTTTCTCCGGCCGCATCCCTTTTTTCAGAAGGATGTCACCATAACAGCTGATTCCCTTTAACTGAAAAATGAGCAGATCCTGCAAATTGGCTACTTCCGGGGTTTTTCCGCACACACCTTGTTTCGTACAGCCTTTCCCATTTGCTGTCTGCTCACACTGATAGCAAAACATCTCGTATCCGAGTTCCATATTATTCTGCATCGCAATTCCTCCGGTTTCTCATAATTATATTTTTGACTTTATTTAAGATTCCTGTTCCACGAATTTTTATGCATACAAAATAATCTGAAAAACGGTCCGTCCTGCAATTCTAAATAAAAAACATTGTAAAATTGCAGACAAAAAAACGAAGCCACAGCGCATAACTCTGTGACTCCGCTTTTTTTACATTTTTTGGTGAATTGAAAATTTATATGGTTTTTACTCTTCTGCTGCTTCTTCGTCAGCTTCCTCATCCTCCGGGATGCTGTTTCTGATTGCATCAACCATCACAACGATAGCTTCCGGATCGGTGTGGATATCGACATCCGGGTTCTTAGAGATTTCAAGATCTTTGACACGGATCACGTCGCCGACTTTCATGCCTGCTACATCAACGGTAACATGGTCAACCAATGCTGCCGGTAATGCTTTGTATTCAATCTCCTCCAAGCACTCCTGCAGAGCACCCTCAAGAACTTTCTCACGGTTTTCAATCTGAACTGCTGCTGTTGAGTGAACTTTCTCAGTACTTACCAGTGCCTGGAAATCAATCTCATCAACACAGCGTTTCATTGCATTATAATCTACCTCTTTGATCAGAACATCGTAATCCTGACCTTCTACGTTCAGCATGATCTGGCTTCCTTTGTGATCTGTCTTTAACAGACGTTCCACTTCGAATCTGTCCATCTTCAATGGAATAGAGCCCTCGATTGCTTTACCGAACAGATTACCTGTTACGAATCCTTCTCTTCTGAGTTTCTTTGCTTTGACATCCATGCTTCTTTTTTCAGCTTTTAAAGTATTCATTTATCTTTTCCTCCAAAAATCTGAATTGCTTAGCAGCCTTCTACAAAGAGGTTTTGTTAAGTAGTTCTTTATTTGTTACAGCGTCATTATAGCAGGTATAGCAGAAACAGATTAACCAAAATTTCAGAAAATATGATGTTATTTTTGGTTATTTTTTTAAATTTTTCACATTGGTAACCACGATTTGTCCGTTAATTCAAGGATACTCCTGCAAGCATGATAATTACCTAAATACATGTAATATGTGAACTGTAACTCAAAAAATCCCCACACAGATTTCTCTGCATGGGGATCTATTTTCTATTTGCTCTTTTTCCGATGGATATACATCCAACTGTCTGCATAATCCATTCGTTCCTGTTCCGACATCTTCACATACTGGGTATATTCCAGTTTCACCGGCTGCATCATCACACCGTTGCATTTGAAACATTCCACAGAAGCCCGTCTTGAAACAGTACGCATCCACCCGCATTCCGGGCAAATGAACAAACGCATCATTCTGTTGTATCCTCCGTTGAACCGGATCCATCATCGGTTGTCTGTGTTCCGTTTCCAAAGAATTCATCCTGTCCGCTGAAACGGTTATCCGCCTTCCATTCTGCCGTAAATCCGCTCACATCCACAATGTGTTCGCTGTACTTTTTAACGGTCTCAGACGGTGTATAGTTATCTGTGCCATACAGTCTCTTGTGCAGCTCGATAACATTACTCTCCAGATCACATGGTGCTACCACGCTTCCGATGCTCTTGCTCGGAGTAAAGGTATCTTTGCTGTACGGGAAGCCACCACTGTTTGCCATATCATATTTGATCATGACAGTTGCCATGCTAATAATGTCCTTCTTATCCAGATCTGTAGAAATCTGCGGAAATACAGTATTGATCAGGCTGTTTAACTCTGTCAGACTTGCAGATTTTGCCTTCTTGATCATCTCTGTCAGAACACGGCGCTGACGCTCCGCACGCTTATAATCATCACCTACTGTATAACGGATACGTGCATAAGATACTGCCTGTACACCGTTTAAGGTCTGTAATCCGGTATGTTCTACTTCTTCATCACTTCCGCCTACATACTGGCTGGTGTAAGATACATAATCATTCAGATATTTACGTTCTTCTTCACTCTCAATATCAATATCTACACCACCGAGAATATCAATGGCCTGTGCAACGGCCTTGAAATCAAAAGCTACATAATTATCAATATCAATATCCAGGTTACGGTTCAGCATCGTCACTGCCTGCTCCGGTCCGCCGTATGCGTAAGCCGCATTGGCTTTCTGGAACTTCTCCTCCTGTCCCTCACCGGCAACATTCAGATAGGTGTCACGATATACAGACATCAGACTTACTTCATGCGTATCATTGTTGATATTCATCAGCATGATCACATCACTGTTACCGGACTCGTAAACACCCTGTTCACGGTTGTCCAGACCAAAACATGCAATGGTAGTATATCCTTCAAATGTTTTCTGAGTTTCTTCGGAAACCTCATTTTTTCCAACCTTTGTATCATCCAGTTTCTTTGATTTGATCAGATCCAGTTTACTGTACACAAACAGTGCACCTGCAACCAGGATCAAAATAATAATCTCAATAATAAATAAAATCAGTTTTCTTTTTCTTCTCTGTCTCTTGGAATTTTTTTTATTTCTTGCCATTTTTTATCTCCGTGTTTTCTTCGTCAACTCTTACCATTCAACGTTTGTAACTGCCCCGCCGGGACATGGCAGGACTATGCACGGTCAATTTTTTACATGCATGAAAATATCATACTCCAAGGACTATAAAAACTCAACTATTTATTTTCTTAAATTTTTTTAAACACTGCGGAACCGGCCGGCAATGATTCCTGCATCAGTTCATATACATCCTGACAGAATTTCTCTGTATGTTCAAACACAAGGATGTCAAAACGTGCATCCTTCTGCAGCTCATCTTTATCTCTCATGCGCATTGCAAAAATATACTCCCGGTTCCCGCCATCTACCAGACTTCCTGCCGGTGTCATGATATGATACTCCGGTGCATTTGCGTATGTACCGAAGAATCTTGCATCTTCCGCATTCGCCATATAGATCACACCATAATGCGGATCCGGCTCACCCTCGCCAAACGGACGCTCAATATCCGCTTCTGTCATGGGAAGCCATTCCAATTGTTCTTCATCCCACTTACAACAGGCATAAAACAATGCCAGATCAAAATTGCTGGTGAATTCCAGCCATTCCTCCGGACCGCCGGCACATTCTTTTCTGATCCCCGGAATATATTTGTCCGCAACATCGTACTTCTGCAGATTTTTTCCTGTCGGTGCATATGCATTTTCACCCCGGAAATAATTAGGCAGAGAAAACTGCTTGGTAAAGGTGCCATTCGGCAAAATGATACTCTGATTCATCTCATACCTGCGGCGGTCTTCCAGCGAAAAAATACCCTGCGTCGGTGTCCACGGAATCCCCTGACGTGCACAGGCATCGAGTTCCAGATTTAACAATAATGCTTTTTTTCGTTCCAACTGCTGTGACAAATGCATTTCTGCAATGTCCCTGATAGATACTCTCTTTTCCATCTCTTTTCTCCTAACATTGTAATATTCTTCTCAGAATCTCTGCAACATTCTGGTTTGCAACTATTTTATCAATCTAGTCGTATTTTTCAAGAGACTTTTTCATAATTGTTTAACATCTGCTCACCTATCGACAGCATTCGACACGATTTCGACAAAATCCGACACGGATTCGACAGCAACGCGCATAGAAAACCACAAAAAAACTCCGGTGAGAATTTTACTTCCCACCGAAGTTTTTCGATACATATTTATCTTATTTTATGCTATGCCTGTCTGAATGCCCGATATCGGCATTTCTTTTAAGGAACACACATCCGAGCATCCTGTCAGCAAAAAATCCTGCTCCGGGCATTAGCCTTCGATAGAGATGAATTTATTTTTCTCCTCTACGGCCTTCTGTTCCTTCTTCGGAACGATGAAGCTTAGGATACCATTTTCATATTTCGGATGGATATCCTCTACATCAACGTGCTCGCCTACATAGAAGCTTCTGCTCATTCCGCCTGCATAACGCTCGCGTCTTACATATTTTTTCTCTTTGTTCTCTTCATCTTTATCAAGACCTTTCGCTGCGCTCACGGTCAGTGTACCGTTCTCCAGCTTCATGGTAATCTCGTCCTTCTTGAAGCCCGGAAGATCAATATCTACTTCATATCCGTTCTCGGTATCTTTGACATCAGTCTTCATCAGATTTTTTGCATGTTTACCATACAAAGCTTTCTCAATATTTGCATTGTCCGTAAAATCTGGAAATGCAAAGTCATTCATAAAATCATCAAATAAGTTTTCTCCAAAAATTCTAGGCATCATCATAGGTCATTACTCCTTTCAGTAACTATATTTTGTGCACGTTCGGAGAATCCGAAGTGTTGATTACTTGAGCAACCAGATTTGAGATCTGCGGAACTTTTCTGTGTTCCTTTTATCTCTCTTCCTTTGTTCTAGTTGTAATATAGCACTTATTATTAGCCATGTCAAGCATCGAGTGCTAATTATTTTGTGAAAAATTTGTGAACGCTACAAACCATGCAAAATGGTGAAAAAAGACGCCCTGCAAGTTTACTTGCAAGGACGTCTTTTTTGCTATTTTATAGGGCGACAGCCCGACAGCGAAGGAAGTCTTTCCCGAGCTGTGCATGGCGGCTGCCACTACTTCACAGGGATTTTTCACTTGCTTTCGCGCTCAATTTTCTTGGTTTGACCACATTTTTACGACAGCGGCTTCAGGTTTATACCACAGCAGGTACGGTTTCCGGCAAGTTCATTTTAGACATCTCGTTCTTCACATGAGACTTCCGGTAATTTCATCCTTCCCATCAGCTTACCGCCACCCTATTCTGGTACAGAAACATAATGTTCTGACATAGAAAACGCCTTATTTCCTTTAAATCTTGTATTATTTTATCTGTATCCATGCTGTCCTCCTACCTTATAATTTTCCAATTTGATTTTCGTTTTGTTCCGTTCTGCACCAATCTACCTTTTTCCTGTAAAGAAGCAAACATTCTAGAAACCGTTCTTTTTGATATACCCATTTCTTCCGCATAATACGCCTGTGTTGCAGACGGATTTTTCTCTATAATCTGCAACAATTTTTCAAGCTGCGTCTGTTTCTTATTAAGCGGCACTTTGGCGCCACAATCAACGCCATCAGTGCCATAATTAATGCCATTGGCGTTAATCATGGCGCTATTGGTATCAACTTGACCTCGATAAATATTGATACGCAAATCAACTTCGCCACCAATAAACTCTGGCTCCTGCAGTCCGGCAGCTTTTACTTTGTCTATAATTCTCGGAATACCGCTTCCCCAATGCTCGATCAGATTCATGTAAGCAAACGCATGAGCAAGGGCTTCATTTCTGATTTTAGAATAGCCTTCTTTCATACGCTCCATCGTTTGTCCCATTGGCAGCTTTCCTGGGGAAGTAATTTCTAATCGATTGTCATATACCGCCACCTGTATCGTACCATGATCCAGATAACTACGATGTACCATTGCATTGATAATCAACTCACGAATGGCATCCGGTGGAATCTCATAAACGTCCTGGCGATAAATCCCCACAATAGTAGCACCCAAATGAATATTTCTCAAAACAAACTGAAATGCTTCGTCTATCTGCTCCCAAAGCGGACCGGTATATTCTCTACGGTCAACAAATACTGCTTTCGTTGTCCCTTTGAACACACCACATTGCGTTGCAACATGAAGTCCTCCGTTGCCAGTCAAAATAGCAAAAGCATTAGACGGATAATCTTTTCCATCACGCTCAATCAAAATGCCCCAAGAGCGCAACTGCTGTCTGCCTACATCTTTAATTGCTGCTTTCTGTTCCTCTGTACGGACATTTTTAACAGCCTGCTCTTTCATAGCTTTACAAAGGGCATCAATATCTTCATCTGTAACATTTAATCCAGTACATAAAGCCTGATCGTAGTAACGATTACTGCCCTCAAACAACAATTCTTTTATCATATACTCATCGGCGAGACGGGTAGTTCCGGCAACACGGACATATACACCGCCATCTCTGCCAAGCGCTTTGATATAATATGGGCGCTGTCTGCCATCAGAAACCTCTACCACAATAACAGTCTTGCCATCAACCGTCTGTAAAGTAATATCTGGGATAATTGCCGGTTCACAGCTGTCTGATACAGCATTGGCAATGGCATCCACTTTCTTGAACACATCTTCCTTGTCAAAGCCAACAACCTCTCTGGTTTTATCGGCAATTCCGAAAATGATTTTTCCTCCGGTTCCATTTGCAAAGGCAACCACAGACTTCATATATTTGATGCTTTTCTCCGGCAGGTTCTCTTTAAACTC
>ERZ1034946.1060-NODE-1060-length-10234-cov-49.014147_pt1 | contig 10234 bp, 9 predicted proteins | sample MGYA00520591_ERZ1034946 | MGnify/ENA primary metagenome ERZ1034946 (study PRJEB33766, sample SAMN09781753) | gut metagenome | biome: gut microbiome | host: Homo sapiens | place: Madagascar | study: EMG produced TPA metagenomics assembly of the PRJNA485056 data...
GAGCACTTGGCTACGGACCAAGGTGTCGGGAGTTCGAATCTTCTCGCGCACGTATGCTAAATAGTCTTAGATTCTTGAAAAATCAAGGGTTTAGGGCTATTTTTGTATATGCAGATTTTATGAATCCTTTTTAATGCGGAAAATTCCATAAGATGGTATAATAAAAAAGATAAATTACTGGAAACAATGAATTAAGGTAACCTTAAGGTTATTCGAGTTGGAAAGTAAGATTTACGTGTTAAGATGGCATCATCAAAGATAAGAGGAGGAAAAAATATGTGGACGAGAGCGGAATTAAAAGACAGAGCAAAGTTTGCATTTAAAAGAAACTATTGGAGAAGTGTGCTGATCAGTTTACTGCTGGCGTTTTTGATAGGAGGCGGTAGTGGCGCAGGAAGTGCAGGTTCGGCTTTGTCATCAGCTTTAGGAAGTGACGGAAGTGATATTACCTCGGATTCCTATGATGATTTTTATGATGACGCAGATGACATCTGGTATGATATGAATGACATCTATGACAATACAGATCATACTGCACTGCTTTTTGCGGGAGTTATTTTTGTTGTGATCTTCATTATTGTATTTGTGATCATTATGACTGTTACAATTCTTTTGGATGCATTTATTTTTAATCCATTGGAAGTGGGATGTAAACGTTTCTATTTAAGAAACCTCAATGAGGCAGCTTTAGTGGGAAATGCCGGATACGCATTTGATAACAATTATAAAAATATTGCAAAGACAATGTTTTTCCGGGATCTGTATACTGTTTTGTGGTCAATGCTTTTTATTATTCCTGGCATTGTAAAGTCATATGAATACCAGATGATCCCATATTTGCTGGCAGACAATCCACAGATGACAAAAGAGGAGGCATTTGCAGAGAGTAAGAGAATGATGCAGGGACAGAAATGGAATGCATTTGTTTTGGATTTATCATTCATTGGATGGGATATTTTATCTGGAATGACAATGGGAATCCTTGGAATCTTTTATGTGCAGCCATACAAAGATGGAACACATGCCGCATTATATGAAGCTTTAAGATACAGAACTCCGTATCAGCCGATTCAGGATCCGGCACCTTATCAGCAGAATGCTGCAATGGATCAGCAGACAACAGAGATGCCGAATAGATTTGAAAATCGGAATATGGATCAGCCGTTTGAGGACAGAACGGATTATTAGGAGAACGACTACGGATGGATTACAAAATCTTGATCGCAGATGATGAGCCGGAGATCAGAAATCTTCTCCGGCTTTATCTGGAAAATGAAAACTATCATGTAATAGAAGCGGAGGACGGACAGCGGGCACTCGATTTATTGCGGGCAGAGCAGCCGGCATTATGTATTTTGGATATTATGATGCCGAAGATGGACGGCTATCATGTATTGCAACAGATTCGCAAAGAGAGTAATATTCCAGTGATCATTTTGTCAGCGAAGGACGCAGATTCGGAAAAAATCCTGGGATTAAATCTGGGAGCAGACGATTATCTGGCAAAACCGTTCAATCCTTTAGAGGCGGTTGCCAGAGTGAATTCCAACATTAGGCGTTTTTATTCTCTTGGAACAAAAGTGGTTCAGGAGGGGTATTTATCTGTCCGGGATCTGGTATTGAATCAGGACGCGTGTACTCTGAAAAAAGGAGACAAAATCATACAGCTGACCTCTGTGGAATATCGCATCATGGAACTGTTCATGCAGCATCCGGGCAAAGTCTTTACAAAACAGCAGATTTATGAGCATGGATGGGGCGAAGAGTATATCGTGGCAGACAATAATATCATGGTCTGCATCAGTAAGCTGCGGGCAAAGCTGGATGATGATCCATCCGCTTATATACAGACAATCCGTGGTCTGGGATATCGCTTGGAGAAGTAAATGAAGAAACAGAATGATTTACAGTGGTTTTTGATCAAAAAATTTATTGAAATACTAGCAGTTGTTGGAGTTGTGGAATATCTGTTGACTTTTCTGGTCAACAGATTTGTGCTGCCTAACGTACTGCTATATTTTTTTCCGGGCGTGGAAGAAAATCCGCTTTTGCTCGGTTCCGGCGTGATCTTCTTCCTGTCTGCAGTTTTAATGTTACTGATCTTAGGAGCATTGAATGCAATGTTTCCATCACCGCTTCACGAGATCGTACAGGCGGCTCTGGAACAAATGCAAAAAAAATTTATGTATATCGTTTCCTCTGAAAAAACAGATTTTTCATTTTATGAATTAAACAGAGGACAGGCAATTCTGCTTTTTCTGGTTGCTTTTGTAGTAGTGCTGGTAATTTTGACTCCATATGTGTCAGGGGCTGTTTGTTTTGCAAAAATAACAATTAAAGAATTTCGTCAGATCCAGCGAGAGCGGGAGGAGGAGCAGACGGAGTTTGACCGGAAAAGAAATCTGATGTTATCAGACATTGCGCATGATCTCAGAACGCCGATGACCACGGTTAACGGTTATGCAAAAGCGTTAGCCGATGGCATGGTCAGGGATCCGGGAAAACAGCTTGAATATTTGCAGGCAATACAGAATAAGTCAGCAAGGATGAACGATCTGATTCATCTGTTATTTGAGTATGTAAAATTAGACAGTGAAGGTTTTTCACTGGACAGAAAAGAAACAGATCTGAGTGAACTGTTACGTGAAAATGCTGCACTCATTTATGCAGACTTTGAAGATGCAGGGATGGAATTCGAGATTGATATTCCAGAAGAAGTGGTTTCGGTATCCGTTGATCCAATCCAGTTTTCCAGAGTGATCACGAATCTTTTGAATAATGCAATGAAGCACAATGAGAGTGGTACGCATATAAAGATTGGCATGTACCGGAAAAATGGATACATTTATATTCTTGTAGCAGATAGTGGCAGGAGAATTCCGGGCGAGCTTGCGGAACATTTATTTGAACCATTTACAAAAGGAGATGTTTCCAGAAAAAGTGGAAGCGGAAGCGGACTAGGACTTTCGATTGCAAAAAAAATCATTGAAATGCATGGATTTCAAATGGATTTTATACAACAGCTGGACGAGAAAAAAATCCCGCAGATTGCAGGCTATACAAAAGAATTTGTCATCCAGATCGCGGACGACAGCTACGACTCATCCCTCACGGCATGACGAAAAGCGCAGGGCAATAAAAAGAAAGCTGCGCATATAGACAAGCCGGAGGGATTTTTATATAATGAATAAAAAGCATTGCAACAGGAAAAAGGAGACTCTCATTGGATACATTTGAGATGTTAAAAAGGCTATTAAGCCAGAATGAATTTGAACTTTTGCTGCCGGATCGGACAGGAGCAAAAGAAAAGAACACGGATAAAACAGATATTCGTCTGGTATATCAGATGAATGACACGATAGAAAGCTTTCTTGTTTTTAAGGAAGCAAGAATGACAGGTACATACAAAGAAGATTATGAAGGGGCTATTGAGGCCTCTTTTTATCGCGATGGGGATGATTACGCACTTGTTGTCCGACAGGAAGAGGAGGATTGTGTTGTCACCATCCTTTTTAAAACGCTGGAGCTGGAAACAAATCTGTATCATTATGGTGATATTGCGCATTTTTGGAGAAAAGGTTATGAAAATCTGCGGCAGCTGGAATTTCGTATTGCGGTATTATGGGATAAATATGAGTATCTTGGTGAGGCTGTCTGCAATGAGGAAGAACGAAAACTCGTGCAGTTAGCCTATTTTCCACCTCTGAATTATACCTGTTATCCGGCGGTTTCAAAGCAGTACATTGTGCCGAGAGACAATCCATGGATACCGTCGGATGGTGCATTTTCCTTGATGAAAGAGATGGCAGAGCAGGTGGGTGACAGAACATTGAAAAAATGGATACATTTTTATGAAAGGTATCCATATCCTGTTGTTGCAAGGTGTCTTGCGGTTTTATTACATCGGAATACGCATGCAAAAGTGGTGGATCTGATCACAGAGCGGTTGAAAAAAGCGACGTCCGTTTATCCAAATCGATCTTTTGGCGAAAAAGAGGATGAAAAGATAGGGAAACTTTTAGGGCGTGCAGAAAAACGGAAAGAAGAATTGGAGCGTGCGGGAATCCATGCGGAGGTACTGCGCGAAGAGCCGTTTACGACTGCAAAGGATACGTTGGATTTTCATGTGTATGTCATGCAATTGAAAAAAGGTATTTTAAACAGAAAAGTTTTGATCGAGGAAATTTCAGAATAATCACAGAAAAGAAAGAAGAATTTTGCAATGAACGAATTAATGGAGCAGATTAAGAAAAAAGATGCCAGGTCATTTACGCATGGAGGAAAATTTCATGCGGATGATGTGTTTGCGGCAGCACTTTTATTTTATATAAATCCGGAAATTACGATTTTACGTGGAAATCGTGTGCCGGACGATTTCGATGGAATTGTGTTTGATATTGGAAGAGGTGCGTATGACCATCATCAGAGGAACAGCAGAGTCCGGGAAAACGGTGTGCCATACGCTGCGTTTGGATTGTTGTGGGAAGCAGTCGGTGCAGAGATTCTTGGAGAAGAGCTGGCAGAGGAGTTTGACGAGGCTTTTGTGCAGCCGCTGGATCATAATGATAACACGGGGGAGAAAAACGAGCTTGCAACACTGATTGGGAATTTCAATCCGACCTGGGATGCACAGGGTGGAAATGATGAGGCATTTTTTCAGGCAGTAAGCGTTGCAGGCATGATCCTTGAAAACAAATTTGAGCGTTATCGCGGAAATGAGCGGGCAGATAGGCGCGTGGAGGAGATTTTAGAAGAACACCGGCAGGCGGTTACATCTGGTAAAAGGGACAGCGAAGATGAAAAGATTCTGATTTTACCGGAGTTTGTACCGTGTCAGAAGCGGTTGTCGGAGACGGAGATTGCATTTGTCATATTCCCATCCAATCGTGGTGGATACTGTATACAACCACAGAAGAAGGAATATTCCATGAATTACAAATGCAGTTTTCCGGCAGAGTGGCTTGGTCTTGAAAATGAAGAATTGGAACAGGTTACCGGATTACAGAGTGCAGGATTTTGTCATAAGGGAGGATTTCTTATGACGGTGGGAATGTTAGAGGACGCGGTGAAAGCCTGCCGTATCAGCATGGAGTTATATCATGAAAATCCGACGATTGTGAATCTCGGCGGGGATTCCTGCATAGATCCGCTGTTAAAGCAGCTTCCGGGAATGCAGGAGGCAACGGTGATACATATGGATTTTATGCAGCTCCCACAGCTTACAGTGGATGGAATTTACGGTGAAGCAGCGATGGACAAGCAGCAGTGGAAAAACGAAGTCAAAGAGAATCTGAAACGGATTTTAAAACAGAAGCCGGAGGCAGTATATGTGGAAGGAAATGTGTTTGAGACATATCCAATCGTACATCAGCTGCGGAAAAAACATATTCCAGTATTGACAATGATGGAAAAAGATGGACAGAAATTAATCATTAGAATTCCTTCCGGGTCTTAAGTTACAGGAAGATAAAAAGTAGAGAGGAGCAATTTTTTTGAAAAGTAATAAATACGAAATTGATATGTGCAACGGTTCCATAATGGATAAACTGGTTTCGTTTGCACTGCCATTGATGCTGTCTGGCATTTTACAGTTGATGTTCAATGCAGTGGACATTATTGTTGTGGGAAGATTCAGTGGAAGTGAAGCGCTTGCAGCAGTCGGTTCCACAACGGCACTGATCAATGTTTTTACCAATCTTTTTATTGGAATCTCACTTGGGGCAAACGTGCTTGCAGCAAGATTTTTTGCTGCCGGACGCAAGGAGGAAATGTCAGAGACCGTACATACCTCCATCACGCTTGCGCTGATCAGCGGAATTCTCATGGCGTTTGTTGGGCTTGTTTTTTCCAAAGGGGCATTGGAATTAATGGGAACACCGGAAGATGTGATCGGACTGTCGACGCTTTATATGCGGATTTACTTTATGGGAATGCCGTTTTTTATGCTGTATAATTATGGTGCGGCGATTCTCCGTGCAGTGGGAGATACAAAAAGACCATTGTATTTTCTGATCATCGCAGGAGTGATCAATGCTGGCTTAAATATGGTCTTAGTGATCGTATTCGGGCTTGGAGTTGCAGGAGTTGGAATCGCCACCGTGTTTTCCCAGATGGTTTCCTGTGTGCTGGTTTTGACCTGTCTTTGCAGAACAGAGGGAAGTTATAAACTTTCTTTTTCAAAACTTTCTATGAAAGGCTATTACCTGAAACAGATTTTTCAGGTGGGAATTCCGGCAGGCATACAGAGTACCGTCATCAATTTTTCTAATGCATTACTACAATCGTCAGTTAATTCTTTCGGTTCAACCGCGATGGCAGGTTACACGGCAGCAAACAATATTCTGGGATTTTTGTATGTTTCCATCAATTCTGTGACACAGGCATGTATGAGTTTTACAAGTCAGAATTTTGGTGTTGGAAAGTATAAACGAATGGACCGCGTACTGATCGACTGCATGATTTTATCGGTGGGAACAGCACTTGTATTAGGATGCGGGGCGTATTTTTTCGGAGCGGAAATATTACAGATTTATACAGAGGAAGCAGACGTGATCCAATGTGGAGTTGAGATTTTATCCATCACGACAGTTCCGTATTTTCTGTGCGGTATTATGGATCTTTTTCCGGGCGCACTGCGTGGAATGGGATATTCCGCAGTGCCAATGGTATTGTCTATTATCGGAACCGTTGGAATGCGTGTGCTGTGGATTTTTGCATTTTTTCCACAGCACAGATCACTGTATTTTCTGTTTATTTCCTATCCGGCATCGTGGATCGCAACGATCGTGATGCAGGTGGTATGTTATTATTTTGTGAGAAAGCATTGTTATAAATAAAGGGGGAAACGAACCAATGATAATCTGTAAAAACTGTGGGGCAGAATATGATGATGAGCAGGATCGCTGTCCTTATTGCGGTGGGGATAACTTTGGCAAATCTGTTCAGGTGCATGAAGACACGATCCATGATCTGGAACGTGAAAAAAGGCAGTGGGAGAAAATGCCGGAAAAAGTGGCTGGCAAAGGAATGTCGTGGACGGCAAAGATTGGGATAGCAGCAGTGATAATGGTTGCAGTGATCTGTAGCATTGTATTTATTGTTTCAAGTATTTCCCGTAAAGTATCTTATCAGGTAGAACAGAAGAATCTGGAAAAATTAGAAAGTCTGTACCAGAGCGGAGATTATGAGGGAATCTGTGAATATCTGAAAACAGTGGGTCATACCTATCAGTCATATTTTGATAAATATACAGAGGTTGCGGGAATGCAGCGTTATTTGAATTATCTGAATGACGAGGATGATTCTTATCTGCAATGGATCGTAGAGAATGATAAGGCAGATGCATTGAGCAACATCAGTTACATCGTTAGTATATTAAATCAATGTCAGGAGGCAGCGGACGCATATTACAAGTATGAGGAAGAGGATGCTGTGGCATATTACACAGAATATTGTTATGATTACATGAAGGAACACTATGAGATATCCGAGGATGAGATAAAGTCCTGCATAGATGAAGCTGGTGGGTTGACTTACGATGATAAAGATCAGATTACAGAAGCGTTACAGAAACTTGCAATCAGCCGATTAAAAGACAAAATGGAGTAAAGTATATGAAATGTTCAAAGTGTGGATATGATTATCCAGCCAAAGAGACAAAATGTCCTTATTGTGGAGAGCCGAATAAACTTGGTATGGAATGGGAAAAGGAAGAATACGAAACAAGAAAAGAAACACTTCTTACCAAAGCAAAAGTGTTACATTCCATGCCACTTTATGTTGCCAATAAAATTATGAATATCATTCTTTTGCTGGCAGTTGTACTTCTTGTTGTTTTATTTCTTGTCTTTTTCATTTTAGGCTATGTGGATGAAAAGCATACAGAACATCAGAAAAGATCAGCATCGGTAGAAGCAGCAGAAGAAATTTTCAAGACGGGAGATAATGCGGCGTTGGATGCGTATCTGCATGAGTATGAAGTTTATGCAGAGGACGGGTATGAAAAGTATACAGAACGTGTAGATATCTATGATAGATACAGCCATTTTATAGAAGATGTGATGGATTTAAGGGAGAAGTCTGACTGGGAAAGTGACAAAACGCCAAGGGCATATGAAGTGGAAGATATCCTTTACTATGCGCATGAAATTTTGCTTCAGGATGATTATCGTATCAGTGAAATTGAATTTCAGGAAAACCAGAAATATTTCAGTGAAATCCAGCAGAATACGATTGCAACATTAATGGGGACTTTGGGAATGACAGAGGAAGAAGTGAATGAATTTGTAAAGTGCGATCGATATTATGATGAGGAGGAAACTTTTGTAAAAATAATTTTTGAGAGAAAGGGGTGGGAATATGAAGAAAATTAATATCACCTTTTCTTTTCGGGATGAAACTGGAGATTACAGCGTAAAAGTGTTCCCTTTTGTTATAAAATGCATAGTGTCAGTGATCGTGGTATTTAATTTTATAGTAATTGCAATGGCATTACCAGGAGAAATCAGTGATCATGTGAAATATTCAGGAAAGGAATATTATAAATCAAGGTGTGAGGAAAAGTATATTGACAGGGAGTTTGACAGCCTGCATGACTATTTAAATCTGTATCATCTGCAGGGAGAAGATTACGGGATTTATTGGGAGATGGTAAACGGTTATGAGGATTATACCATATATATGAATTATAAATCCATGGAAGAGCAGGAAAATATATCTTTTTCTTATATGGGAAAATATGATCAGCCGCAGGAGATTTCCTTTATGACATCGCAAAAAATAGAAGAGTATCGCAATAAAGTGTTAGAAAATGCAGAAAATGTGAAATATGAGAGAAATAAAAGATATCTCACAGAGTTTGCACAGAAGGTACAGTGAAAATTTTTAAAGAAAAATCATTTTATATCAGGCAGAAAAGAGGAAAAAGGAATGGTAAAAAGATATATTGACTGTTCAGCCAGAGAACTGGCTGTCTATCAAAAAAAAGAATTATTACAGTCCATCGCTGACAGTGAGGGGAGGGTGTTGGCAACAGAGACAATTGGTACAGTGACACCAATGTTAGTGAATATTACAAATGCAGAATTTGTAACTTCTCTTGGTGCGGATATTATCATGTTGAATATTTTTGACGTGGATCATCCTGTGATCAATGGATTACCGGAAGTTGCCCCGGAAGATACTATACATGAGATCAAACGTCTGACCGGAAGGATGGTTGCAATTAATTTAGAGCCGGCAGCAGTCCGCAATGATGGAGAAAAATCGGTGTGGAGTCTTACCGAAGGACGGCGCGCAACCGTGGAAAATGCAAAAAAAGCAGCGGACATGGGCGTTGACATGATCGTTCTTACCGGAAATCCGGGTGTTGGCGTTGATAACAGGGCAATTACAAAGGCATTAGCCGATTTAAACGAGGCAGTCGGCGACAGAGTGATCCTGACGGCAGGAAAAATGCATGCATCCGGCATTCTCTCAGAAGCAGGAGAAAAAATACTGACAAAAGAAGATGCTGAGACATTTATTGAAGCAGGGGCAGATGTCCTTTTGCTTCCGGCACCTGGTACTGTTCCGGGATTTACCATGGAGCATGCTGCTGAATTGATCAAAACCGCACATGAAAAAGGTGTACTTGCGATGACTACAATTGGAACTTCCCAGGAGGGAGCGGATGAAGCAACAATCCGTCAGATCGCATTGATGTGCAAGATGGCAGGTGCGGATATTCATCATATCGGTGACAGTGGTTATATGGGAATGGCTTTGCCGGAAAATATTACAGCATATAGTGTAGCAATCCGTGGAAAACGGCATACTTACCGAAGAATGGCAATGTCACTTGTAAGATAAAAAATAGAATGGTGATTTTTGACAAAAAGAAATGTAATTTTTTGTCAAAAAAGATGTTGACAAATGAAATGTGGTTTGTTATTATTAACAAGCTGTCGCAAGTAAGTGATAACAAACCACTTCAAAACGAAGCAAAACAAAATAAAAAAGTTGTTGACAGGCGCAGATGATTATGATAATATATCAGAGTTGCTGAAAACAACAAAGAACATTGATAACTGAACAGTGAATAACCTTGAAAGATTCAAGACAAGCGAAGCTTGTCAGAAGAAAAACATAGATTTTCTTCCGGGATTCGAAAGAAGCCCGAGAGTAAAATTCAAGTCATCGAAAGATGAACGAACAGCTTTTAATAAAGCAAACCTTAAAACAGTAAATCGGAACT